>Ga0315273_10001734_pt1 | contig 25099 bp, 20 predicted proteins | sample YL17G02_0_MG_FD_205753 | JGI IMG/M metagenome (GOLD analysis project Ga0315273, IMG submission 205753) | Sediment microbial communities from Yellowstone Lake, YNP, Wyoming, USA - YL17G02_0 | ecosystem: Environmental > Aquatic > Freshwater > Lake > Sediment | place: USA: Wyoming | collected... | reverse complement strand
TCGCACGAGCGTCGAGGTTATGGGGATATTCCAGGAGTTGAACAATAAGGGGATTACGATCATCCTCGTGACGCATGAGCCCGACATCGCCCAATTTGCGAACAGGCACATCGTCTTCCGTGACGGAAAGATCAGGTCGGACAAGATCAACACGACTCCGAAACGCGCCGCGGATGTCTTGAAGGATATGCCGGAGATTGATGAAGAGGAGGCGGCATGAAAATAGCCAACATCCTGATCTCGGCCTTTCGAGCCCTGCAGCGGAACAAAATGAGATCATTTCTGACCATGCTCGGGATCATCATCGGTGTCTCCGCCGTCATCGCCATGCTCGCGATCGGGCAGGGCGCACAGTACTCCGTCGAACAGCAGATCTCGTCCCTCGGCACGAACGTTCTGATCGTCTACCCCGGCTCGCAGAACACGGGAGGTATCAGAGGGGGGGCGGGGACGACGACCACGCTCACCGAGGAGGACTGTCTCGCGATTCAGAGGGAATGCCCGGCGGTCAGCCTCATTTCTCCGGGGACCCGTGCCGGGGGGCAGGTGATTGCGGGCAATCTGAACTGGGCGACGGGTGTCGAAGGGACGGGGACCGACTACCTCGAGATACGGAAATGGGGGATCGAGTACGGCGATTTCTACACGGACCAGGATGTGAAGGCGGCAGCGAAGGTGTGTGTTCTCGGGAAGACCGTCGCGGACGCGCTCTTTCCCGAAGCCAGCCCCATCGGCCTGACGGTGCGGATTCGCAATGTTCCCTGCAAGGTCATCGGCGTTCTGACGAAGAAAGGGCAGAATGCCATGGGGCAGGATCAGGACGATGTCATCCTCGCTCCCTGGACGACCGTCCAGCGGAGGCTCACCTGGTTCCCCTACCTGCGGCAGATACTCGTTTCCGCCGCCAGCGCCTCAAATATTCCCGTTGCGCAGAAGCAGATCACCGAGCTGTTGCGGATGCGGCACAAAATCGCTCCGTACGATCCGGATGATTTCTCGATACGCAATCAGGCCGACCTTGCCACGGCGGCAACGGCGACGACCCAGATCCTCACGATACTTCTCGCCAGCATTGCCTCGGTCTCCCTCCTGGTCGGAGGGATCGGCATCATGAACATCATGCTGGTGTCGGTGACCGAACGGACGCGCGAGATAGGGATACGGATGTCGGTCGGTGCCCGATCAAGGGACATACTGACGCAGTTCCTGATTGAGGCCCTTGTGTTGAGCCTCCTCGGCGGGATCATCGGCATCCTCCTGGGGGTGGGAGGCTCGACCCTCATATCAAAACTCGCAAAATGGCCCACCATCGTGACGTTTTTCTCCATTCTGCTTTCATTCGGTTTCTCCATCGCCATCGGCATATTCTTCGGGTTCTATCCCGCCAAGAAGGCGGCAATGTTGAATCCCATCGACGCCCTCCGCTATGAGTAGTCGAGAACGACGAGTAGCCGTGATGTAACGGCAACGTCCTGCTCTGAACATTGGCGTCGTCGGTGTCCGGCCGGCGCGACTGGCCGGATCCGCACGAAGAGAAATTGTCCGGTATCTTGACTCCACGCTGAGGCAATCCTATATTCATCCATATTCAGAACAGTTGACCTTCGCCCGGCGTGGCCGCTCGTCTTGCGTCGGTTGTGCAAGGCTGCACGAGGCCTTGCCGCCTGCGACGCACCCACCGCTGAAAGAATGGAATAATCTTTGCGGGGAGCGACACCGAAAATCAGGTGAAGGCGAACTCGATGGTCATCAATAACGAAACAGGCGGTAACCATTTTTCGATGCACCCACGTCCGGGAAAGGAACTGCCATGGAATATGAAGTACAGGTCCTCAAGATGGGACAATGCCAGGTGCCAGGGCCCGAGGTCTACTGGATGAGCAACTGGGACACATGGGAAACACTCAACTTCTGGATGGTGGTGATCCGTGGCGGGGGGAAGACCATCATCATCAACACCGGTCCCCCCCGGGATCTGACCGCACTGAATGCGGCGTGGAAAGAAGCTATTGATGAGCGCTCCCAGATGGTACGCAGCGAAGAGGAACGCCCCGCAGCCGCACTTGCACGGATAGGATTGAAACCCGCGGATATCGATTATGTCCTCGTTACGCCACTCCAGGCATATGCGACCGGGAACATTCCGCTTTTCACGAAGGCGCAGATATGCCTTTCGAAACGGGGATGGATCGAAGACTTCCACGCCCCGAGGTACAGGATGCACATTCCGAGAAAGTTGCGGATCCCTGATGATGTTCTCAACTACCTCGAGATCGAAGCACCGGACAGATTACGGCTCCTCGATGATGATGAAGAAGTTCTCCCCGGGATCCGTGCTTTCTGGACAGGGACTCACCATCGCTCGTCGATGGCATATGTGATCAATACGGCGAAAGGGAGAGTCGTCGCATCCGACTCGTTCTTCAAGTACAGAAACGTCGAAGAGATGGTCCCGCTTGGGATCATGGAAAGCCTCGAGGAGTGCCTGCGGGCATACGAACGCATCAAAAAGGAGGCCGATATACTCCTGCCGCTGTATGACCCCCTGGTCGGGGAGCGCCTGGCCCTGCAATGAACGTTCTCACGAAATGCATTCCGTCAGTACATGAGGTGGTCACGTCATGAAAGAGAGGAACCCCATCAACGGCCGATTCAAGGGGAAGGTCGCGATCGTCACCGGTGGATCGGCGGGAATCGGACTCGCCACGGTGAGAGAGCTCTGCCGGGAAGGTGCCTCCGTCGCATTCGCGGGGATCGAACCGGATCTGGGGGCGGAAGTCGAGAATCAATTAAGGCGGGAAGGGTATGACGTCCTCTTCCGGGGAGGCGATATGGCGGACGAACGGTTCTGCGCAGCCATTGTCCAGGACGCACTCGCGAGGTGGGGGAAGACGCACCTGTTGGTGAACAATGCATTTTCGTATGTGGCCAAGGGGATCGACGCGGGACGCAACGACTGGGAACGGACTTTTCAGGTCGGTCCGATGGCCTATGCGACGATGGCGGCGACCGTCGCCGAACCCATGAAACAGGCCGGCGGGGGTGCCATCGTGAATGTTTCCAGCATTTCCGCCCGCATCGCGCAACTCAACCGCTGGACCTACAACAGTGCGAAAGGCGCCGTTGCGACGCTCACCAAGTGTATCGCGCTCGACCTCGCGCCGTACGGCATCCGGGTGAACAGCGTCAGCCCGGGGTGGATCTGGACACGAGAGGTTGCAAAGGCTGCCGGCGGAGACCGGGCGAGGTGGGAACCCGTCTGGGGTGAGTTCCATATGCTGCGCCGGCTCGGGGAACCCGTTGAAGTGGCCGCCGCGATCCTTTTTCTGTTGAGCGATGATGCCGCCTTTATTACCGGAGCCGATCTCCCCGTGGACGGAGGATATCAGGGACTCGGCAGCGAGGGGCTCGGGTCCGCAAGCCAGTTTGCAGGCTCCGTCTGACCAAAGGCAACGTGCCCCCTCCCATGGCCACCATTCGGTTCCCGTATGAAAACATGGAAGCACTGGAGATTCCCGACAAAAACCTGATGGGGGTTTTCTCCCCCCCCCGGATGGCTTCTTCGAGGACGGAGGGGCAGGTTCTCGCCTCCGCTCTGACACATCCAATAGGCGCCCCCCGTCTTGCGGAAGCGCTGCGAGGCAAGCGTAACATCCTGATCGCATCGGATGATCATCACCGGCCTACGCCCGTGCACACGATGCTGCCTCCCGTCCTTGCGGAGATCAGAAATGCGGGCATACCCACCACATCGGTGGAGATCATCATGGCGCTCGGTTCCCACCGGCCGATGTCGGAGCAGGAGATGCGGGAGAAACTCGGCGAGGAGATCGTGGACAACTTCAGGGTCACCAACCATGCGTGGACGAATCCGGACAATCTGTATTTCGCCGGCCGCGTGCCACCGGGGATCGATGTCTGGGTGAACAAGAAGATGCGTGAGTTTGACTTCATCATCGGCCTCGGTCTGATCATGCCGATGGATGTCTGCGGTTTCACGGGTGGCTGCAACATCATCATCCCCGGACTGTGCGGGCCAAAGACAAGCGCCGACTTTCACTGGGTGCGGGTCGGCATGACGGCCCGGGAGGTCGTCGGGCGAAGGGATAACGCGATCCGCGAGGCGATCGACAACAGCGCGATGGCTGCGGGGCTCGATGCAATTCTGAACGTCATCCTGGACGGTGAAGGAACGATCTCGAGCGCGGTGTACGGCCATCCCGTCGAAGCTCATAAAAGTGGAGCAGCGCTCGCACTTCAAGCGCACACTGTAGCACTCCCGCAGCGAGCGGATGTCGTTGTGGCGGACGGATTCCCTTTCGACATTGAATTCTGGCAGGCCAACAAGGCCCTTGATAACGCGGCACTCGCTGTTCGGGACGGGGGGGTGATCATCCTTGTGTCGCCGTGTTACGAAGGGTTGTCGGTGACGCATGGAGAGGAGATCCGGCGCTTCGGTTATCGGCGCAAAGAGGAGATCATCCGCCTTGTGAACGAGGGACGATTCACCCACCGCGTGGCGGCCGTCCACATGATCCAGGTCGCGGAGGCTACCGTCGAGAGAGGGATCACCTGCATTCTCGTCACCGACGGGATTTCTCCCGAAATCCTTCGCGAGGTGAATCTCGGATACGCGGCGGATCCGTCGTCGGCACTCGCGATGGCGTTCGATATTGCCGGAAATGAGGCGACCGTGGCGGTCCTTGAACGTGCCTCGGAAACATTACCCCGTATTCGGGAGAATTGAGGCAGCATGGAACTGAATGGCAAAGTTGCGATCATCACCGGGGCGAGCGGAAGCATCGGTCGGGCCACGGCCCGGTTGTGTGCCGAGCAGGGGGCAACGACGGTGCTGGTGGATATCAGGAAGCAAGCGCTCGAAGAAATCGCGGATCAGGCGAGGCAGCGCGGACGGAAGGCTCTGTCCTACCAGATCGATGTCTCGGATGAGCGGCAGGTTGTCGATCTCGTCCGTTCGACGATAGAGACGCTGGGCTCGGTGGATATCGTGGTGAACAACGCGGCGATATCGATGACGACGCCGATCATCGATATCGACGTAGCCGACTGGGACCGGATCATGGCGGTGAATCTCCGGGGCGTCTTCCTTCTCTCCCGGGAGACGTTCCGCTTCATGAAGACCCGTAAGAGCGGAAAAATCATCAACATTGGCTCCGCGTCAGGGAAGATCGGCGGACTCGTTGTCGGCGCACACTACGCGGCCAGCAAGGCGGGCGTGATGTGTTTCACCAAGAGCCTGGCCCTGCAGGCGGCTCCGTACAACATCAACGTCAACGCGGTTTGTCCCGGGCCGACAAAATCTCCTATGACGGACGCGTGGGGTGATGAGGCAAACGCGGAATTTGCCGCGAAGATCCCGTTCAAGCGGTACGGCGAGCCGGAGGAGATTGCAGAGGCCATCCTGTTTCTGGCATCCGAACGATCCCGCTATATCACGGGGGAAATTCTCGACGTGAACGGCGGACTGGTCATGGACTAGCACATGAAAATAAACAATCTCGATCGTGCGCCTGATTGTGAGGAGTGGCGTTCCGAAGCAAGCGACCTGCGGGGCATCAACGAGGCTCTTGCTGCGCGCATGCTGTTCGATATCCTGCTCATCAATGAATTCGAACATGCGCTTCTCCGGCTGAAAGGGGAGGAATGCATCTGGGGACCGATACACACCAGTGTGGGGCAGGAGGCGGTTGCGGCGGGTGTTGTGGCGGCATTACGACCATCCGACAAGATGGTCGCGACCTACCGGTCGCACCATGAGTTTCTGGCGAAAGGGCTCCAGTTTGTCTTGCCGGAAACATGGAACCCCGTGAACGATTCCCTCCCTCCCGCGGGCCAGGAGGTGCTGGAGCGAACGCTGGCGGAGATCATGGGTCTCGCATCCGGATACTGCGCCGGGCGGGGTGGTTCGATGCATCTCCGTTTTGCGGACGCCGGGTTCCTCGGTTCCAACCCGATCGTAGGAGGGGGAATTCCCCTGGCTGCGGGAGCCGCCTACGCCGAGAAGTTCCGGGCGAGCGGGAACATCGTCATCTGCTTCTTCGGGGATGGTGCGACGAACATCGGTTCATTCCACGAGGCGTGCAACCTGGCGGGACTCTGGAATCTCCCGCTGGTGTGCTTCATCGAAAACAACGCATATGCGGTTGCAACGCCGCTTCGCCAGGCTTGCGCCATTGAGGATCTCTATGTTCGCTCCTCGTCCTACGGCATGAAAGGCTACCGGGTCGACGGCAATGACGTGGTCGGGATCTACGGACTCATGTCGGCGGTCTCCCGGGAGATCCGTGCCGGCGGCCGACCCTGTCTGATCGAAGCACGGTGCTACAGGCGATATCATCATGCGGGGGATCTCCCGGGAAGTGCATACGGATACCGGACAAAGGAGGAAGAGGCCCGTTCGAAAGAGCATGAGGTGATCGAGACCTTTCCGGCTGCGCTGCGGGATGAGCATGTCCTCACCGAAGAACAGATCCGGACTGTACAGGACCTCGTCCGCGATCGGGTTGAGAGGGCTGTGGATGCGTGCACCATCAGAGGCACGCCGCGGACCGTGCGCCCGGAACTCTGGCCCGCTGTCGAATCGGTGGAACGGGGACTTCGAAGCGAGGGGGCCGAATGGAACGGGGTGAAATTCAGCGAGCGGGATGATTTCAGCACATTCAGCGCCCTGCGTTATTCCAGCGCGATTTCCGCCGTCACCGGGCGCTGGCTTGAAAAAGATCCTGAGACCATCGTCCTCGGAGAAGATGTGGCGAACTTCGGTGGTGGCGCCTATGGCGCGACCAAGGGGCTCCCCGTAAAGTTTCCAGGCCGGGTCCTGAACACACCGATTGCAGAAGCCGGATTTACCGGTCTGGCGCTGGGGGCGGCGATGTCAGGAATGCGCCCTGTCGTCGAGATCATGTTTCCTGACTTCTCTCTTGTGGCGGCAGACCAGCTGTTCAACCAGGTCGGGAAGGCGCGTCATATGTACGGCGACACCACCAGTCTCCCTCTCGTGGTTCGCACACGGGTGGCTATCGGTTGCGGCTATGGCGGACAGCATTCGATGGATCCCGTCGGGCTCTATGCCCTTTTCCCAGGCTGGCGCATCATCGCCCCCTCGGACAGCTTCGACTATATCGGTCTGTTCAATACGGCAATGCGCTCGCACGATCCGGTGCTGGTGATTGAACATCATTCGCTTTACGCAAAGGAGTTTCCGGTTCCCTCCGACGATCTTGACTTCTGCATACCGTTCGGTAGAGCACGCGTCGTCGTGGAAGGGAACGATGTGACCCTCCTGGTCTACGGATCACTTGTCGGGAGGTGCGAACAGCTCATGCCGCGCTTTGCGGCCGACGGGGTGTCCGTCGAGCTGATCGACTTGCGTACGCTCGATCTTCCCGGCATTGACTATGAGGCCATAGGAAAATCTCTCAGCAAAACAAGCGCCCTGGTCATTGCGGAAGAAGCCTCGGCGAGTCAATCGATCGGGTCGGCTATCTCGGCCTCGATCATGGAGCGTTTTTTCGATTTATTGGAAGCGCCCGTCGTCCGGGTGACATCACTCGACATTCCCGTCCCTGTATCCCGGGTGCTGGAACGGGCGACTATCATCAGCGACGAGAACATATTCGAGACCGCGACGGCGGTTGCGAAAAGAGTCTGGCGGTCCGGCTCCTGAGGATGCACGGAGCGAGCCGGCACAGAAGACCGGCCGGGTAGAAGAATCGGTCTATGAGAACCGGCAACCGTCATACGCTTCCGGAGATGATCGGGATAGGGGGCAAGACCGCTCTGGTGGCGACTCCATTCCCGGGACGTTGGCTCCCGGGCCCCGTGCCATGTCGGAAACCGCTACAGGGGGGAACTGAAAGGCCGATCCAGGGCCGGGAGGGGAGATTTTTGTTGAATCGATCCCACAAAGGGACCCGGAGGAGGAGGGGAGAATATTGCGGGAGTGAGGCACAGATCCCGCCCTGCTCTCTTGCCTGACGACTTTTCCGGGAGGGGGGTGAACCAACGAAGCGGGTCCCGGTGTTCTGTCTTTGGCTCCCCTGCTGGGAAATCAGCTCGCTCCGGCGTCTCTTCCCACCACCAGGGCGAGGCGAGCCCGCAAGGACGTACCACCCACACCACCCCATCACACAACGGAGGTAGATATGGATCGTTTCATGAAGCGCGCAGCAACCGTTGCCCTTTTCGTTTCACTGGGCACGATGATCATGGTCGCGGATGACGCGAAATCGGAGAAGACTCCTGCTCCACCGAAGTCCGGATTCCGGGCAGAAATTCTCGGGCAGATCAGCTTTGTCGAACAGAGGATTGAAGACCTTGCCGCCGCCATGCCCGACGACAAATATTCATGGCGTCCCGGAGAAGGGGTGCGCTCGGTAAGCGAGGTGTACGCACACATCGCAGGCGCCAACTACCTCTTCATGACATTTCTGGGGGTCAAGCCCCCCATGAAGCTGGAGCCTGAGATGGATAAAACCGTCAGAGACAAAGGGGAGATCGCAAAGATGCTAAAGCCCTCCTTCGATCACTTCCGGACGGCCGTACTCAATCTTTCCGACAAAGATCTCGACAAAACAACGGACATGTTCGGCAGCACCGTCACCTATCGCAACGTCTTGATCACGGCGATCGCTCATTTGCACGAGCATCTCGGTCAGTCCATCGCGTATGCCCGCGTGAACAACGTCGTCCCCCCCTGGACAGCAGCAGAACAGGCCGCTGCGGCGAAGAAAAGCCCCAAATAATGTGAGAAGGAGCTCCTGCCGGAGCGAGTTGTCTCCGGGGGCAGACCCTTGCGATTCGCCTGCCGTATCACCGGCAGGCGAATCGGCATGTTTGGCCCCCCCGGTCGTTGGACAAGTCAAGGCATGGATCTGTGGACTTTTTGTTATATTACAATGTCCTTGCGGAAGGCACATCGAGGAACCCGATATTCCCGAAACACTTCCGGACTGAAAAGACAACCCCCTCACCACATCTGGGACCGCGGACTGACATGACAAGAAATCCTCTTCCTCCGTCGCTGATCATCATCGTCGTTGTCGTGGCCTCCTGTGCGTTCGCTCAGCCCCAGAACGGCGGGGCCGACCCCCTCGTCTCGCACATCGACTCAACAATAAGCCCGGGTGATGATTTCTTCCTTTTTGCCAACGGGAAATGGTTCAAGGAAAACCCGATTCCCGCAAGCGAACCAAGCAACGGGCTTTGGCAGCTTATCCAGGACACCATCAGTGCTCAGGTGCGCCGGATATGCGAATCCTCCGCAGGAGTGGCCCATGCGGCACCGGGGAGTATCAAGCAGAAGGTCGGTGATTTTTTTTCCACGGGGATGGACAGCGTGCTTCTCAACAAAAGGGGATTGGCGGACCTTCAGGGCGAGTTCGACATGATTGACGGGATCACGGACATGAAGGGGGTCGCAAGAGCTGCGGCACACATCCATGTCGTTGCCGGTTCGCCGATGTTCGAATTCGACGTCGCGCAGGATGACAGGATCAGCAGCAAAAACGCCGTCTTTATCTCTCAGGGAGGTTTAAGTCTCCCCGACCGCGACTTCTACTTCGACCCGGATTCACGCGCCGTGATGATACGGCAGAAATTTGTGAACCATCTCGGCAACATGTTCAGGATTCTGGGATATGACAGCCTCAAGGCGCAACAGGCTGCCGATCGTGTGGCAGCGCTGGAGACCGCCATCGCACGAACGTCCCGGGAAAGTGAAGATACGCGCGACCCCCTGAAGAACTACAACAAGATCTCGTACAGGCAGCTTGCGGAGACCACCCCTCAGTTTGACTGGTCTGTATTCGTTGAAGGGGTGGGTCTGCACAACGTGGATACCGTCGTCGTCGGCCAGCCTGAATTCCTCTCCGCTCTTAACGGTTACCTGACGTCATTTCCGATCGGCGACTGGAAGAACTATCTCACCTATCATCTGGTTCGAGGGCTTGCCGGAAACCTGGATGATAAGACCTATCGTGAAACATTCAGCTTCTACTCGACCACGCTCCGGGGTGTCGAGGAACCGAAGCCGCGGTGGAAGCGTGTCGTCGAAGAGACCGATGGTTCTCTCGGTGAACTCATAGGCCAGGCGTATGTCGAACAATGCCTCCCGTCGGGAACAAAAGAGAAGCTGCTGGAGATCGGGAACGCGATCAAAACTGTGTACGCCGAGCGGATCAGAGCGTTGGACTGGATGAGCGCCGCTACCAAGGCGAAGGCGCTGTTAAAGCTCAATACCATCATCATGAAAGTGGGGTACCCTGACAGATGGAAAGACCTGAGCCGTCTGCACATCGACCGGTCGTCCTACGTTCGTAACGTGATGAATGCCAACGCATGGCGCTCTGATTACATGATGGCAAAGTTCGGAAAGCCGGTCGACCGGGCCGAATGGGACATGGAACCGCAGACCTACAATGCCTACTACAACCCCTCCAACAACGAAATCGTCGTACCGGGCTGCAACATCCTGGTTCCGGGATATGAAGGCAAACTGGCTGATGATGCGCTGCTCTACTCCATCATTGGAGGATCCACCTTCGGTCATGAAATCACGCACGGATTTGATGACCAGGGGAGCAAGTATGATGATCTCGGCAACCTCAACAACTGGTGGACCCCCGAGGACAGCGCGAAGTTTTTTGACAAGACGAAAATGATCGTGAGGCAATTTGACGGGTACATTGCTGTTGACAGCCTGCACATCAACGGCGAGCTGACGCAGGGGGAAAACATCGCCGATCTTGGAGGCGTCATCATGGGGTACGAAGCGTTCCGGAAGACAGACCAGTACAGGAATCGTGAAATCGTTGCCGGCCTGAATCCCGACCGGCGATTCTTCCTCGGCTATGCACTGGCCTGGATGGTGAACGAGCGTCCCGAAGTCGTTGCGACTCAAGTGAGAAGCGATGAGCATTCGCCTGTCAAATTTCGCGTGATAGGTCCTTTGTCGAACATGCCGGAATTCTATACGGCATTCGGCATCAAACAGGGGGATCCGATGTGGCGTGCGGACAGCGTGAGGGTGAGGATCTGGTAGGACTCCGACCGTCCGCTCATTGTGAGATGTCTATTTCGCATTGATGCGGAGACGGGGACGGTGTTTGCACGGGGCGGGAGCAGGCCAACGAATGAGGCTGGAAACAAGGAGTCATCTATGAGGAGATGCCCGTGTTGCGTTGCTGGCGGGATCGATCCCTTCCTGCTTCTGGTTTGCACGTTCCTGGTATTCCCTGGAGGGGCATGGTCGCAGTCGACGCCAATGCCATCCTCACCTGCAGGTACAAATTCAGTCGCGGTCAGCGGATCAAACTACTACTTCTTTTTCAATGGTGACACGCTCTACAAATATTCTGCGACGAATTCTATCGTCGGCGCCACCTTTTCCGGCATACGGGCGAAGGGGGCAAACGGCACCTGGTTCGTGCCAAGCCTCAACGGCGGAATTGCGGGAGATTTCAACGGTGTGCTGAAGTATCCGTGGGATTCAGGTCTTCAGTACGCGCGTCTCTCTGCAGGGAGGCGAGCAGATACGATCACTGCCACATGGAGGATGACCTATTCCTTCAGCAGCATCGACTACCGGTACAGGATGCATATCTCCGGCCGCACCCTCGTGATCCGGGTGGACACCGTAGGGAACACACCTCTGGGCGCCGCAGAGTTCCATTTGTCACGGTGCGAATCGATGACGTCTGAAAGGGCCTCGCCGATCCGGATTCCGTACCTGACACTTTTCAATCTTGTTTTCTGTAACGGCTCGTACATATCATTTTTCTTCGATTGGGAGGTGACCAATTGCTCGCGCTATGATCCCCCCGACATTGCCCAGGAACGATATTCTGCAACGTCGGTGAGATTTGCTCCCACCGTTTCATATCTCAGGAAGACCGATGGCACGAGGAACCCACTTCAAGAGACCATCTACCTGACGGTCTCCCCCGATCTCAACGGGGCCCTCCCCAACGTGCCGGGACCGACCGCGCCGAGAGCTGCTGAGTCAATGAGAAAGATCGTGCTGTCGTACGGGCCTCCCTACCCATGGCTGTTGTATCCGACCAGGGGCTACGCGTACAGATTCCTGGACAGCCTGAAGCACCGGCGGGTAGACAGCATTGCCGTGCTTGTTGGCAACTGGTCGTACTACGGCCGGGAAGGGGGGCTTCCGGACATACTTGATAACGAAGGCAATCCGAATCCTTTTGTCACGAGCGAGGAGAACTGTGCTCCTGAATATGGAGGCGGGAGGGGGGGCAAAGGAACGCTGCAGGCACTCCAGAGGCACGTGGTTGACACCCTGAAGTATGACTTCTCCCTCTACCTGAACTATGTAGACTATTACAGGAGTTCGCCTACGTTCCGGACTCGCGGCGGGTATGCTCATGCGGCTCGCTCTCCGGGAGTCATCCTCAGCTATGTCCCCGGGTGGGAGAGTTGCTCGGAGATCACGCTCGTTCTCAAACCCTCTCAGATTTGGAATATCGCCGACAGTCTGGGATCCCGGATGCAGAGCCTCTACAAGCCCAATTGGACATATCTCGATGTTCAATCAGCAATTAACCCCTCGGATCGAGTCGATTACGACGCTTCCATCGGATCTGGAGCGGGCAAGTTCTTGTCCACTCTCCGGCACTACCGCGCTCTGCCCGACCTCTTCCGAAGGCGGAATCCCGGCCCCGTTCAGGGAGAAGGAAGAAACCACTTCCTGTACGTCGGTTACTTCGATGACTTCGAAGGAAGGCTCTATACTGCTGATCCGGCCGTCTTTGGCAAGAAGGCCCCTCTGCTTGTGGACTTTGATCTCTACAAGATGCACCGAAAGAGCGCTCAACATGGGCCAGGCCACTGCTACGAGTTTGGGTACGGCAATACGATGCAACGGAATGAGGTCCTGGCCTACATCGCCACAGAGCTTGCCTACGGACATGGTGGACTTGTCTCAAAGGGAAACATCATTGATCATAGCGTGGAACAAGCGGTTCTGGAGTACAGGCATGTCTACCCCATGCAGAGAGCATACGCGAGCGCAAGCCCGATTGAGATCAAATACTATGACGATGCGAACGTCGCCTTTGAGTCGGCATCCGCCTACATTCGGAGGTATCCCGGATACTGGGATGTCGACTCAGCCAATTTCATGGCGAAGGTGAAGGTCACCTATGACAATGATGTCATTGTTCGTGTCAACAGGTCGAAGACGTCATGGCCTGTTGAAGACATCGGAGCTGGTGAGCGCTGGTTTGACTATCATGCGATAGTCAACGGCCGTGATTCATTGGGGGTGGGATCCAGGCCTGGAGGGACCTTGACATTGCCGGCCACGAACGGATGGCTCTGCACCGCTCCATCCATTCCGATATTGTAGGTCTGGGTGATTGTGGGGTTTACGCCGGTCTAGTTCTCGAGCGCTATGGTCACTCGCGCAGGGGTGACTCCCGCCCGGACTTGCGCATTCCCCGTGGTGCCGTCTTTGTTCCTGAATGTGCGGTCTGAGTTCATACCCTGAAGATCGGCGATCCCCCAGATGGTGAGTGAGTCCCGTGAAGCGATTTCAAGAGAATACTTCATAGACCCCCTGGCACCCGGTTGCCATATCCCTCTTTCCATGCTTGGGAGGATCTTTTCCAGGTCCGCGACAGTTATTCCCCCCGGAGCTTCACTCCATGGGCCCCCTCCCTTTGAGCCGGCCATCCAGCGGAGCTGTTGCGCCTGAAAACCGAGGGCCGAAACCGAAGAGATCGCACCGTCCCTCAGGGCGTTTGCGCGACTGTCCGCCTTCATCGTCTGCCATCTGTTCCAGCTTTCCATGCCGGCCCCCACAGGAAGCAATAAGGCACCGGTGACAATGTATCCCCCTGCAGCTGTCGCGATCAGTATGGACAGGGACGATGGCTTCGCCAGCTTGTTGATCACCCATTGGTGCCGTGCCTTCAGCCCCCAAAGAAGGAGCGAGGGGCCCAGGATGTACGAGATCACCATCGAGATGCACACCGCCGTGTGTGCTGAGACCCAGGATCCTGCCGGAGAATTTCCCGAAAACGCCGCGATCCCTTCACTCACCCGTATGCCCCCTGCGGCGATGTAGGAACCCCAGAATACACGATTGACATCCTCCAAGAAGAAGTCGAGTGCGGGGAGGTTGATCCGGACAAGCACATCGCGGAGAACGGGACCGTGCAGAACAAACCGATTGAACAACGCGATGATGACCACCAATTCCAGCATGGCGAGCATGATCCAGACGGGATGGAGCGGGTCCTCCCAGATGCGCCGAAGACTAGTTTTGAATGTCATAAGAAACTCCAGCCGGTGTGACGCGGACCCGTATCTGGGCGAGGCCGAGCCTCTTATCGTGATTGACAAATTCCGGGTCGAACCCCGCCACGAATCGGGCCTCCCCTGTCAGCTCTACCGTGCTGTCGCTGACAGAGGCGAAAAGAGGTCCGGTCTCTTTCGTGATCAGAGAGTCGACAAGGGGAGCACCGCCGGGGTTTAGCCGTCGGAAGACTCCGCCGATCGTCGCCTGGGGAATTGATCGACGGAACTCTCTGAACGTGTCGTATGCCGGCGTGGTCAGGGTCGATATCACCATGCCATTGTAGATTGTCCGGCGGATCGGCTGGAGCTGCGCGTACTGCCATTCCGTCATTCTCCAGATGATGATCCAGTGAGTCGCGAGCCCGGCGATCATGAGGACAGAAATCAGCGCTGCGGTGAGTTTCTCCCTGCGGCCTTTAAAGAGGCGTGTGACCCGGAAGGCAAGGCCGATCAGGAATATGACGGCAACGACACCTGCGCTGTTGGTAGCAGTCCAGACATCTGCCGTTGTCCTGTAGATCACAAAAAAGGCAGTGACCAGAAGAAGTGTGCAGATCAACGTCAGGCGCATTGGTTCCCTTTCGGCTTTAGCTGTTCTCAGCGATTTGATACCTCATCGAGCGGAATAGTGACAGTTTGCACTGCCTTCTCCGCTTCAGCATGCCTTCTCTTGGCCTTTTTTCCCCGCCTGAAATCTTCCCGAGGTGTGCCGTTGTGCACGTCGGCAGACGGAACTGGCGTGACAGATGCCCGTACAGATCATACCTTAAATGGTCCAGCTGACTGGAAACGGGGCAGAGGATTGAATTGAGTATCTGGTACATCATCGGTTCGAGAGGGCGCATGAGGAGGAGACGGAGGAGGGCACCCGACGGTAGCCGGTTCGACCGATCTCCCGGACTCAATTCATGCGGGCACGACGTGTGCCAGGCTCATGGGGCAGGTTTCCGGAAGAGAACAACCAGACCGTCTCGCATTGAAGGGATCAGGTTGTGCACGATTCTTTTGCCCGGTCCGGAGAAATTGGCGTGATACGCCGCCACGACGTCCAAACCGCACGTTTGTCCCATCCCCTTGAGCTCCGACAGAGTGTATTCCCTGAAGTGCCCCGGATTCTGCAGATAGAACCTGATCCGTTCGAACGGATTGTACCCCAGGAGCATCTTGATCCTTTTCGACAATGCGGCTGCGTTCGGAGCGGTGACCAGCAATATCCCCCCCGGTTTCAGTAAGGAGGACAACATGAGGAGCGTAAACTCCGGAGCTGTGGGCAAATGTTCAATTGTCTCACAAATGACTGCGAGATCGAATCGGTTTGAATGTTCGGGCCACTTTGAACACTGATCAGATAGGTTCAGATCAAACACGATATGCCCGACGCGCGACAAAGACCCCACCTCCCTGTGCCCCCCTCATCTTCGGAGAGGTCGTAGCCCAGCGACCAGACTGTTTCATAGTATGAGGCGAGCAATGCGGTCAAATTGCTGCGACCGACATCCAGGACATGCGCTGTCTTCTGAGGGACAAATCTCGTGCAAACGGCGAGCATCTGCAGGAATCGTGCAGCGTGCACACGGGCATATTCTTCAGCCGCCTGGCCGCCACTTGTCGAAGCCTTCTCTTTTTCGATGAGTTGTTCGATTTGTCGGCGATAATGCTCGTTTGAGGTCATCGTACGTCCACGGAGTGACATTGAAAAGGGAATTGTTTTTCGCCCTGAGGGGGCTCGCACACATGAGGCAATGTAGGCAATCGTTTCGCCTCTTTCAACGAAAGTGCTCTCATCCGACATGAACCAAGAATCGGGGATGAACGTAGTTGCCTTCTCTGCAATGGGCGCCGAAGATCATCCGTCGGAAGGGTGAATTATGATTTGCGGTGATACTATTTTACCAGCATCATCTTCCGTGTCTGGATGTAGCTCCTCGCCTCCGCCCGGGACCCCGAGCCCGTGGGGGGATCGCCTGCCGTCATCCGATAGAAGTAAACTCCGCTCGCCAATCCAGCCGCGTCAAACTTCACTTCATAGCTTCCCGGTGCCTTCCGCTCATCCACCAGGACAGCCACATCTCTGCCAAGCAAGTCATAGACCACAAGCCTCACATCGCTGACCCCCGGCACCTGATACCTGATCCCTGTTGTCGGATTGAAGGGGTTGGGATAATTGGGAAAAAGCGAGAATGAAGCAGGGAGACCGGCGTCGTCTGGGGAGACATAATTCGGGGAGCGCATAAATCGAAAGAGGCCATGATCCCTCGTCCCGGCATAGAGCGCCCCAGACCGATCGAGACCGAAACAGACGACGTCAAGATCTCCCAGGCCGTCGTTCATTGGCTTCCACGATGTTCCGTGGTCATCACTTCCAAAGACTCCCATCGCTATGCTCGTGTAGTGTACGTCGTTTCTTACCGAAGCCCGGAGTGATCCATCTGCATCTCCGATCAGACCAGCGACAGTATTGCCACGAAGGAGCGTCTGCTGCCAGATCTGACCCGAATTCGTCGATCGAAACGCCGCAAAAGAGCTTCCCGCGCACAGGATGCCTGCACTGTCGACCGCCAAACACCCGATGGGTACATCGAGACCGCTCGCAACCCATGTGTCGCCGTGATCAGGTGAAACGACGACATCACTGTTCGTTGCGGCAAAAAGAGTTCCGTTGGGATGGGCTGCGATGGCGTACACTTGGGTCTTCAGGCCGGTGGAATCCCAGATGATTCCCCCATTTGTCGATCGCATGATGCCCGAAGGCCCTCCGACGAAAAGGTCTTCGTGCGGGTCCACTGTCATGACCAGACGCGGCCCGCCGTAGCCGTCGTTATATCCTGTCATCTCGAACACGCGAGACCAGGATTCCCCCCTGTCCGTGGATCGGTCAATGCTCAGGGTCATCGAAGTGGACCCTGCTCTCTTGGTCCGGAAGAGATCTCCCGTTCTGCGGGCAACAAGTTGTGTTGCGGGGTCTGCGCCGTCAAGCCCTGACACCGTCAGCCACGAATCCCCTTTGTCGGTCGACCGCACGATCCCCCTCCCCGTGCTGATGACAATCTCTCCCCCCTCCAGTCCCGTGACCGCGTACACAGTTCTTGCCGGCAGTCCGTATGAGGCTAGAGTGTCCCAGTGGTCCGTTGTATACCGAAATACCAGCCCGCCAGCCGAGGCGTAGAGCACGCCTGCCGACGTCAGGAGCAGTGACCCGTAGGATCCCGCTGTTCCCGCAAGGGGCTGCCAACTCACTCCGCGCGATAGAGAGTGTACAATCCCCTCAGGTGTATCAGCGTAAAGAATGTCGTAGGTCAAATCGTAGACGACATGATGGACCCACGCCGTGGAGAGGCAAAGACTCCAGGACTCACCGTTGTCCGTCGACCGATACAGGTAGCTGTCAACATCGGCAAAGAGCGTCCCGTGTTTGTCGATGAGAAGTACCCCCACGTCTTTCATCGTCGACGGTACGCCGTCAGTTTTCAACCGCCAGGTGATCCCTTTATCGGTTGACCGATATACACATCCCTCCCCAAAGGCCCACGTTGATGCAAACACGTCTCCGGCCTGATTGATGACAACTCCCGAGAGGTGCCATCCCGGGAATGGAGTCTTCAGCCACTCACCTCCTCTATTGCTGGTCCGGTACAGACCGGCATCTGTTGCGGCAAAGATGAACCCCGCGGGGTCAAAAGCGATCGAAGTCACTTCTTGCAGGAGCGGGCCGATCCAGACCCATGTCGCCCCGTTGTCTGTTGAATGAACAATTCCTGAAGTGGTTCCAATATAGAGTTCGCCTGCGGGATCGATTGCCGCTGTTGTGGGAATATAGCTCCCCAATCTCAGTTCAGACCAGATGCTTTCTGAAAACCGGTAGAGGGATCTCTGCTCTTCGAAGTCGTGCAAGTACATCGCGGCGAGCGGATGGCCGTCTCTGTCTGCCACAAGAAGCTCTGCCGAAAGAGGAAACTCAGAAGGGCTGAGGGAAGTCCAGGAGCCGTTCTGCGCCTGCACACCGTTCGTGAAGACGGCGAGGAGGATCACCACGAGCAGTTGTCGAAGGTATGTAGAATGCAGGGTGCCCCCGGACCTTCTTACTTGACGAGCAACATCTTTCCGATTGCGGACCGACCGTTGGACAGCAGACGATAGAAATAGACTCCGCTAGCCAATCCCCCCCCGTCAAATACTCGCTCATACGTTCCCGCCGGGAGCCGCTCATCGACAAGACGGGCCACGTCACGGCCGAGAGGGTCAACAATCGAAAGGAGCACGAGCCCCGCCGAAGGGACTTCAAAGCGAATGGTGGTGACTGGATTGAAGGGGTTAGGATAGTTCTGCAATAGCCGGAACTCTGCGGGGAGACCCGCCGCACGGTCGTTCACGCCTGTCGATGGATCCACGCTTTGCTCAATTGTACCGTAGTAATATCCTGTCGACCAGAGATAACCTGCGGAATCGACCGCGAGCAAAGACCCGCAGGATGTGCCGAGATCATACCACCGTTGATCCTCCGACTTGTACACATAGAAGCCACTCCCTCTCCCTACTATCCCATACACTCTACCGGTTTGATTGACTGCAAAGCGGTAGACGGGGGCTCCTTCTATGCCTTTGTCCAAAACCTCCCACGAGAGGCCGTCATCGGTGGACCTAGAGAAACTCCCTCCGACGTTGGTGAAAATTCCAAAGGGACACGATTGAACTGAGGCCGTCACGTAGTGCTGTCCCCAGAGATTCCGGGCGATTTTGGTCCACGTCGATCCGGAGTCGGTTGAACGCAAGAGTATACCACCGGAATTTACGGCAAGCGCGGATCCCGCAGGAGTCACACAGACCCAGAGAACCTGGGTCGAAGGGATCGACCAGTTCACAACCTCCCAGCGAGTGCCGTTGTCCGTGGAGCGGAAAATGCCCCCGAGGTAGCTCCCTGCAAATACCGTCCCGTCAAAGGTGAAAGCAAATGATGTGATGGTGCTGTCGATGAGACCTTCCCTCACGCGTTCCCACGTCACGCCGTTATCGATTGAGCGGAACACTCCTCTCTCTGCAAGACCGGCAAAAACCGAACCCAGAGGGCTAACACCAAGTGCGGTCAGCGGCACGTTCCCGGGCCCCACATTCGTGAAATCCCACGATCGTCCCCGATCTTCAGTCCGGTACACTCCGCCCGGTGCGGAGAGGTACAACCGAAGAGAGGCATCGCTTGCAATGTGCTGGATCGATGCGTCCGAACGGAATCCATGCGTGATCTGCTTCCAGGTGATCCCCGAATCTGTCGAACGGAGGACAGCGTTGTCGCATCCGGCGAGGAATGTGACGCTGGGGAGCTCGACAACCGTCAGAACGCGAAGGGCACTGAGATCGCCACTCGGAGTATGCCAAGTTACTCCGTTGTCGGTCGATTTCAACAGACCCGCACTGCTTGCGGCTAGAATTGCCCCATCCCGGCAGGAGAGGAAACAGGACACACTTACTCCGACGAGGTTCGTGCCGATCCGCTGCCAGCCTGTGGCCTTCCTGACAACGCTGTAGACGAGTGGGAGGCCCGAGTAATCGACATCAAGAGCGCCGAGAAGGAGCGTGCTGTCGGAGAGCGCAGAAACGGCGATCACGCCCACCCCGGTGACAGCACGTCCGATGTTCGCCCAGGTTGCTCCTCCGTCTGATGAGGTGAACACCCCGCTGTTCAGTGTACCCACGAAGATTGTTCCGCTCGGGCTCACGACGATGGACTTTGCGGCATCTTTGTCGATGGGGGGTTGTAGACTCCATGTCCCGCTGCCTGCGCGCAAAACGAAAAGTCCTCCGTCCGTCGCCGCGTAGAGCGAATTTGTGGAGGTGAGAGCAAGCGCGTGTATGTTCTGAGCAAGCCCCAGGTTCACCCAACTGGAACCGAAATCGCTCGAAAAGAAGGCACCGCCCCAGCTTGTTCCGGCATAGATCGTATCTCCGGCGCTCGGAAGTAGGCAGGTGACCGGAAGATCCCCGACAGAGTTTCCCCCCTTGGTCCATGTTGCCCCTGCGTCGGTCGAACGGGAGATCCCCTCGGCCCCGGCGAGAGTCACGCCTGCCTCATTGACGGCCAGAGCCCACACAGGGCCTACCCACTGGCCGTTGAGGGGCTGCCAGATGACTCCTTGTGACGCAGACGTTCCAGGGTGGATGAGGGAGAGGATGATGAGTGCCGCGATTGGCACGGCCGCAGCGCGAACACGACCTTTGAGAAGCAACGTTGGACGACCTCGTGCAGAGAAAGAGTTCATAGGGTGATCTTCGTGCTCACTCCTGGGCTTACAGGTCGTCGAAGCGAGGAGGGGAGGGGAGTGCCCCATTTGGCAGTCTTCATGGTACGCTCCAAGTTGCACCATCAGCGTTCGGATCACGATCACCGCAATCAGATCACTCTGATTGTGGAATCAGTCGTCCTGGGTAGCACGAGTTCTGCATTACCGCCCCATGGTCCTAGATTTCTCGAGAATGCCGGGGCGAGCGGCCTCCATGATCTCGCGGAAATCCTCATACCGCATCGTTCGCTGTTCGAACGTGCGTTTCTCGAGCGCGTTCAAAAAGCGTCCTTCGAACTCATGAAAATACGAACCGTACACATGGTAACTGTCCGCGAGGTGGCAGTATCGCCCGATAGATACAGACCTTCCGATCTTCCGGGAGACGTTTTCCGCGATCTGTTTTTGAAGCTGCACCAGAGCGAAAATGTTCATAAAGGCCGCTTTGTACGCATCGTTTGAGCGGAAACGGACATTCATGTTGAGGACCGGGGAGTTCTCTTCTTCGATGATCCGGCACCAGATGCTCTGGAGGCAGGGAGGATCGTAGCAATCATTGTCTTCCCACACCTTCCACGTAACGGATTGAGCCCGCCGGGTGTACGGCGTTTCAGCCAGCTTCCGGGACATTGTCTCAATCTGGTCAAACGGACTCAGTGTGGGTGCAAGGTATTTAAAGAGGCGTTGATGGTACGTGTATTCCCATCGCGTATCGGTCGGATCGTCGGCCTTGCGGACAAGATGATCCTTGATTCCCTCGCACACTTCCATCGTATACTCCTGGAGATCTTCAGGCCCCCCCGGGAAATCCTTGTGGATCATCGGCTCCTTCATCGGATCGAGGATCGTGATGACCATGGTTGCATCGATGCTCGGCGGATCCTCAGGTTTGTCGTACTGGGTCTCCATCCTGCATCCGTTCTTGTGAAGCTCGATCAGTGAGTTTTCCCAGGCTCTGGAAATGCAGTCGCCCTCAACGTGTAGAACCGGTATTCCGTGCATGGTGGTCTTCTCTTGCTGTGACGATTGATGGGAGATGGAGAGTCGACGTCATTGAATGCAAAGTCCGTGCCGAGCGCTTTGACCCGGAGGTCTTGGCATACTTCGGGTCGCTCTACCCGGAAGGGGAGAATTGAGTTGCCCACCCGATGGTGACAGCGGGTTCACGCGTCGTATGCTCGGGTTGAAGGTACAGTTCGGCGGCATCAGCCAAATCCTGTCGAACAAAAGAGACAACCAGGGAAGATGGCAGAGCACCGCCGGGTCTTTCTGATGCCGATTCACGGGAGAATCGTCAAGGTCGGCTTTCGCGGGATATCCGATATCAGCACGTCATCCGCCGTATGAGCAGGAAGCGCACCAAAACGGCCGAACCCGACAGAGAGCGGGCGCAGTATGCGTTCTTGGAGCATCATAACTCTATGCGAGGCTTTCAAGATCGAGCAGGTCCTGTTTCCGACCCGATGCCCGCTTGGTTGCAATAAGATCCTCTTTGGAGATGAAATAGACCTTTTCATCTCCATAACGGGATTCAACTTTCCTCGACCATGCATCGTCAAAAGATACACCGTCGATGGCCGTCATGATGTCAATACGCAGTGGAGGGAAGCCGAGCTGAATTACCCTTCCGGTTCCCGCGAAATCCTTCCAGGCAAGTGACGAAGGCTCGAAGCCAAAATCCGAGAGGGCTTTGATGATCAAGCGGGCGTTGCTTTCGGAGGGTTTGACGAAGACGTCCATGTCTCCCGTATACCGCGGGTAAGCATGAAGCGCGAATGCGTAGCCACCGACAACGACATACTCCACGCCATGCTTATTGCACGATGCGAAGAACTCTTTGAAGTCTTTCGCTACTCTCATATTCTTTCCCGGACGGAAACATGGCATACTGCCGCCGGAGGTCCTCCACGGCACTCACTCTTTCTTCTTGTGATCGTCCCTGCCAGTATTCCCGACCTTGGTCGTACTGGCGGGAATCCCGCAGGTCATAGATGTGAACGGGCTGCTCATGCATGAATCAAAAATAGCCATCGGGAGGCACTAATGCAAGACGCCCTCAATGGAATGCTTTCCCTATCACGACCTTGTATGCACTCACGGACAGGTCTTCACTTGTAACCGTCTGCTTCCGCGACTCGTCATCGAAGTCCATCTTCCATTGATACAAACCTGAAAATGTTGGCTTGAGCTTTTCAACCAGCGTGCGGAACGATCCGCTTGATTCATACTCCCGAGCCTCTTCGATGCCGTTCCAGAACGTTACTGAGAGCCATTCTGTTGTTTCCCTTATGCTCTCAGTCAGGAAGGCGTACCGGCATCCCCGGACCCCGCGCAGGGCTGGAATGATTTCCTGATTGTAAATAGCTCTGAATTCCTCGTTTTTATCCGGACGCACTTTCATCGACACGATTCTAAGATACATCGACGGCGACTTTCCTTTGTCAAGCGGCGCTGTCTCCACGCTGGAGGAATCAGCGTATCGTTTCACCTCTGGGGTTGTCGGCACAGGTGTATACTCCAGCTGAAGATCTTTGGAAAGCTGGACCTTCCACTCTGATGAATCGGAAAAGAAAGGCTGAGACTTCTCAACTAATCGTTGATAGGCTCCACTCTTTTCGTATTGTTCGGCATCCGCTTGCGAGTCCCAGAGCGTGAGGGAAATGCCTTCATCTTCGTGCTGGACCCCCTGCACGAGACCGCCGTACTGGCATCCGTTCGTTTTCTCAAGTTCAGGAATGATCACTTCCTCATACAGCCGGACAAACTCCAGCAGCCTCTCCATCTTTATCTTCACCTGTACGAGTCGCATGAACATGGCACTACCCTCCTTACCGCTCTTGGATTCAACATGTTCCGATCAATCTGCACCGCCGTGTGGCATGACAACGAAGATTCTCGTGGGACAGGCAATCACCCGGTTGCCGAACTCGAGGCATGACCCGCGGCCAGCAACACGATATGCCTTGATCACCCACCCACCCATAGCAACGTGAGGTCCTCGGGTTTGTAGAGCACTCCCATGCCCCACTCCCACCGTCTCGCAAATATCTCGTAACGTGAAATCGCTTGCCCGATCATAAGGCGGTGTCGTCTCACGAATCGGTGTGCCCGCCATGTCCCGGGCGCCGGGTGGAACTCTCATGAGGGGAAGAATCTTCTCGTACACAAAAGCAGGCATCGACTTAACACCAGCGACGCATATTGTTCTGGTTTTCTAACAAAGAACGAACAACTCCAGCTCGTGGCTTTCCCTCCCCACGCCGTCTGCCGGAGGGGCTGTCTTTCCACCATAGAACGCCCAAACATGCGACCGACATCGTTCGGATCGATGGGTAGGGCGAGGTAGGGATCTTTGCCGCTGTACCCAATGAGCCTACGAAAAGCTCTTCATCGCCTCTTCACGCGTATCATAGACGGAAAAGATCTTCAGGAGGTTTGTGGTCGCGAATATGGCGTGTACGTGCCTGTGCATCGTGCAAAGCTTGAGCTGCCATTCTCTCTTGGCATAACTCGTGTGGGCACCAACAAGGACCCCAATCGCCGAGCTGTTCAGATACGTCGTTTCGCTGAAATCGATGAGCAGTCTCTTCCAGCGAAGGGCTGCGAAAGTTGCAAGAGCTCCGCGCAACTCGGCTGCTTCTTCTTCCGAGAGGAGCGACCCTTTCACTTCGATCAGCCCGATGCCATTCGGCAATGTGACTGTTGTTACTCCCATAGTATCCTGTGCATCGATCCAGGGAACGCCCAGCATGCGGGGTCGTCGACTCATCGAAGGTCAGAGATGAACTCCTGATCTCCGGGTCGCCAATCGACATCGGAGTTTCCCCGGCTATTTCGTCAACCCCGCTATTCGGTTATTAAAGACAGTGGTCCTTTCAAACGTGTTGCCCCCCACGAGGCGGCATTCAACTGGGAGGGGAGAAACTTTAGCGCAATCGGGCAGTCAAGTTTTGGGTCTTCGGCTTTGTAGACCACGGCTATGCCGCGCTCGCCGAGCTTCTCGAAAATCTTGTAGTGGGAAATGATTGAGGGGACCAGGGGACCTCCTCTAGGGGTGATTTGAGGAGCGTTCAGCCAACAGGCAAAACTCCCCCCCAAGGCGACTCCCGCATGGGACAGCGGAATGAGACGCTTTGCATAGAGTGTGGCTGAAACATGCTACCCCGATTAGGGGCTAATAGCAATAGGGAAGTATGAAGAAATGGACATTCGCGATACCAAATATGCTGCAGCCCTTTACGGGGGAAATGAATCATTGTAACCGAGGTGTGCAGAAGGTCAGTTCATCCCTCTCAAGCCCAAACTGTCCGAGGGGTTCTGACGTTAAACGCTCGGATATTCAGTAGTCGTCTCCGCGTGATCGCTAATAGCAAAAGGGGCGGGAAATTTGGCATCCAATGGGGTCGGACAGATTCCAGGAGATTGTCCCGGTTTCAGTTGGCAATTTGAGGGCGATGCCTCTCCGGGGAATGTGAGTTAGGCTGCGC
>Ga0315273_10001733_pt1 | contig 25122 bp, 16 predicted proteins | sample YL17G02_0_MG_FD_205753 | JGI IMG/M metagenome (GOLD analysis project Ga0315273, IMG submission 205753) | Sediment microbial communities from Yellowstone Lake, YNP, Wyoming, USA - YL17G02_0 | ecosystem: Environmental > Aquatic > Freshwater > Lake > Sediment | place: USA: Wyoming | collected... | reverse complement strand
CCCTCGTGGAAGTTTTCGCTCTAGTAGACTCACTAGGAGACTAATCAGGAGGACACAGAGATGGCTAGACGAATGCTTCGTCCCAAGCTAACAGCATGGCTTATTGTCGCGACTGTCGCTGCTACCCTGGGAATAGCATTGTTCCTATCCTCTCTTGGCGTGCACCGTGCGCCCAGCGCGTCCGCTGTGGTCCCGACACCCACACCGACCCCCGAATGCTTGGTGCCCGCAGATCTTGACGTTGCAATCATCATCGACCGGTCAGGGAGCATGATATCGAACTCGACCGGGGGCAAGACCCGCCTGCAATGGGCAAAAGACGCCGCTTTGGCACTTGTTAACGGGATAGCCGGCGGGCCAGGCAACCCCACCCTCGGTAACAGCCACGTTGAAGTGATTACTTTCGGGGGCGGCAGCGCCAGCGTCGTCAGATCGTTCAGCAGCGACGCCACGGCTGTGAGAGCTGCCGTCAACGGCATCACCAATCCTCCGTCAAACACTGACACCGCCATCGCTCCGGCTATGACACAAGCAACCAGCGATCTGAATGCCCACGTCCATGGCGGCGACCACGGCTCCTACAAGGTCGTGGTCCTACTCTCCGACGGCAGGAACTACGCGAATGGCGACCCAGCGAGTGGGACCACCTGCGACGCGACGCACACGCGGCGGCAGAACACTGTCGACGCCATCCCCAACCTTCACACCGCAGCCGACACCGTGTACACCGTCGGCATCGGCGATGCAACAACCTGCGGTTCCACACATGACCAGTTGTGTCCCGCCAACTCCTGCAATCCCAACGAACTGGACCAGTACCTCCTCATCGACATCGCTGAGGGTCCTCCAGGTTCTTACACAAATGCAATAGATGCCGCCACGCTCCCCGACATCTACAGTGGGATATCACAAGAAGTGACAAACATCTGCGTCGGCTTCAGCGGTCACAAGTACAACGACTTGGCTTGTGATGGAACCGGTGGCAGCAACCCACCGCTCTCCGGTGTAACCATCAAACTGCTGAACGCGCAGGGTACGCCGGTCGCACAAGCGACGACTGACGTGAACGGCGTCTATAGCTTTGCCAACGTGTTGCCCGGCAGTTACTCCATCTGCGAAGACCTGAGCGCATTCCCCGGCCGCACGCAGAGCTCCCCGACGCTGGGAAGCGGGACAGGCACACACTCGCCCTACGGCGTGTGCTATGAGCGCACACTCACAGCGGGTGGGAATGAGAGCAACCTGGACTTCTACAACTGTCCGCCTGCCACGGCAACGCCTACGCCAACCAAGACTTCCACACCAACGAGTACATCTACTCCGACTTCGACAAACACGCCGACTCCAACGGCGACCAATACCTTTACGCCTACGCCGACCAGCACGTTCACACCTACTTCAACGTCAACCTTCACACCCACACCGACATCGACTTTCACGCCCACGCCAACGTCGACCTACACGCCTACCCCGACGGAGACGTTCACCCCTACTCCGACCGGCACCCACACGCCGGTACCACCAACAGACACGCCGACGCCAACACCGACAGGTACCAATACACCTGTCCCGCCGACGGAGACACCCACACCAACCAACACCCCGGTGCCACCGACGGAGACACCCACAGCAACAGCAACGTTCACACCAACGCCGACTGACACATTCACTCCCACACCAACGCCGACGGGTACATTCACCCCTCCGCCGACGGACACACCTACCGCCACTCCGACTGAAACAAACACACCTGAGTCGACGGATACGCCAACACCAACCAAGACCTCGACGCCGCATGAGCGGCGGGACACGGCCACACCTGTCCCACCGACAGACACGCCCGTCCCCCCAACATCCACGCCTACGCGCACGATCTCGGTGCTGCCTGTCGTCAGGACGCCGTTACCGCCGGGACCGATAGCCGAGGCGCTCCCATCCGCTGGCGCTGGTGGCAACGATCAGCAAGCCACAGACGCCATCATCGGCGTGACCACTTCGCTAATTGGCCTCATACTGGTGCTGGGCGCGCTGCGCTTGCGCCGGGCTCACCGCCACAGCCGGGAGTAGCGAGGTGCGAAGCAGTCTGCGTCTGATCAGGCGCAACTATTAGCCGTAAATCAAAGAGGGCCGTCTTCACGGCCCTCTTTTCTTGCGTCACCCAGCCCAGTACTCCGCCTCTCATCTTCTCCGGCACGCCATCTCTGATGGTCTAAGGCGGTTCTGCCGATACTCTCAAAGGGAACGGGCGCTTAGTGTCGGCAGCGAACCTGCTGGACCGAGTGCCTTTCTCTTTGAACGATCTTACAGGTTAGACTCCTGATGCTGCGAACACTGATTCGACGCCTTAATCGACGGAAAACGGACTCGCAGGTGAAAGAAGCTCTCGAAGCCGGTATCGGTCTCTATCATAGTCACTGGGGTTTGGATAATAACGAACGCCCCGGACTTTCTCCGGAAGAAGCGAGTCAGACAGTCCTGAGCTGGTGCCGCGAGACAATGGGTCAGATGCGGCGCCCCTACGGCCTGGACTACGTGACTTTTGCAGTCGCCCTTCTGGGACCCGAGAACGAGGAGGTTTCCCGAGCCAGCTTCGGCGTCCTGCGTCCCAGCGATTTCTATAGCGACGGACCCGCACCACAGCAACTGGAAGAGGTAATCAACCAGTGGCGATCGGAGGCACACTTCCGTTCGGCCAAGTCCCTCTCCGCTGTTATGTTCAGTTGGGGCGACATCACCCGCGAGCTGCTGCTGACGGGCTAGCAGAGTGACGCCAGAGAAGTCGGCAGCGGATCAGGCGAGGGCGACGACGGCGCGGGCAAAGCAGGTCAGGGAAGAGAACCTACCAGGAAGAGGATAATGCAACAGGCAGATACATTGTCTAATGTCATTGGGGCACATCAGATGACCCCGCCGGTCGTCTTCGCCCCCCAACCCCAGACCGTTGAGGAAACAGGCCTGCACTCGGGGCTCCTCCTCGATCTCTGCATCAAATGCGTCTACTTCGCCGGACGTCCCCCTGCCCGGCAGATAGCCTCACACATGACCCTGCCCTTTTCCGTGGTGGAAGAGTTGCTGGAGTTCCTAAAACGGGAACAGTACGTGGAGGTGGTAGGAAGCGCTGGCACCAGCGAATCACAGTACAAGTACGCTCTGACCGCCAAGGGTATGGAAAAGGCAGAGGAAGTGCTTCAGAGAGGCCAGTACAACGGGCCGGCGCCGGTTTCCTTCGAGCAGTATGTCGATGTCCAGCACAGGCAGTCGGTGCGCGGTCTCCATATCGATAAGGATCTCATTTCGAGAACCCTCTCCCACATGATCCTCGATGAGACCACGCTCTACGCCCTGGGCGCAGCCGTTAACTCGGGCAGGTCAATGCTTCTTTACGGCAACTCCGGCAATGGGAAGAGCACCGCTGCCGCTACTATCGGACGAATGCTTCCCGGCCAGGTTCTCATACCGCATGCCTTCGAGTACAACGGTCATATCGTCAAGGTCTTCGACCCTCGCGTCCATGCCGAGGTGCCGGACGATTCCCCGCCGGAGCGGAGAGCCGACGAACTGTCGAAGACCGCTCTGTCCGATAGCAGCGAGCGCCGTCGCGATCAGCGTTGGGTCAAAGCGTTTCGGCCCGTCGTAATGGCCGGCGGCTCCCTTAGCCTTCAAGATCTGGAGCTTCGCTACTCCGATGTCTCCAAGTTCTACATCGCGCCGCTCCAGGTGAAAGCGAACGGCGGCGTCCTCGTCATCGATGACTTCGGCCGGCAGCTCATCGAACCCAAGGAACTCCTCAACCGCTGGATCTTACCCCTCGAGCAGGGCATCGACCATCTGACGCTACACACGGGAGACACGATTGTTATACCCTTCGATCTCCTACTCGTCTTCTCCACCAACTTGCCGCCTCGCCAGCTAGGCGACGAAGCGTTCTTCCGGCGCATCAGGCACAAAATCGAGATGCCCGATCCCACCCACGAGAACTTCGTCCGCATATTCCATCAGGTCTGCGAATCCAAGGAGATATCCTGCCAAAACGGAGCCCTGGACTACCTCCTTGAGCATCACTACCGCGAGAGGGGACGTGCCTTCCGATGCTGCCACCCCCGCGATATCATCGAATTGATCGAGTCCATCGCCAGTTACCGGGGTGAGCCGCCAGCGCTCTCTCCGGAGCTCATCGACTTGGCCTGCGGCTTCTACTTCGTGGACCTGTAGGCTCCAGCGACCCAATCAGGGACACACCGACAGGCGACGTCCAGTTGGCGACTTTTCCGTAGAACAGTGAGAGGCCGCGACCCCAGAGATCACGGCCTCTCTATTACGCTCAACGTGGAGCGAGTGAACGTCTAGAATCAGAAACCCACAAACACGAGTGTGAAATACTTCATCCCTGTCCCATCCACAGCAGCCCCTACTCCCACAGTCGAGTAATGCGGGCTAAGAATGTTGTCTCGATGACCCTGACTGGCCATCCAGTCACGCATCGTCACAGCCACACTCTCATCGTCAGGATAGTTGTTGCGCGCCAGGTTCTCGCCGGCCCAGGCGTAGGGAATGCCATAGCGGTCCATTATCGTGAAGGCTGTCTCCCCTGTCGGGCTGACGTGCGCGAAGTACCCCTTCTGCGCCATATCGTTTGACCGCTCCCTCGCCACCATCACCAGGTTCGGGTCGAGTTGGAGCGCCGGCAGGCCGACAGCAATGCGCTCGGCATTGATCCCGGCGAAGATATCCGCTTCGAACGCCACCAGCGAAACCACGGGCGCCTGCGGCGGTGACGGAGGAGGCGGCGGGGGCGGCGGTACAGTCGGTGGAACAATGACGGGCGTCGGCTCCGGCGGAGAAACCGTCGGTACCGGCGTGGGCGGCGGTGGAACCGGCGTTTCCGCCGGGGGCGCGGCAGTGAGCGTAGGCACCGCTGGCGGTGCCACTGCAACCGGCAGCGGGGGCTGTCCTGGAGGAGGCGCTGATACTGCCTCCGCTGGTGCAGGCGCGAGGCCGCTCCCCAATGATGGCTGCACATCACCACTCAGATCAGCCACGAGACGGTCCGCAGTCAGATAGGACGGGAGCGCCGAAGGCGCGACAAGCGTCAAACCGCCCGTGCCGCCGGCCTCGGCTGGCAAGTCGCCGCTGGCAGAACTCACCCCGACGCCGGACATGAGCCCTCCCCCGAGAAGGAAGGCTGAGGAAACTACCAGCAATGCGACTCCTGTCGAAATTAGAATCGAACTCAGCAGTCCCCTCCGGAACTGCGAATCGCCAACCATCTTTGAGCCTATGAACATCTAGCCGTATTTCCTTCTTATGGTTAGTGAATGAAAGGTCTCTGCCCAGCCTGAGCAGAATGATCCAACCAAATGATCATCGGCGGAGTTAGGGGGTTCCTTTAGGGGAAAACCCTTAAGGGCGACGAAGAAATGCGTTTTCGTGGAATGCGTTTGATCGGGAAGAAAGCCCGCTGCTAGAATTGCTGGTGTCGCGATTGGCCCAGAATCGCTCTTCGCTCCTGGGCCTCTTGGCTTTCATGGAAATCTCCGGTGCCTTGGATCAGCAGCCGAGCATTCCTGGTTGCTGAACATGGGCAGCGCTTGTACATGGCAAGCGTCGACAAGCGCGGAAACTCTTCCGCAGCGTGCACGATAAAGCAGGAGATAGACGTTGGCCGATGACCTAGCGATGGGCGCTACGGCCCATCCTCTGGAGTACATTTTCCATCCCCGATCAGTGGCGGTAGTAGGTGCCACATCTGCAAGCTACGGCGACCAGTTCGTCGGCTCCCTGCGTGAGATCGGGTTCCCTGGTCCCATATACCCCGTGAACCCGAAGGCGAACGAGATCATGGGGCTGCGCTGCTACCCCAGCGTTCGCGAAATCCCGGGGCCTGTGGATCATGTCATCTCCAGCGTCTCCGCCACCCGGCTCCGCGAGATCATCGAGGACTGCGGCGCCAAGGGTGTCAAGGTGCTTCATCTCTTCACCTCCGGTTTCGGTGAATCGGGTGAGGCTGATCGACAGGAGTTGGAGCAGTGGGTCGTCAGGCGGGCGCGCGAGTTGGGAATGCGCGTCATCGGGCCCAATTGCATGGGCCTGTACGTGCCCGCTTCGGGCCTCACCTTCACCTACGGCTTCCCCGGAGAGCCGGGGAGGGTCGCTCTAATCTCTCAGAGCGGCGCAAATGCCGGCGAATTCGTGCACGTGACCTCTCTCTTCGGGCTCCGCTTCAGCAAGGTGATAAGCTACGGGAACGCCTCCGACCTTAACGAAAGCGATTTCTTGGACTACTGCGCCGATGACAAGGAGACCGAGATCATCGCCGCCTACGTCGAGGGCGTCAAAGACGGCCGCCGGTTCTTCCGCGCCCTCAAGAAGGCAGCCAGCCGCAAGCCGGTCATCATCCTCAAGGGCGGACGAACGGAAGCGGGCGGTCGAGCCGCTCAGTCTCACACCGCGAGCCTGGCCGGCTCCGCCCGAGTCTTCGACACTCTGTGCCGTCAAGCCGGCGCTCTACAGGTCAGCAGCCTAGAGGAACTAGAAGATGTAACGATCGCCTTCCGGTTCGCGGCGCCGCTACCCGGTCCGGCTGTAGGAGTGGTAATGGAAGGCGGCGGCCGGAGCGTGCTCTCTGCGGACGATCTCACACTAAGAGGACTTACGGTTCCTGCCCTGCCCGACGAAGCTCAGGCAGAATTGCAGCGGTTCACGTTCCTTGCCGGGACAAGCGTCCGCAACCCTGTCGACACCAGCGTCACCTGGATCGGCGGCGACAAGGCCGCGGACTTGCTGGCGGAGACCATTCGTGTGGTTGCGAGCGCGCCCAACATCGACTTTGTCCTTTCCTACGAGGGGCTGCAATGGGGACCTCCCGCCCCTGGAGAAGGCCCAGACGCGCAGGTGAAACGGATGGAGGAGATCCTGAACGTCGTAGTGGAGAAGAGCGCTTCTCTAAGCAAGCCGATCGTTTTCGCCCTCAGACCGACCTTCTCACCATCGGCGGTACAAGCGACGCTTCGCTTCCAGCAAACGTGCTACCGCCACGGCATAGCCGTCTTCCCTGACATAGGACGGGCGGCTGTGGCACTCTCCAAGCTCTTCCATTGGCAGGAATCCCACCGCAAACAGGCAACCAGCCGTTGAACCGGAGCCCTTAACGGCGGCGGAACTCGCGGGCGAGGGCATCGGCGCTCAGGTGTATCATCGTCGGCCGGCCGTGGGGGCAAGTGCGCGGCATCTGCGTCTCTTCGAGCTGACGCAGCAGTTCTCGCATCTCCTCAGGGATAAGGGTCTGACCGGCGCGGATAGCGCTGTGACAGGCTAGCGAGATAGCCACGCGCTCCCGGTGATCGGAAATACCGTTCTCTCGCTCCATTAGGTCGAGAAACTTGAGCATGGCCTGGGCGATGTCTTTCTCCCCCAGAACCGCCGGTACAGCTCTTACCAAGTAGGTGCGCTCGCCGAAGGGTTCCAGCGAGAAGCCCTGCTCTACCAGAGCCACCGTCATTTCTTCGACAAGAGCCTGCTGGCGCGGCGACAGATCAACCGGCACGGGCTCCAGTAGCGCCTGTTGCTCCACCGAAGAAGCGTCATGCTGCGCCAGAAAACGCTCGAAGAGAATGCGCTCGTGAGCGGCGTGCTGGTCGACCAAGTAGAGTCCCTCGGGGCCCTCGGCCACCACGTAAGTCGTTCCCACTTGCCCCAACGCCCGCAGGACGGGAAGCTGGCGTGGAGAAGCTTGCTCTGACAGCGATAAAGACGGCAGCGGGGCCGATTCCGACCGGGGGACCAACACTGGCTGCACAGCCGGCTCCTGTCGCTTGCCACCGTCAATCAGCGCGCTGCCTCTCGTTACAGTCGCAACGCTCCCCCAGGCTGATGCTGATAGATCCGGCACCGGCGAGTGGAGGGAGAGGACACTTCGTATCCGGCGCTGGACGATGCTAAAGACCTCCCGCTCTCGTCGCAATCGTACCTCTGTCTTCGCCGGGTGGACGTTTACGTCGACATCGGCGGGCGGAATGCGGATGTCCACAATAGCTATGGGATAGCGGCCGGTGGTGAGCAGCCCTCGATAAGCTTCCTCGACAGCGTAGGTGAGGGAGCGGTTGCGTATCCAGCGCCTGTTCACGAAGATACTGATGTAGTTGCGGTTAGCCCTTGACAGAGGCGGTGCCGCTATCAATCCGATTACCGATACCTTTCCGGCAGGCGACTCAGAATCGAGGGGACCCTCTGGCTCCGGAGAAACGCTGAGGAACGATGCAGCGACCTTGTGTCCGTAAACACCCGCCGCTGCGTCGGCAAGCTGGCCACCGCCCGGTGTATGGAGGGTCAAACGCCCGTCCGTCACCAGAGAGAAACGAACCTCCGGATAGGCCAAGGCATAGTGACTGACGACCGCTGCTATCTGAGCAGCCTCTGCCGCACTCGAGCGCAGGAACTTGAGCCGGGCGGGCTGGCGACGAAAGAGATGTCTCACGAGGACACTCGTCCCAGAAGGCATACCCTTGGCGCCCTCCTCGACCACCACTCCTTCCTCCAACCGCACGAAAGCGCCGCCAGCGACATCGGGAGGTCTGGATGACATCTCCACTTCTGCGACGGCGGCAATACTGGGAAGCGCCTCCCCTCGAAAACCGAGAGTGCTGACCCGCTCCAGGTCCGCCTCGCTGGACAGCTTACTGGTGGCATACCGCTCGAAGGCTAGAGAAAGCTCACCGACAGCCACACCGCAACCATTGTCGCTCACGCGGATAAACTCAAGGCCGCCACCGCCGATCTCGATGTTGACCTGCTCAGCGCCGGCATCGAGCGAGTTCTCGACAAGCTCCTTCACCACCGACGCCGGACGTTCAACCACCTCGCCGGCGGCGATCTTGCCCACCACTCGGGGCGTCAATCTACGGATGGATGTGTCCGCGTTCATTTGTGACGATATTCTAGCACAGGGATACGCTTGCCCGACCGACGTCCACGATGTATTGTACGAGAAGTTGTTGAGACGGGGAGATATCAGCATGAGAAGTACAAAGAACCGCCGACCGCGCGTCGCGGTTCCTTTTGCCGTCTGTCTCCTGACGGTACTCCTGGGAGGGTCTTTCATCTGCAGCCCTCCCCTCACGGAGCGCTCCGCCATTGCCCTTGGCAACCCGCAGTCAGCCGAGGCTGTTCCTGGCGAGATACTGGTGAAGTTCAGGGAGCCCATCGTCGCCACTGCCCAACTCCAAGTACACCAGGCGCTCGGTTTTCAGGAGTTGGGGCAGGTCGAGGGACTGGATGTCGTACGGGTCGGATTGGGGCCTGATATCACCCCTGAGGAGGCAGTCCGCCTGTATGAAGCACGACCTGAGGTGGAGTATGCGGAGCCCAACTACGTTCTCCGAACTGACAGCATCCCCAACGACCCCCTCTATGCCGACCGTCAGCAATGGTACTACGACCTGATCCAGGCGCCCACCGGATGGGACATAGAGACCGGCGAACCTTCCGTCGTCGTCGCTGTTCTTGACACCGGCGTCGACATTCGCCATCCCGACCTAAACGCCGTCTGGACAAACCCCGGCGAGATCGAAAGCAACAACAAGGACGACGACGGTAACGGCTGCGTCGACGACATACACGGCTGCAACTTTGCGGAAAACATCACCCCCTCTTGCCACTACAAATCAACGCCCAACAACACCATCACTGATGATGTCGGCCACGGGACCTTCATCGCCGGCGTCATCGCCGCCCGGACCAACAACCAAATCGGGGTCGCTGGAACCGCACCAGGGGTTACTATCATGCCCGTAAAGGTGCTTGACTGCACCGGCGCCGGTACCGTTGCCAGCGCCGCCGACGGCGTGCTCTATGCTGCCCGAGCCGGCGCCGACGTCCTGAACATCAGCTTCGGCGGGGACTATGAGTCAGCAGTTCTCCGCAACGCCCTCCAGCAGGCCCATGACATTTTCGGCACTGTGATCGTCTCCTCCGCCGGCAACGCCGGCAAGTCGGGCGTGGCCTTCCCCGCTCGTCTCGATCAGGTCATCGCCGTATCTGCCAGTGACCGTAAGAACCCCGATGGAAAGGCATCCTTCAGCAACTGGGGGCCAGAGGTGGACGTTACGGCGCCGGGCGTCGATCTCGTGAGCACCGTCCCTCAAGCGCTATGCAAAGAGCTGTGGTTATGCATGGGAAACCTACCCTACGCTACGGGCAGTGGCACATCCTTCTCCACAGCCCTGGTATCAGGCGCAGCGGCCCTCATCCTCTCCCGCAACCCCGTCATGACACCCGATGAGGTGGCAGGTCAGCTTGCTGCCACAGCGCTCGATCTGCCGGACGGCGCCTTCGCTAACTGGGACGGTGCCGGGCGCATCCAGATCGAGAAGTCTCTCCAGTCGGGGGTTCACCGTGTCGGCGCAAGTGGAGTGACCAGGAACTAGCCGAGCTCGGTCGTACTTTCAGCCCTCGTGAGCCTTCTCCCGCAGCTCATATAGCTTTGTGATCGCCTGAAGCGGTGTCAAGGAGTCCACGTCCATCGTCGCCAGTTCTTCCAGTAGGGGAGACTTGGCAGCGAAGAGGGAGAGTTGTTCCGAGGGCGCTTCCTGGCGTTGCTGACGACCGCCTTCAGCAGAGAGGCTACCGCGGCCATCCGACCAGGCCTCGAGGGCTGCCAGCACGTCGCGGGCTCGCTGCACTACTGCCTTCGGGAGTCCGGCCAGTTCGGCGACGTGAATACCATAGCTCTTGTCGGCGCCCCCCGGCAGAATCTTGTGCAGAAACACCACCTTGCCACCCTCCTCGCTCACAGCCACGTTGAAGTTCTTCACCCGTGGCAGAGCCTGCGCCAATTCCACCAACTCATGGTAGTGCGTAGCGAAGAGAGTCTTCGCTGCCCGCTCGGTCCGGTTGTGCAGGTACTCGACGACCGCGCGCGCGATGGCCAAACCGTCGTAGGTACTGGTGCCACGGCCGACCTCGTCCAGGATTACAAGCGACTTCGGAGTAGCGTTATGGAGGATGTTCGCCGTCTCCAGCATCTCGACCATGAAGGTCGACCGTCCGGAGGCAATATCCTCCTGAGCGCCCACGCGGGTGAAGATACGGTCGACTAGGCCGATACGCGCCGAAGCGGCGGGAACATAGCTGCCGATCTGGGCCATCAAGACGATGAGCGCCACCTGGCGGAGATAAGTCGACTTCCCTGCCATGTTAGGCCCTGTCAGGATGATCACCTGCGTGTCCTGGTTGGAGAGATGGATATCGTTGGGAACGAAGCCGCCGGAGGAGGCCAGTGCCCGTTCGACCGCTGGATGGCGTCCCTCACGAATGATGATCTCGTCGTCCTCTGTAAGCTCCGGGCGACAGTAGCCGTAGCGGGCAGCCGCCTCAGCGAGCGCCAACCACACGTCGACTTCTGCCACGGCACCCGCCAAGGCGAGAATGCGATCGCTGGCGGCAGCGACCTGCGCACACGTCTGACGGAAGATCATCGATTCCAGCTCGACCATCCGCTCGCGGGCGTTGAGAATCCGGCTCTCGTACTCCTTGAGCTCGCTCGTTACGAAGCGCTCACCGCCGACAAGTGTCTGCCGCCGCTGGTACTCCGGCGGCACCAGGCTCAGGTTAGCGTTGCTGACCTCGATGTAGTAGCCGAAGACCTTGTTGTACCCAAGCTTGAGCGACTTGACGCCGGTGCGGGCCTTCTCTTGCGTCTCGAGGTTGGCTAGATAAGCGCGGGCATCCTTCGTGATCGTGCGGAGCTCATCGAGTTCGGGCGAGAAGCCACCCCGTACCACACCACCGGCATCGAGACTGGGGGCGGGATCGTCTTCTATCGCCTGCGCGATCAACGCAGTCACCTCGTCGCAGGGGCGGACACGCTCCAGCATTCCCTCGATCACACCACCCTCACCCTCTTCCTCGGCCAGCGCCTTTCGCAACTCCGGCACCAATTCCAAGCCACGCCGCATCGCTACCAACTCCCGCGGCGATGCCAGCCCGCTGCCTATGCGACTGCACAGCCTCTCCAGGTCCGGCATCTTCCCCAGCACCTCTCCTACCCAACCCCGCCGCAGAGCGCCCTCGTGGAACCACCCAATACCGTCTTGCCGCTCCCCTAGTGCCGTTATGTCGAGTAGGGGCTGCCCTAGCCAGCGCTGAAGAAGGCGCGCCCCCAGCGAGGTCTTCGTCAGATCGAGCACGCCGAACAGCGAGTTGCCTGTCCGACCCTCGCGGCCGCCGGCGAACAGCTCCAGATTGCGCCGTGTCTGCGTGTCCAGAAGCATGAAGCGCGTGGAATTGTAGGTGGAGAGAGCCGTGATGTAACCCAGAGCGTTCTTCTGGTTCTCCTGGAGATAGCGGATAACAGCACCGGCGGCGCCCACTGCCAGTGGCAGCCCTTCGCAGCCGAACGCATCAAGCGAGGCCACCTGGAAGTGCTCCCGCAGCGCTGTGTCTGCCTCTTCCGGTTCGAACCAGTACGGCTCGACGTAGGTCACCGGAGAATCCAACCCCTCCGACAGCGACGCTCCCTCCGGCAGCAGCAGCTCGGCCGGACGCAGCCGCGCCAGCTCCGACGCCAGTGCGCTCTCGTCCATCTCCGTCACAGCGAACTCGCCGGTACTTATGTCAACGTACGCAACCCCTACCCGCGACCCGGCGGCTGAACTTGAACGCCTTCTTCGTGGGCCTTCGCCCTGGACCCCGCCCTCTACAGCGAGAGCGACTAGATAGTTGTTGGAGCGCTCGTCCAGCAGATGCTCCTCCACCACCGTGCCGGGAGTGACCACCCGCACCACCTGCCGCTCCACCAAGCCCTTGGAGGTAGCGGGATCGCTCATCTGCTCGCAGATAGCGACCTTGTACCCCTTGCTGACGAGGCGGGCAAGGTAGCTGTCGAGGGCATGATATGGTATCCCCGCCAGGGGCACCCGCAGGTTCTTCCCCATCGGCTTGGATGTAAGCGTGATCTCCAGCTCCCGAGCACAGAGCTTGGCGTCTTCGTCAAACGTCTCGTAGAAGTCGCCGAGACGGAAGAGGACGACGGCGTGAGGATAGCGACGCTTAATATCGAGGTACTGGCGCCGAATGGGGGTGGTCAAGGCTATGTCCTCACCGGTGGAGTTGGGCCCATTCTACACCAACGAGCCCTACCGGTGGAGACTCCTCAGGAGCGCGCAGATTCTTCGGTTACCAACCCCGCGATCTTTTCACCGAGGCGGACACTATAGTTGAGACCACGGTCCTCCGGGTAGATCTGCGTCGTGTTGGCGAGGTAGAGACCGGGCACCGGCGTCCGGTGATCCGGTATCGAGGCGCCGTAGTTCGTCGTTATCACCGGCTGGCCAGCGGCGTCCTTGAACAGCCAGCGGTCGACGATCCAATCGGGCGAGAAGTCGGGGTTGATATTCTTCAGATGGGGCAGGTAGAGCTCGCTCACCTCGTCGATGCTCATACCAACGATCGGCGACGACGCCTCCACATAGTTGGAGAGATAGAGGATATGGTGCCCTCCGTAGTGCTCCCGCTCGATGTAGTTGGTGTGCTCGATGGCGCCCACGAACGGTATCTCCGGGTCGCTGATGTTCAGCCAGTAGATGGGCGACAGGGACTGCTTCAGGGCCAGCACTAGGCAGGTCGCCCACTGGTACTGGACGCTTTTCAAAAGAGCAGCGTAGTCGTCGGGAAGGAAGGGCGCCATTTCCAGGAAGGAAGCATTGGGCACAGTGGCGATGACGGCGTCACAGGGGATGCTCTCGCCGTCTGACAGCGCCAGTCCCGTAGCCCGTCCGTCCTCGACGACTATCCTTTGCACAGGGCGACCGGCCTCTACCTGAACCCCTGCATCCCTCAGGTGGCGTTCCAACGCATCCGTCAACAGGCCGAAGCTCCCCAACATATAGCCCAGCTTCTCTTTCTGGGCTAGCCCGCCTCCCCGCGAGGCGAAACGGAGGAATATCTTGCCCCAGAACCAGACCATGCCCACGTCGCCGGCACGAGAGCCGAACTTCCCCCGCAGCAACGGCCCCCACACGACTTCATAGTTGCGCTTCCCTGCCCAGCGCCTGATCCACTCCTGAGCGGTAACCCCCTCGTAGCGCCGCCAGTCCTTCTGCCGCCGCAGGTACATCCCCACGAACCCTAGGCGGACGCGATCGATGAGGGAGATAGGCCGGAACCGCAGCAGATCCATCGGGGTGACGAAGTTGTAGATCTGGCCGCCGTAATAGAACCCGACTTTCGATTCCCGCCAGGTCATACGGTCGGCCAGCCCCATCTCCTCGATCAGACCGATGACATCGCTGTCGCCGCTGAAGAGATGGTGATAGAACACCTCCAGCCGGCCGCCGCCGGCCTCGAAGGTGCCCGCTTGCCCGCCCAGGGTCGAGCGCGCTTCGTACAAAGCCACCTGGTGACCCCTCTGAGCAAGGCGGTAAGCCGCCGTCAGGCCCGCTATGCCGCCGCCGATAATGCCATACTTCATCCTCAGCCCGTCTCCTCTCCGCTTGGATTAGGCACCGGCGGTTCTGTTGCCGCTTGAGCCCCTCCCTTGACCGCCATCCGGCCCCGCAGCACATCTCCCAGAGACAGGTTGATCGACCACAGGAAGTAGAGGCCGAGCGCGATAACTGGAATCAGCACTAGCGCGTGCAAAGCCACCGCATAGGCCGAGGCGGCGCCGCTCTCCACACCGAAATAAATCGCTGTCTGTTGCGTCACGAATTCGAATGGTCCGACGCCTCCCTGGGTGGCGATCACAGCGATCGCTAGGTTCGCGCCGGCGGTGATTAGCAGGTAGATGTCGAATCCCAGGTCGAGGCCGAAGGCGAGCCCGATCATGTAGTACATTGTCGCTTCCAGCAGCCAGGAGATGACAGAGGTCGCGGAGGCGGCGAATATGTCGGCGGGGCTACGGAAAGAGCGTAGACCGGAAAGGAATGCACTCACCAGCGTCTCCGCCTGCGGCTTCAGGCGCGCCGGCACAAAGCGCAGCAAGAGCGCCACCGACCAGCGACTGAAGCTCTCGGAAAGGGCAAACGCGATCATTACGAGAAGGCCGGCGCCGAAGAGCGCCGTCATCCAGATGGCGATGGTTCGCAGCTCATCGTTCACCCCCGAGACAGCGCCAACAATGAGCAGGATGGGGAGGAGCGTTATGCCGTCGAACACGCGGTCGACGGCAATCGTCCCCAGAGCAGCCATCTTGCTCACCTTCTCCCGCTCGCCGACGATGTAGGCCCGCACCAGCTCGCCGGCCCGCGCGGGAATGAGGTTGTTGGCCATGAAGCCGATGATGACTATCGGGTAGAGGGTAGTGGTGCGCATCTCTCCCAGAGGGCGCAGCAAGTATTTCCAGCGCCAGGCGCGGAACCAGGCGGCCGTGAAGTAGACAGGGATCGAAGCAAGCGCCCACCAGTAGTTGGCATGACGGAAGGCGTCGCCGATCTTGCTGAAGTCAGTGCGAAGGACAAATATGGCGATGAATACGACGCTTAGGGCGACGCCGATCCAGAGGCGGCGGCTGCGTAGCAAGAGAGACCCCGTTTCCTAGAAGACACGCCTTCTCCGAGAAGAGCTGGCCCATCTAGAGCATCGGCCAGGCCAGCGCGCCCCATTATAGGCAGGCGCCGAGAGGGGGGTCAACGAAAAGCTGTCCAAGGATGCGGATCACTAGGGGGCGGCAAGGTCAGTGAGGGAAAGCCGATATACCTGGTTGCCTGCGCAGTCGGAGACGAACAGGAACCCCTGCGCGTTCAGAGCGAGGCCCACGGGACGCGCCTTCCCACCGTCCGCCAGTGGCGGCAGGTCCCAAGCGCCCACGGCCTGCCCGGCTTGGTTGTACACTTCGATGCGTGCGTTTATGGGGTTGCTGAGGATTACCCTCCCATCCGCCAAAACAACCAGATAGGGCTTCGCGGTAACCTCCTGGCTGCTCCACCCTATAACGGAGAACTCGCTGATATAGTTGAACTTGGAGTCGAAGCGCTGCACCCGCCGGTTCCAAGTATCCGCAACATATATATCGCCGTTCGGCGCAACAGCGATGCCCACTGGTTCGTTGAATTGACCGGGACCCGTACCCGCCTTGCCGAAGGAACCAAGGGGCTGACCATCGGGAGTGAATCTGACAATTCGCTTGTTACCGGTGTCGGTGACCAGCAGATTGCCGTCGATATCGATAGCGATGTCGCGAGGCCCGAACAGTTCGTCAGCAGCGGGATCTCTTTGCCCTATGGCAGTGAACGCCTTCCCCCACTCCGCGACTAAGTTGAAGTTGGCGTCGAACTTCTGGATGCGGTGATTCCAGGTGTCGGCCACGTAAAGATTTCCGCTCTTGTCGACCGCGACCTTCCAGGGCTCGTTGAACGTCGCTTCCTTATCGCCTCCGGGGCCAAGAACCGCCAACAGCTTCCCTTCCGAGTCGAACTTCTGAATACGGTTGTTCCTGCTGTCGGCCACGTACAGATTCCCACCGGCGTCCGTACCCAAACCGGTTGGCTGAGTGAACTGACCTTTGCCTGTGCCCGTCGCACCGATGACTAGCTGGCCCTGCGCGGTGACAGTCGGGATAGGCGGCGGTGGTTCAATTGTGGTCTTCCCGGCGTTCTCCACGCTGTTCGGGAAATAGACCCAGGTATCGTCCGGCGGCGGTTGCCAAGGCGGCTTGCGATAGACGAAGTAGTCCCGCCAGGTGCGCCACGTGCTCCCCTTGAACAGATCGCGGAAGAAGCTCCCTAGGGTGACATCGTCATAGTATTGGGGCCCATCACCAAACCACCAGTAGTGCCGGATGGACACCGGCGGCTGGTAATCGTCAAGGTAGGGATCCATCCACGATTGGTCGGGACTCTTGAGCACCACGATGCTCCCTGACACCGGCGGGTCTAGAGTGCCGCTCACCCACTTCACCTGCTTGAAATCCCGGAGATACCACACCATCGGCCAGGCAAGCTCGTTGTCCACGACGATGGGGTAGTCGTGGCCCAGGCCCGTCGCCTCTGCATACTTCACAAGCTGATCTCTAACCCAAGGTATATCAGGTGACGTATCAGCGTAGGAAACCATCTCATTCGGCCAATCGCCCTCATCGTAGGCGGCCAGTTGCGCCGCCCGTACCGTCAGTATCATGAGCGCCGCGCCGACGAGTGCGGCCATTACGCGCGCCGCCTGAAGCACGCCCCGCATCTGCCAGGCTCGCGCCGCAATACCGACGGCAAATACGCCGATGAGCAGCGCCAGCGCCGCCCCCGGAGTCGAGAAAAAGCTGGCCCAGAGCACGATCATGGCGACCGCGCCGGCGGCTCCTCCCACCAATATGAGCGAGTCCGGCTGGCGCCAGTCGATGGGCCACGCGATATGGACTCGCTTAAAGAGGTCGTTCAGGAGCTTGGCCGCCAATATGATTATCGGGATCGCCTGGTGGATGGTCAGCCAGGGCATCCTTTCGCCCGCCATAGCGAAGGCGACCATCGAGCTCACAACCCAGAAGATCAGGAACGATGTGAATAACTGGCGGCGTACGGCAAAGTACACGAGACCCACCAGGCCAAAGACCGCCGGCAGGAACTCATACATCGGCAGTATCATCAGGTAGTAGTAGACAGGCTGGTCACCTCGCTGCACGTCCTGCTGCATGAGCCAGTAGTCGAGCGAACCCCAGATGCCCGACCAAAAGCCGCCCATATTGGTGAAAAAGGTTGTGTAGAGAAGGACGAAGATCACATAGAAAATGCCGGCGCAGATCAGCCAAGTGCGCGCTCTCCACAACAGCCCGAAGTAGGCGCTCACGACGATGAGAAGGAGAACGCTCGTCTTCATCAGCGCGTCCTCGTCCCCGTTCACATCCTTGAAGAAGCCCTTATCCCCCACGAACGGCAACACCTGCACCGCCGCCGCGAATTGCGGCGCTGTCAGCGTTCCCATGACCAGCAACAGATCTCCCACCGGCGGCATCTCCTCGGTCAACCCCCAGCGCCGGCGCCATCTGCCCGTGAACGGCCAGGTGAGAGCGACAAGCCAGGCCACTGGAACCAGCGCGACATACACCGCCGCCATCTGGCCAAACCCCATCTTCCGCTGCTTTGCCAGACTCGGCAGTGCCTTGCGGCGGGACTTCTTCCCCTCAACTTGCTCCGCGGCGGGATCAACCGGCGGACCAGTCGGCTGCCGCAGACGGCTCAGTATCTCCCAGGCCAGAAGAAGGTCCAGGTAGATCAGCAAGAGAGCGCTGGTCATGAACGTGATCTCTTTGGTGGCGAAGCTAAACGCGAGGGCGCCAGCAAGCAAGTAGAGATAAAGAGGACGGCGTTCGGCGAGGTAGCGCCAGATGCAGACCACGATGGCGAAGGTCCAGAGGGCAGCGTAGATGTCGCTGCGCGTGTAGCGGCTGAAGAAAAGCAAGAACGGCGAGATGGTGAGGAAGAGAGCGGCCAGCAGCGCCCCCAAACGTCCGATGTACCCGCGCAGGAAGTAAGGCAAAGCTACGAGGCCGGTGCCGAATATCGCAGCAAGGACCCGGCCGGTGTAGTCGGTAGCGCCCCCGTGGACCCAGTTGCTCAGTATGGGAGCAGCAGCGACGAAACTGGACAGCTTGAAGATTAGAGCGTTGAACTCGAACTGGAAGGGGCCGTGCATCATCGGGTCGTGATGATACCCATCGCCCTTGAACAGATACCAGCTATAGGTGGCATGGAGGCTCTCGTCGTGGCTGTAGGCGCGGGAGCCCAGGTCCCAGAAGTGGAGACCAATGGCGACAAGGATCAGAAGCCCAAAGAGGGCCACATACCAATAGCTATGCCAATTCTCCTTCACCCATACTGTGGCATCTCTCAATGATGTCTGAAGAGATGTCCTCCCCGGCTCTTCCGAAGCTGCCATTGACTAGCGTTCTCCCTGCAAATCAGTATACGGGGAAGAACCGCGTCGCTCTACCCCACTTCTAGAAACGTATCTTCTGCCTATCTTGTTCCTTTTGTCCGATAGACAACGACATCATTCTTGTTGTAGGCCGAGCCGTATGCCTGACCAAACTTCTCAAGCGCTGCTGCTGGATACGTCCCGCGCTCTAGCTCTCCCACGTAGATGTAATCTATCCCGTACTTCTTGACGATGTCCGCCACTTCCGTCAGGCTCTCGGTGCTGTACAATCGCTCAATATCACCCTGGCGGCCATCAAACGGCTCATAGCTGCCCCGCCACTGCCGTTCATGGCCCGGCCAGGCGAGGACAGTCGACAAGCCCGTCCAGCCGGATATGCGACCGGCAATCGTGTATTCAAAGCCTATTTCCTGACTTCCTGCCATCTCTACGATCACCGACGAAGGGTCGACGTTCGCCGCCAGCCAGCGCGCGGCCTCATAGTCGCCCGGGTAGTCTTTCTTCGCCCAAGCGAGGCCGTTGAGGTCGCGAGGACCACCGAAATCGTCGGTCCGGCTGAAAGTCGCGCCCAGCGGATAGAGCAGCGCCACTCCCAGCACGACGACCGTCATCGTACCCCAGGCAGCGCGCCACCCCCATAATACATCGCGCCGGCGCAGCCATTCCACGCTCATGTAGTAGAGGGCAAACCCTCCCCCGATCGCCAGCAGCAGCCATGCCTGATAGTAGAGCTTGAACACAGTGTTCATCCGGTTGCCGAAGACGTCCTTGATGAAGAAGAACTCCGCGCCCAGGATGAGCAGCACTGCCAGCGAACTCAGTATGAGCGACGTCAGGACGGCAACGCGCCCCTTCCCCTCCTCTCCCTTCGCCTCCAGCTCTCGCCACAGGGTCAGAAGCAGCAGCGACAGGATCGAGAGCAACACTATATCCGTGAGCCAGGCGCTACCGCGATCGGAAAACGCGTTGCCCAGATCCTCCTTCACTGCCACCCAGAAGCACCACAGCAAGACGACCAACAACCCCGGCACGAGGGCCAGTAGGTCGCGCCGCTGCCATGCCCTCTCCCGTACAGAGGCCAGGAGCCGCTGCAGAGCAAAGGGGATGACGAGCACGGCAAACGGGCCCCACATTATCAGCGCATGAAGGGGCAGAGTGGCGCCTCCGGTCACCGCGTCGATGCCGTCTGCCTGGCTGGCAAAACCGAACTGAGGAATGAAACCCTTATGGTATGGGATATAGAGGATAACGGCAGCGACCGCCAGCGGCACTGCAAAACCGAGTGTGTCCAACAACAACTTCTTCCCCCACTGTCGCGTCACCATAAAGTTGCGCACCAGGGCCACCAAAGCGAGCAGGACAAAGAAGGTGGGCAGGTCCCACGTGTTCATCCACGACAGCCCTCCCAACAGCACCGCCAGCCCGATTAGCAGCCAGGTGTGCCTGTCCCAGAACCGGATGCTCAGCGTTTCCTTCTCCTGGAGCAACCGCAGCCCAGCAGCGATCCCAAGCACACCGAAAGGCAGCGCCATGACGTGCGGATGCAGATCGCCGAGGAGGAAGCTGAAGAAGGGAAACTCCGTGATCGTCTCCGGCGCGCTGGGCGAGACTAGGCGGGCAGCTCGCCACCACCACCAGTGCTGCGTCGGGTACCACGTATCGGTAGGGCCCACCGACGGGGAAAGTCCTTTTATATCCACCCATTTCCAGAAGCCCTCCGAGCCGACGCCGTGCGCCGCCAGGAACTCCAGCAACCCTTCCAGATTGGCCATCACGACCAGAAGGATCGCCGCCGCCAGCCCGAAGACCACCGGCCAGCCAAGGACGCTCGCCGCCTTCTCACCTTTGGCCGGATTGGCGGGGGTGCGATGAAGAGCGACGAGATTGTAGACCAGCCCAAACGCCCCTACCACGGCCAGCGCCGCCGTCATCGCCACTCCCAGGTTGTAGCCGACGCTCGTATCGACGGACGCCAGCTTCCCTACCATCGCTACCAGGAAGTAGCCGCCGTAGTAGTAGCTGATCGAGTGCCCCGATAGCCAAGGGTCATTCGGTGGGAAGTGCTCGACACGGGTCGCGGCGTTCAAGAAGGCGAAGTCCATCGGCTTCTCTGTCCCGGCGATCTCCGGCACGTACGAGCGGAGGAAGGCAGCGAAGATGAAGGCGAGAAAGAAGAGCGCCTCAATAGTCAGTATCAGAGTCCACTTCTCATCGAAATAGCGGACCAACTCATCCTTCCGCCGCCAGGCGATGAAACCGGAAGGGACACCGACGATGATCATCGTCCAGATGATGCCGCTGGCGCTGTTCGGCAATATCCAGGCCGTGCCCAGCACCCAGAAGAGATAACCGATGATCAGTACCCCGAAAGCCTTGGCGAAGGCATAGCCGCGGTCGGGCAGACGCGGGAAAAAGAGGTACACCAGTGGGAAGACGACGATTCCCATCGCCTCGACCACCAGCCACCAGGACAGCGTTTCTCCCATGTCGTCACACCAGGGGACTACTAGCGGAAAAGAGCCTCGACAAACTCCTCCGCCGAAAACGCGCTCAGGTCTTCCGGCCCCTCGCCGGTACCGATAAAGCGCACCGGCACCGCCAGCTCGCTGGAAATGGCGAACACCATTCCCCCCTTGGCGGTACCGTCGAGCTTCGCGAGGCAGATAGCCGTGACGTCCACCGCTTCGGCAAACGCCTTCGCCTGCGTGAGAGCGTTCTGCCCGGTCGTGGCATCGAGGACGAGCAGCACCTCGTGGGGCGCCGTTGGGTCCTTGCGCTGGATTACGCGCAGGATCTTGCGTAGCTCTTCCATCAGATTCGACTTGGTGTGCAGACGGCCGGCGGTGTCGATGATGACGAAGTCGGCGCCTCGACTCTCGGCAGCGGAGAGAGCATCAAACACGACGGCGCCGGGGTCGGCCCCCTGCTTGTGAGCGATCACCTGGACGCCGATCCGTTCGCCCCACTCCTTCATCTGCTCGATGGCCGCCGCCCGAAAGGTGTCGGCAGCAGCGACAATGACCTGACTACCCTCAGCGCGCAGGCCGTGCGCCAGCTTGGCGATGCTCGTCGTCTTGCCGGTGCCGTTCACGCCGACGACCAGTATCACCGCCGGCTTCGTGACCTCTTGACCGCCACCGCCGTTGCGCCAGAGGGCGCCTTTGGGCGGGACGGCCTGAAGGATGCTCACCAACTCTTTCTTGAGCGCCACGCGAACCTCGGCGGGGTCTTTTATCCCCTCCTCATCCACCCGCTCGCGCATGTCTTCCAATACTCTACCGGCCGTCGTCACGCCGGCGTCGGCGGCGATCAGCAACTCCTCCAGCTCCTCCCACAGTGACTCATCGATGCGGGAGCGGTCGAAGATATCGCTCAGACGGCTAAACCAGCTCTTACGGGTGCGTTCGAGGGCCTCTTCGGTCTTTTTGACCTCTTGTTCGGCCTCTTCTTCGGTAACGGAGGAACGTCGAAAAAAGCGCAAAGACAGGCTCTTCCTTTTTCGCCAACGCGGTTTAGGCGATCATAGCATTGGCCCATAGGGGGGTCAAGGAAAATGGGGCATCCCTCACGGTGGGTACAATACGGAGGATACGCAGCAACCGAAGCGGGGGCCTAGTACTTCGAGACGTTGAGTTCTTCCACCTTGCCCGTGACCAGGTAGACCACCCGCTCGCAAACGTTGGTCACGCGGTCGGCGATGCGCTCCAGGTTGTGCGCGACCCATATTAGATAGGTGGCTCGCTCAATGGTACGAGGATCGTTGAGCATATAGGTCAGTAGCTCCCGGTCAACCTGGTTGTACAGGGCATCCACTTCATCATCACGGTCTATGATGGCCCGCGCTCGTTCCACGTCCCGGTGCTTGAATGCTTCCAGACTCTCCCTCAGCATCTCGGTCGCGATGTCGGCCATCCGAGGGAGGTCCACATAGGGCTTCAGGGGTGGCTCGTCCGCCAGAGTGACCACGATCTTGGCAATGCCCTCGGCATGGTCCCCCATCCGTTCGAGATCAACGACCATGTACAGCACGGCCACGATGGTGCGGAGATCGCCCGCCAGCGGTTGTTGCGTCGCGATGAGTTCGAGACATTTCTCTTCCACTTCATAGCGCTTGCGGTTGATCTTGATGTCGTCGTCGATGACTTGCCGCGCCACTTCCACGTTCCGGTCCTTGAGCGCCTGGATCGAGCGATCGATAGCGCTCTCGACCATGTCAGCAAGCACCAGCATGTCTTCCTGGATCTCGGTGAGACGTTGATCGAAGGCGGTCCGGGGCATAGTTCGCCGTCCTGTCTAGCCGAAGCGGCCGGTGATGTAGTCTTCTGTCCGCTTGTCCCGAGGATTGGTGAATATCTGGCGTGTCCGCCCGAACTCTACCATCTCCCCGGCACGATCGGGAGCCATCATCATCACAGCCGTGAAGTCAGCCACTCGAGCAGCCTGCTGCATGTTGTGCGTGACGATGATGATAGCATATATCTCCGCCAGCTCGCGCATGAGATCCTCGATCTTCAGCGTGGCAACGGGGTCGAGGGCGCTGCAGGGCTCGTCCATCAGGATCACCTCCGGTTCGATGGCGAGGGTGCGGGCGATGCACAGCCGCTGCTGCTGGCCACCGGAGAGCGTGAGCGCGTTACGTCGTAGTATATCCTTCACCTCGTTCCAGAGAGCGGCCTGACGGAGAGCGTGCTCAACAATATCATCCAGCCTGCCGGTATAGCCGTTGATGCGCGCTCCAAACGCCACATTCTCATATATTGACTTGGGAAAGGGGTTGGGCTTCTGGAAGACCATGCCGATGCGCCGGCGCACATCCACAGGGTCAACCCTTCTCGCGTAGACATCCTGCCCCTCGAAGAGGACATGGCCCTCAGCCCTAAAGTTGGGGACGAGATCGTTCATGCGGTTCAGGCAGCGGATGAGCGTGCTCTTGCCGCAGCCGGAGGGACCGATGATAGCCGTCACGCGCTGACCCGGCAGCGGCAACGTGATATCCCGTAATGCTTGGAAGCCGCCGTACCAGACGCTCAGGTGGTCTATATCGATGACCACCTCGCCGAAAGTAGGGCTTCCCTCCGTGTCAGCCTGCAACTCGGAGACCTGGGCCATGTGCTGTCCGATTTGAATTGCTTGTTCTTGCTCTTCCACCATCACCCTCTCGACCGAGACTGGAAGCGATTGCGCAGGATAATCGCTATCGCGTTCATGCTCAATAGTACGACCAGCAAAACTATGATAGCCGCGGCAGCGTCCTTGCCAAATGCGGCCTGCGGGCGCGATGCCCAGTTGAATATCTGGATCGGCAAGACAGTAAAGCTGTCCATTGGGCTGTGAGGAACAAAGGGGACGAACGCCAGAGCGCCAATCATGATGAGCGGCGCCGCCTCGCCGATGGCCCGTGACAGAGCAAGGATGATCCCCGTCAGGATGCCCGGCATCGCGGCAGGCAGCACCTGGTGGAAGACGACCTGCCAACGGGAAGCGCCGACACCGTAGGCCGCCTCGCGAAGGGATTTGGGCACAGCCCGCAGCGCCTCCTGCGAGGCGATGATGACAATCGGCAGCACCAGCAACGCCATCGTCAGCGAGCCGGCGAGAACGCTCCGCCCCAGAGACATCGTCCGCACGAAGAGCGCCAGACCCAAGATACCGTAGACAATCGAGGGCACCCCCGCCAAGTTGGCGATATTCGTCTGAATGATCCGGTTCAGCCAGTTGCGGGACGCATACTCCTCCAAGTAGAGGGCAGCGCCGATCCCAATGGGGACAGCGAAGGCCGCTGTCAGCCCCATCAGCCACAGGGTTCCAAAGAGGGCCGCCTTGATACCCGCCTGCTCCGGCTTCCTTGAAGGAAAGCTGTTGATGAAGTCCCAACTCAGACGCCCTATCCCCTCTCTTGTCATATCGACGAGGAGCACAGCCAGGACAGCGATAGCCAGCACTGTGGCCAGCAGGCAGAGGAGCAGGAACCCACTGGCGGTGGCCCGGCGGGCGAGCAGGCGGCCTCTGAAGGTTGTCTCTGTGCCGGTCACTCGTAGATCTCCCGGAAGCGATGAAGCAGGTACTGGCTCACGATGTTCATCACCAAAGTCATAAGGAATAACATCATGGCGACAGCGAATATGGTGCGGAACTCGATGCTCCCTTGAGGCGTATCGCCCAGGCTCACCTGCACGATGTAGGCGGTCATCGTCTGCACGCTCTCCAGCGGGTTCCAGGTGAGGTTGGGTGTCGCGCCCGCCGCCAGGGCAACGATCATCGTCT
>Ga0315273_10001732_pt1 | contig 25122 bp, 17 predicted proteins | sample YL17G02_0_MG_FD_205753 | JGI IMG/M metagenome (GOLD analysis project Ga0315273, IMG submission 205753) | Sediment microbial communities from Yellowstone Lake, YNP, Wyoming, USA - YL17G02_0 | ecosystem: Environmental > Aquatic > Freshwater > Lake > Sediment | place: USA: Wyoming | collected... | reverse complement strand
CGAGGTTCCACCGCGTCACGGTCATCGCCACGCCGCACTTGATGCCCGGCGTCCTGACGACGTGGCGGATGCCGGCCACGGCCCGCTCCCAGTACCCCGCGGCGCCGCGCCAGGCGTCGTGCTTCTTCGGGTCGGTGGAATCGAGGCTGATCTCGGCGTACTTGAGGCCCGCGTCGGCCATCGCCTGCACCTTGTCGGCGGTGCAGAGCGTGCCGTTGGTCGCGACCGTCAGGTGCATGCCATACTGGTTGGCGTGGCGGACGATGTCGAGGAACGTGGGGGCCATGAGGGGTTCGCCGCCGGAGAAGGCGATCATGGGCACGTCGCGCTCGGCCAGGAGGTCGACGACGCGCTTCTGCTCGTCCAGGGTCAGCTCGTCGGCGTGGCGCTTGCCCGCTTCCTGGTAACAGTGCTTGCACTGGAGGTTGCAGGCCTGCGTGAAGTTCCAGACGACCATGAGCGGCGCGACGAAACGCTGCGGCTGCCCCAGGCCCAGGTGCCCGACGCTGCGGACCGTGGCCACCAGGCCCCGCCGCGTGGCGGGGTTCCCGAAGACGCGGCCGGCGAGGGTCTCGCGCTTCGCCCCGGTCTTCCGGCGCACGTATTCGGTCAGGAGATACGGCAGGGCGAACCGCAGGTGATACCAGCGGAGGGAGCCGCCGGCGTACCGCTCGAAGAACTCTTCGAGCCAGCACCGCCCGCCGGGTTTCTTCGCCGTCATCCGGCGGAAGAGCCACTGCGCCGTCGGGCGGGCGAGCAGCCGTTCGATTTTTTCTGCCTCAGGCATTCTCTCCGTCCATCGTCTTGCTGTCACCCCGAGCGAGCGCAGCGAGTCGAGGGGTCTCGCCGTGCGGATGTCCGAAAGGCAACGACCACAGCGAGATTCCTCGACTCGCTTCGCTCGCTCGGAATGACAACGCGGAGCGGACATCCCGCCCCGGATCAGTTGCCCCCATCATAGTCCCGGCGTTCGGTCCCCACAAGTGCCCTTGTCAGAGAAGGCTTGATTCTCGGGTCCGCGGCACTATGCTTCACGTGCCTAACATCGAACGCGTGGGTGCAATGGCTGAGCTTCGCTGGAACTGGGCGGACGGTGTCGAGGCGTCCTGGCGCGAGGCGCTCGTGCGGGCGTTCGACCCTGCGGCGATCGTGCCGGTGGCGGGCCTCCGACCGCGGGGCCTCGTCGGCCGAGGTCGCGGCCTCCTGGCCGCTCCGCCTCCGGTGCCCTTCGACGTTTTCGTGAAGAGGTTCGACCACGGTTCGCTGCGTGCCCGCCTCGAACACCTTCGCGGCCGCAGCGGCGTGGCGATCGAGTTCGCCAACGCCATGCGCCTGCAAGAGATGGGCCTCTCTGTGCCGCGGTCCCTGGCCCTTGTGGACGAGCGCGGCTTCGGGGGCTTCCGAAAGAGCTACTACCTGATGGAGCACATCGCCGGGGCGAAGCCGCTGGGCGAGTGCCTGGCGGCGGCCGGCCTGCCGGGGTCGCCGGCGTTCGACGCGCTCGCGCAGGCCGTCGCGCGGCTGCTGGTGGACCTGGCGGCCAAGGGCGTCTGGCACCGCGACGTCAACTGCGGCAACGTTCTCGTCGCGCCCGACGGCGAAGGCCGCCTGTCGCGGCTGTACGTCGTCGACCCCCGCCACGTCACGTTCGGGCCGCCGCGGGACCGGTTGGCTCTCGAGCGGATGCTCACGGCGCTGGCGGGCTTCCTGCTGGCCGACGGCCTGAGCGACCGCAGCGTCCTGGCCCTCGCGAGCGTGGTCCCCGACGTGGCCGCGGCGCATGGCGGCGGCTCGATGCGGCTGGTAAGTCCGCAGACGACGCTCCTGTTGGGCCGGCGGCTGGCCGCGCACCTCGTGGCGCGAGAGGTGCGCAAGGGCAAGCGTTCGGCTGAGGCCCTCGACGTTTTCGCGCGGCGGTACGCCGGTCCGGGCGACGCCGCCAATTATCGCGACCAGCGGTTCGCGCGGTCGCGCCACGGGCGGAAGGTGGATGCCGCGGAGCGGCGGATTGTCGAGCAGACGCTCCTGGGCTTGCGTATCCGCGGGCCGATCCTCGACGCCCCCTGCGGTACGGGACGGTTCCTGCCCTTCTTCGCCGCCTTCAGCCGCGAGATTGTGGCCGCCGACTTTTCGGCCGAGATGCTGGGCCTCGCCCGGCAGGAGTCGGTGCAGGCGGGGTGGCCGATCGCGTACCTCCTGGCCGACGTGCGGCGGCTGCCGCTGGAGGACCGGCGGTTCGAGCTGGCCTTCGCGATGCGCCTGCTGCATCGCGTTCGGGGCCGCAAGGAGCGGCTCGAAGTGCTCAAGGAACTCGCCCGCGTCAGCCGAAAATGGGTGCTGTTCTCCTTCTACGATCGGCGGTCGTGGCGCGGGCTGCGCGACCGCCTGCGCGGACGCTACGCGGGCGAGACGCCGGAGGTCATCGAGGCGGAGGTCGCCGAGGCCGGCATGCGCGTCGAGCGATTCCACCCCGTCGGCTGGCGGGGGCGCCAGACGCTCGTGCTGTGCTCGAAGTCCGACGTTCCGCCGCAGTTGCCGGCTCGGACAGGGTGAGGGGGGCGCGGAACTCCCTTCTCGGGGGTGGCACGGCCACGCAAAGGCGCTTGTACATGTTTAGCGTGCCAGCGTACATAGGCAGGGTGGCATGCCCACGCCGCTGTTCGCGTGGGCATGCTCCTGGCGCACGGTCAGATCATGCCCGCGGAACGACGCCGTGGGCATGCCACCCGGCTTCCAGAGCAACACGCTGAACATGCACAGGCGCGTGGCCGTGCCACCCGGGTCTTGCCGTTCAATCGAAAATCAGAAAACTAGAATCGAAAATGTTGCCTGAGGAGGTTGCTCCGTGGCTCAATCATTGCTGGTTGTCGGGTCCATCGCGTTCGACAGCATCCGGACGCCCTACGGCGAGGCCCCCGAGGTCCTCGGCGGGTCGGCCACGTACTTCTCGGTGGCGGCCGCGTTCTTCGTGCCGGTGCGGCTGGTCGGGGTGGTCGGCGAGGACTTTCCGCCCGCGTACCGCCGCGTCCTCGAGTCGCGCCGCATCGACACCGCCGGCCTCCAGGTCGTGCCCGGCGGCAAGACGTTCCGCTGGCGCGGCTCCTACCACGGCGCGATGAACGAGGCCAAGACCGAGGACGTGCAGCTCAACGTCTTCGGCGACTTCCGCCCCGCCATCCCCCAGGCCTGGCGCGACTCGCGCCTCGTGTTCCTCGCCAACGGCAGCCCCATGACGCAGGGGGCGGTGCTCGACCAGGTCCGCAAGCCCGACCTCGTGGTCGCCGACACGATGAATCTGTGGATCGACACCGAGCGCGACGCGCTGCTGGAACTCCTCAAACGCGTGGACGGCCTCGTGCTGAACGACGGCGAGGCGCGGATGCTCTCCGGCGAGCACAACCTGATAGCCGCCGCCCACCAGATCGTCGGCCTCGGCCCGAAGTTCGTGGTCATCAAGAAGGGCGAGCACGGGAGCCTGCTGGTGTGCCGCGGCAGTCCGCGAGTGGGCATGCTCCCTTCGGAGCTTGTCTGCCCGCTGCCGGGGTACCCGAGCCTCAAGGTCTTCGACCCGACGGGGGCGGGCGACTCGTTCGCCGGCGGCATGATGGGATGCCTGGCGAGCGCGGGGAAGTACGAGTTCCGCGACCTCGTCCGGGCGATGGCCTACGGCACGGTGACTGCGAGCTTCACGATCGAGGACTTCAGTGTCCGGCGCCTCGAGCGCCTCTCGCTTGAAGAGATCGAGGACCGCCTGTGCCTCTACCGCGCGATGCTGGAGTTTTGACCCATTCGCGCCGAGCCTTGTTACGCACGTTTAGCCGCGGCCGCATACGGCCGCGATGATTGTTCGTCGCCGTACCGGCGACGGCCAAACGCGGCGACGGCTAAACGCGGCGACGGCTAAACGCGGCGACGGCTAAACATATCTATGCCCGCGGCAGCCACACTGTCATCGCCCCCGGCTCGCGGTTGTCCCACAGGAAGTACGGCACGGCCCGGAACTTCACGCGTTTCGGCTTGGCGGCATCGCGAAGCGGCTGATACAGCCGGCCCTTCCACGGGCCGAGGTCCGGCGCCAGGCCCGCGCCCTCGATCACCACGCACCCGCCCAGGAGCTCTTTGTCGAACCTCGCCGCCAGGGGCGCCTTGTCGGGCAGCAGGATCGACCGCACCGGCGCCTTGTTGTCGCCCTGTTCGAGGCAGTAGACGACCGGGCCGCGCTGGAGGGCCACGCGCCCCACGTCGTCGGCCGCCGCCGGATGGGCCGCCACGCGCTCGACCGGCATCTGGAAGTCGAGCGTCACGCAGTCGCCGCTCTGCCAGCGCCGCCGGATGCTCGCATAGCCTCTCACCACCTTGGCCGCCACGGCCTTTCCGTTGACCGCGATCTTGTGCTTGCGGCACCAGCCGGGGATGCGGAGGCGCAGGGCGAACGCGGCGGGGGCGGTCATCGCCAGGGCGATGGCCGTGAAGCCGCCCCACGGGTACAGCGTGCGCGTCCGCAGGGCCACCTCGCGCCCGCCGATCTCGGCCCGGATCTCGCCCGACGCGTAGAGGTGCACGTACAGCCCGCCGGCGTCGGCCGAGGCCACGTACCTCCCGAGCGACGCCAGCAGCCGCGCGATGTTCGGCGGGCAGCACGCGCAGTCGAAGAACTCCTGGCGGTGATGCCCGCCCGCCGAGGCCAGTGGATTGACATAGAAATATTTCTGGCCATCGCGGCTCATCCCGCAGAGGACGCCGTTGTAGAGCGCCCGCTCCATCACGTCGGCGTACCGCCCGTCGGCCTCGATCTGGAGCAGGCGATGGGCGAAGAGCACGAGGCCGATGGCCGCGCACGTCTCGGCGTAGGCCGACTCGTTCGGCAGCTCCAGGTTCTCGCCGAACGCCTCCCCGTGGTGCCGCGCGCCCAGGGCGCCGGTCACGTACATCTTCCGGTTCGTCGCGCTCTCCCACAGCCGCCGGCAGGCCGCCAGGAGCGTCGCGTCGCCCGTCTCGGCCGCCACGTCGGCCATGCCGCACGCCAGGTACATCGCGCGCACGGCGTGCCCCACGATCTCCTTCTGCTCACGGACCGGCAGGTGCGACTGGCGGTACTCGGGGGTCGCCCAGTCGGGCTTCGCGTCGCCGCGCGCCGCCGCCTCAATGTCATAGAGGTACGGCTTCTTGCCGCGCTCGTTGATGAAGTACTCGGCGAGGCGCACGTACCGCTCCTGGCCGGTCGCGTGATGGAGCTTCACGAGGGCGAGCTCGATCTCCTCGTGGCCGCAGTAGCCCGCCCGCTTGCCGGGGCCGAACGTGGCGTCGATGTGGTCGGCGTAGCGGCAGACGATGTCGAGCAGGCTGCGCTTGCCGGTCGCGCGGAAGTGGGCCACGCCCGCCTCGATGAGATGCCCCGCGCAGTACATCTCGTGGCAGTCGCGGAGGTTCGTCCACCGCTTGCCCGGCTCGACAACCGTGTAGTGGACGTTCAGGTATCCGTCGGGCTGCTGGGCCCCGGCCAGCAGGCCGATGACCCAGTCGACGCGGTGGTCCAGCGCGTGATCGGGGTGGGTGGCCAGCGTGTAGCTGGCGGCCTCGAGCCACTTGGCCAGGTCGCTCTCCCAGAAGATGTGCGGCGGGTTGGGGTCCCCCGGCTTCCACTGGAGACGCAGGGCGTCGAGGCGGCCGGTCCGCTGGCACATCTCGTAGATGTGCGGGATCGAGGCGTGGCGGTTGGCCTCGAGCCACGGCCGCCAGAAGGGGTCGCTGATGATTGCGCCGGTGAGGTCGAGGGGCTGCATCCTGCGGGTGGGCCGGGGCATCGCTCTTCCTTTCGCCAAGGACTGGTTCGCCAGCGGCCCGAGAGTATAACGACCCCCGCGGGATTTCAAGTTCTGTGTTTCCCTATCCGCGCCCGCCGCATCCGAGCCCGCCGCGGGAGCGGCGGGAGACATTCGCGCCGGGGTGGCACGGCCACGCGCCGTTGGGTGCCACCCGGCCTATGGACGTCGACACGCTAAACACGTACGGAGGCACGCCGCGCGTTTTTCGGGGTGGCGCGGTCACGCGCCTTGACGTGGCCGTGCGTGCAGACCTTCGGCGTATAATGAATGAAGGAGGATACCAACATGGCAAACGCCACGGCTGATTCAGCTTTCGTGCGGCGCCTGGCGGCGGCCGCCCGCGCGGCCTGGTGGACGTTCCTCATCGGGGTGGGCCTGGCGACGGCCCAGTTCCTCGCCTACGCGGCCCTTTCGCACTGCGAGGCGGCCTGGTCGGGGATGGCGGGGTTCATGCAGACGGAGCCCCAGGTGTTGCGCCACCTGTTCCTCCGGTTCATGTTCGCGGTGAGGCTCGGCCTGGTCGTGGTGGCGATGGGGGCGATCTTCCTGTCGCTATGGGCGTGCCGGCTTCGCCGGATCGGCGATGCATAGGGCGGGTGATCTGCATTCGAGCTCGCCTTTTCGAGCCCGCCGCGGAAGCGGCGGGGCACATCGAAGAGGGAGATCTGCCGCCGCTTCCGCGGCGGGCTCGAGAGCGCTCGAAACGGCGCCAGGCTACTGTTTGCCGCCCTCGATCCGCGTCAGCGCCTCGGTGACGTTGGGGGCGAAGACGAAAATCCCGTCCAGGCTGGTGGCCAGGAAGACGGTCCAGACCCGGTCCTGCGGCGAGCAGAGGATCAGCCGGCGGTTGTGTTCGGCCATCTTCTTGCGCAGGCGCAGCAGCAGCGAGATGCCGTGCGATGTCAGCGTCCTCACGCCCGAGAGGTCCAGCACCACGTCGCACCGGCCGCTGCGCAGCCGCACGTCGATCTCGGCCATGTCGTCCGAGAGTTCCGGATCGTCCGTGAGAGTGGCCACCAGCGTGTCATCGCTCCATTGCTGCACGGCCATGCTCGTTCCTTCCTGATGGCTACCGGCTCCGCAGGATCGCCGCGTCGGGCACCCCGGCGGCCGTCCGGGCCGCCGCCACGTCATCAAGAAATCGCCATGCGTCCAGACCATACCCGGCCGTCGGCCGAAGGCCCGGCACCAGCGTCTGAAAGTACGCGTTGAGCTGGACCATGTGAAGCTCGCGAACGTACTTGGCCGCCATCGACGCCAGGGCCGTCGGCAGGCTCCACGTTTCGCAGCGGTCGCGGACCGTCACCGAGATCGGCGCCTCGCCGCGCGCCAGCCGGTAGCGGCTCTGGCCGGGCGACTCCTCGAGCGTCTCGACCGGGATCATCGGAAACGCGCCCGCCAGCAGCTTCGCATAATATCGCCGGCCGCCGTGGCGGTCCATCGTCACGTGGATCGGATCGTGCGGCCAGCGGCCCTGCACCTCCGCCACGAGGTCGGCGGCCAGGGCGAAAAGCGCCCCCGCCTTGTTCCGCTGCCCGTCCATCAGCCGATTGAGCCGCGCGGCCGGCGCGGCGTTGGCCCACAACCCGCCCGGCTTGGCGCCGAGGCTCGCCAGGCCCTTCGCGACATGCCCCGCCGCCGAGGCGACATCCTCCGCACCGGCCGCGTGGGGCAGGGCGAGGGCGTGCGGCTTGTCCCACGGCTCCGTATCACGGGTGACATGCCCAGCGCGTCGTTCGCCGGGCATGCTGTCCCCCGCGGGGGAGACATGCCCACGTAGCGGCGGTCCGCCGGCAGGCGGGCAGGCCGCGGCCATGCCATCCTCGCAGGGACGCTCTGGCGCGCTCTCGGAGGCGGCACTTACGCACGTGGCCCGCAGGAGGTCCGCCAGCGACCCCGGCCGCGAGCCGGCGGCGTCCAGAAAGCCGAGGACGGTCCTTTCCAGGACAGAGAGGTCTCGGGCGCCGCCGTAGGCCAGCTTGGAATCGCAGATGACGACGCGGTCGCCCGCGCCGCTGGGGCGATCTCGCACGTGCGCTTCGAGGGCGCCCCAGAAGCCGGGCTCGGGCGAGGTGTCGCCGGCGAACTCGATCGCCGCCGCCGCCACGACGAGCGGCCCCAGGTGCGGCCCATACCCGGCTTCATCGATGCCGACAAGAATCGCCATGGGGGCGATTCTAAGGCAGCCCGAGTGTTTCGACAAGCCCATCCTGCCTTCGTAGCGGTGCGTTTTTCGTTCGACACCCCGCGCCGGCTTTGCGAGAATCCGCCCCGGGCACGGCAGGCCGTGCCCCCCGGAAAACGTCGCGCAAGATCGGCCGCCGCGGTATAGAATACCGGCGCTTGCGGCCGGCGCGGGAGTGGCGGAACTGGCAGACGCGCAAGGCTTAGGACCTTGTGCCCGTAAGGGCCTGGGGGTTCGAGTCCCCCCTCCCGCACCAACGCAGCCGGGCGTCTCTTGGCTTCCGGCGTAACCGCGGGGTCAGACCGAGTATTATCACTACAGCGCCACCTCGCGCGGCGGGTCGGAAGACCCGTACGTGTTCAGAAACTATCTCAGAACTGTGGCACGCCCGCCCCCGGGCGTGCAGGTTGGCCACAGAGCACAGCCGAGGGCGGCTGTGCCACAGTATTGAGATAGTTTCTTAGCGTGTTGCTCCGGATAGCCGGGTGGCATGCCCACGCAAAGTACTTCGCCCCCGGTGAATCACCGGGGGTTAGATAGGCACGCCGGACCTCGGCGAACATGCCCAGGCAAAGGCGGCGTGGGCATGCCACCCTGCAAGTGAACGTCCGCACGCTAAACAGGTACGGAGCCCCGCTGCGCTCCGCGGCGCTTGGGTGTCGGCCGGCGGCCTCACCCGGGCCGTCCGAAGAGTCCACGACCTTTCCGCGCGGAAAGCCCGCCAGACAGAAACGGCGCGACTTGGCAGCCAGGGAGTTGAAATTCACCCGAATTGGCTGTACAATTCGTTCAGTCTGCGGGTCGCAGGCTCGTGCGGGCGGCCCGAGAGACCAGGGTACGGTACATCTTGCTAGGTGTGGGTGCCGCCGATTGAGCCGGCGGCGCCGGGGAGAGGCCGAGAGGCCCGCCTACTCGCTTTGCTGCGCGCGAGGGACACGAGCAACATGCAACCCGAAACCGTACCCGACCATTCCGTGGCCGTTGCCGGTGATGCGCCCGTCACGGCCTTCATCTGCGTTCAGAGCGCCCGCCCCGGCCTGACCCCTTCGTCCGGCATCCGCCCCCGGCCCGCCGCGCCGAGCCTCAACTGGCCTTTCGCGGTCCAGGAGATCCTCGTGCCCTGCACGGGGCGGCTTCAGCCGGAGCACCTGCTGAAGGCTTTCGAGGACGGCGCCCGGGTGGTGTGCGTCGTGGCGTGCGCGGAAGACAACTGCCATCACCTGGAGGGCAGTTGCCGCGCGCGGCTCCGCGTGGACTACGTCCGTCGCCTGCTCGACGAGATCGGCCTGGGCGGCGAGCGGCTGATGCTGTTTCACCTGCCCGGCTCGGCCCGCGAGGACATGGCCCTGGGGCTGGCCGCGGCGCCGCCGGCGCCGTTGCCTTCGGACCTGGCCGACCGCCTGAAAGCCATTCGCGATGCCGTGGTTGAAAGAGCGGCGTCTGTGCCTCAGAACCCTCTGAGAAAACCTCCGCCGGCTGCCGGGGCGGCAGCGGCTGCCTATGAGATGGACGACACCGATGACAGTGAAGAGTAAGTTGGCAGGAGCGTTGGGCAACGGTCGCTTGATCCTGACGGCGGAGTGTCTGCCGCCGCCGAGCGCCGACCCTGCGGCCATCCGCCGCCTGGCGGCGGTGCTGCCGGCGTCGCTCGACGCGGTCGTCGTGGCCGACAACCCGGACGAAGTCGGCGGCTCGGCCTTGGCCTGCGCGGCGATCCTGGTGGCCGAAGGGCGAGAGCCGGTGCTGTCGCTTGTGACGCGCGACCGCAACCGCATCGCGCTGGAGTCGGAGGTCCTGGGGGCGTCGGCCCTCGGCATCACGGGTTTCCTGTGCCTGAGCGGCGAGCACCAGTCGCTCGGCACGGCGGCGGCGGCGGCCGGCGCGTACGACGTCGACTCCATTCAACTGACGCAAGCGATCAAGCGGATGGCCGAGGAGGGCATCGATCTCGTCGGGCGCAAGCTCGACGTGCCGCCGGAGGTCCTGCTGGGCGCGGCCGCGCACCCGTACCTGCGGCCGATGGAGCTCAACCTCATCCGCCTCCGCAAGAAGGTCCGGGCGGGCGCGCAGTTCCTCCTGACGCAGGCGGTCTTCGACCTCGACGGCTTCACGGAATGGATGGAGGCGGTGCGGGCGGAGGGGCTCGACCGCCAGGCGGCCATCATCGCCAGCGTGCTGCCCCTGGCCGGCGTCGAGAAGGCGAAGCAGCTCCAGGCCAGGAAGACCTACGGTCCCATCGGCGACGACGTGATAGCACGGCTGGCCAAGGCCGCCGACCCCGCGCGGGAAGGCGTGGCCTTGGCGGCCGAGATGGCGGTCAAGCTCAAGGCCGTGCCGGGGGTGCGCGGCATCCACATCCTGAGCGGCGGATGCGAGGCGCGCGCGGCCGAGGTGATCCAGGCGGCGGGGCTGGCGTAGGGGCGTCCCCGTCGAAGCGTGCGCGGTGGCTTCCCCGCCGTGCGCGGCGGGTCTCCTGACCCGCCGCGTAAGTGCTGCGGACAACAGGTGCCGCGCGGCAGCTCAGGTCGAAGACTGGCCGTGGCGAGAGAGCCGCCGCGCACAGGAATTTGGAAAACGGGAACAGGGCCATGCCGGAACGGTATCACATTCACGTCGCAGCCATGCCGGGGCGGTTCCACCGCGTGGGCAAGTTCGGCAGCGTCGACTGGCGCGAAGACTGTTCGCGGTGCACCAACTGCGTCAAGCCCCGCTGCCAGTACGACGTCTATAAGAAGGAAGGCATCCACAACCGCGACGCGGCGGCCCCCACGCCGCCGCTCTACGAGTGCAAGGCGTGCTTCTCGTGCGTGCAGGGGTGCACGAAGGGCCTGCTGGCGCTCGCGATCAACCCCGAGTACCTGGCGATGGGCGACGAGTACTGGACGCCCGACCTCATCGCCGCCACGTGGAACCAGGCCGACGCCGGCAAAATCCCCGTCTCGGGGGCCGGGTACCGCGGGCGGTTCTGCGGGCCGGGGTTCGACTCGATCTGGACCGACATGTCGGAGATCGTGCGGCCTACCCGCGACGGCATACATGGCCGCGAGTACATCAGTACGATGGTCGAGATCGGCGAGAAGCCGTTGCGGCTGGACTTCTCGCCCGCCGGGGCGATGCTGACGTCCGAGGCCGCCCTGGTCGAGATCCCGATGCCCGCCATCCTCGACCTGCCGCCGTGGCCGATGGCGGGGAGCGACCTCGACCGGGCCCGCCTGGCCGCCGCCAAGGCCCTGAAGGTGCTGGCCGTCGCGGCGCCGGAAAGCGTGGCCGCCGCGCCCGAGGACCAGATGCCCTACGCCGTGCCGGTGGTCGGCGTCGACACCGTGGCGCGGTGGGCGGATGTGCTCAAGCAGGTCCGCATGGTCGAGGTCGAGGACGGCCCGGACGTGCTCGCGGCCGCCGAGAAGGTCCGGGCGGTCGAGCCGGAGTTGCTGGTCGGCGTGCGGCTGGACCTTACCCCCGGCGTCGCCGACCGGGTGATCGACCTGGCGGCACGCGGCCTCAAGGTGTTCCACCTGGGCGCGGACCTGCACGGGCGGGAGAAGGGCGCCGAGCGGCCGCGGCACATCAAGGACGCCCTGCGCGAGGTGCATGGACGGCTCGTGAGCGCCGGCATCCGCGACGAGGTGACGCTGATCATCGCCGGCGGCATCGGCCTGCCGGAGCACATGGCCAAGGCGATCATCTGCGGGGCGGACCTGGTGGCGGTCGACGTGCCGCTGCTCGTTGCCCTCGGCTGCCGCGTCTGCCGCGGGGCGCACGCGGCGGATGGGCGGGATGCCCACGCAAACGACGGCGCGGGCATGCCGCCCGGCCACTGCCCGGCCGAGATCGAGAACGCCGACGTTTCTTACGCGGCGCAGCGGATAGTCAACCTCATGGGCGCCTGGCACGCGCAGTTGATCGAGGTCCTGGGCGCGATGGGCATTCGCGAAGTGCGGCGCCTCCGCGGCGAAGTGGGGCGCGCCATGTTCTTGGAAGACATCGAGCGGGAGGCTTTCGGTGACCTTGTCCGCAAATGAAACCTGCTCGTCGATCGCGGCGGCGCTCGAGGCCGTCGGGGCGAAGGAGCGCCATCCCCAGGCGACCGTCGCCCGCGAGGTCCGCCCGGCCCCCGAGCGGTATCGCAACGCCCTGGGCCGGTACAAGATCGAGCGGCTGGCGTCGTGCGCCGGCTGCGGCCAGTGCGTCAGACTGTGCCCGCACGGCGTGCACACCAAGCCCGACGGGTACCTGTTTACGCTCCGGCCGCAGGACCACCTGTGCATCGGCCCGGAGTGTGCGAAGACCGACCACTTCTGCGTGGCGCGGTGCCCGCAGAAGGCGCTGCGTCTGAGCCGCAACCCGTCGGCCGACGCGATGGGCGACCCGCGGTGGAGCTCGGACCTCATCCTCTCGACGTGGCACATGGCCGCCACGGGCCATGCCCCCGCAGGCGGCCTGGAGTACCGGCAAGGCGCGTCCGGCGGCGGGTTCGACCGCATCCACTTCAGCCTCCCCGAGAAGGCGCCGGCGACGGCCGATCCGCGCGGCATCGACACCGGCCTCGACCTCAATCGTCGGCGCGACGGCCGGCCGCAGGTCCATATCGACATCCCCATCTACGGCGGCGGCATGTCCTTCGGCTCGGTCAGCATCCACACGATCCTGGCCAAGGCCCGCGCCGCGGTGGCCTGGAACAGCTTCACCTGCACGGGCGAGGGCGGGTACCCCGACCGCCTGAAGCCCTACGACGACCACGTCATCACGCAGGTGGCGACGGGCCTGTTCGGCGTCCGCGAGGACACGATCCAGCGCGTCCGCATCGTGGAATTCAAGTACGCCCAGGGCGCCAAGCCCGGCCTCGGCGGGCACCTGCTGGGCGACAAGAACACGCCGGCCGTGGCCCGCATGCGGGAGGCCGTGGTCGGCAACGCCCTCTTCTCGCCGTTCCCGTTCCACAGCGTGTACAGCGTCGAGGACCACAAGAAGCACCTGGACTGGATCAAGGAGATCAACCCGCGGGCGCTGGTGTCGGTCAAGGTCTCGACGCCCACCGACGTCGACATGGTGGCCGTGGGGTCGTACTACGCAGGGGCACATATTATCCATCTCGATGGCTCGTACGGCGGCACGGCGGCGGCGCCCGACATCGCCAAGAAGAACATCGCCATGCCCATCGAGTACGCCATCTCGAAGGTCCACAGGTTCCTCGCCAGCGAGGGCATCCGCGACCAGGTGACGCTCATCGCCAGCGGCGGCATCCGCACGGCCTACGACGTGCTGAAGGCGGTGGCCCTGGGGGCCGACGGCTGCGTCATCGGCACCGCCGAGATGGTGGCCCTCGGGTGCGTCCGGTGCGCGTGCTGCGAGAGCGGCCGCGGCTGCCCGCGCGGCATCGCCAGCACCGACGACGAGCTCATGATGCTGATGACCCTCGAGTGGGCCACGCAGCGCCTCATCAATCTCCAGAACGCCTGGCGCGAGCAGATCGTCGACGTCCTGGCGCGGCTCGGCCTGCCGGGCATCCAGGCCCTGCGCGGCCGCACGGAGTTCCTGTACTACTCGGCCGAAAGCGAGGTGGCGACATGAGCGACTTCGCCGAGCGCCTGCTGGCCGCGCGGTCGAACGTTTACCGCGGCGAGGCCCAGGCCATCCAGCCCCGCGCCGCCGAAGAGGGCGGCTGCGGCGTCACGGGTTTCGCGTGCTCGATTCCCGTGCGCGGGCGGTTCATCTACGAGCCCTCGATCCAGATGCAGAACCGCGGGAACGGCAAGGGCGGGGGCATCGCGGCGGCCGGCCTCGTGCCGGAAGAGGTCGGCGTCTCGCGCGACGTGCTCTCGTCGCACTACCTTCTCCAGATCGCCCTGCTCGACCCGGAGGCCCACGCCGAGGTCGAGCGGCAGTTCGTGCTGCCGGTCTTCGACGTGGCCCTCTCGAAGCGGATCGAGACGATCGGCGATCACCGCGACGTGCCGGGCCTGGAGGTCCGCCCGCCCGACGTCCACCGCTACGTGGTCCGCGTCAAGGGCGACGTGCGGCGCCGGTTCGCCGCCGACAACGGCCTGGCGCACCTCGCGCCGCGCGACCTCGAGGACGAGTTCGTGTGGCGGAACTCCTATCGCCTGAACGACGCGTTCTACGCCTCGCTGGGCACGAAGCGGGCGTTCGTCCTCTCGCACGGCCGCGACCTTATGGTCTTCAAGCTCGTGGGCTACGCCGAGCAGAACGTGCAGTACTACAAGCTCCAGGACACGCGGGCCCACGTGTGGATCGCGCACCAGCGGTACCCGACGAAGGGCCGCGTGTGGCATCCCGGCGGGGCGCACCCGTTCGTCGGCCTGAACGAGGCCCTCGTGCACAACGGCGACTTCGCCAACTACCACTCGGTGTGCGAGTACCTGCGGCAGCGCAACATCCGCCAGCAGTTCCTGACCGACACCGAGGTCGCGGTCCAGCTCTTCGACCTGTGGGACCGCGTGTACAAGTATCCGCTTGAGTATATTATTGAGGCCCTGGCGCCGACGACGGAGATGGACTTCGACCGGCTGCCGCCGCCGAAGCGCCGGATCTACCGGCAGATCGCGGCAACGCATATCCATGCCTCGCCCGACGGGCCGTGGTTCTTCATCATCGCCCGCAGCCATCCGGACCGGAAGGAGTTCCAGCTCCTCGGCATCACCGACACGGCGATGCTGCGGCCGCAGGTCTTCGCCCTGTCGGACCTGGGCGAGGTGCAGATCGGCCTGATCTGCTCGGAGAAGCAGGCGATCGACGCGACCTTGCGCAGCCTGGCCCGCGAGGACCCGCGCTTCTGCCCCGTGGCCGACAAGTACTGGAACGCCCGCGGCGGCAGCCACACCGACGGCGGCGCGTTCATCTTCACCGTCGGCGAAGACGCCGAGGGCAAGAAGCGCCTGACCTGCACCGACAAGTTCGGCCGGCCTGTGGTGCTCGACGTGGGGCCGGTGAGGTGCGACCACGCCGAACCCGCGAGCCTTCCGCACGACGTGGCCAGCGCCATCCGCGACGCCGTCAGCGAGGGCCTGGACCGCGGCGACGTCGACGGCCTGTTCACCTACGTGATGGACCTGCCGGCGTGGTCGCCGGGCGGCTTGCGAGCCTTCTGCAACGCCGTCGCGGAATCGGCCGATTCCACCAAGGCCCGCCAGACGGCCATCGAGACGCTTACGCGGCTCCTCGACCGCCGCTACGACACCGGCGACAAGCGCCGCGCGACGGTCCTCCAGGTGCTCGACGAAACGCTCCAGCGCCTCTTCGACGCCGCGCCGCTCTTCGGCGAGCCGATGACCCGCTATTACCGGCGGATCGACTGGGCGACCCGGGACCGCCTGGCGCCGCCGCAGCGCGACGAAGAGCTCCTCGTCATCGACGCCGAGAAGTTCCCGCCCGAGGGCGATGGCTGCGACGCCGTCTTCCTGCGCACCGCCTACCACATGGGATGGAAGCGGTTCATCGTCTACCGCCTGCGCGGCCAGCGGTTTGCCGGCGTGGGCCTCGGGCCCGAGACCGACGACGTTCGGATAGATGTCTATGGCTCCAGCGGCGATTACCTCGCCAGCGGCATCGACGGCCTCCAGCTCTTCGTCCACGGCAACGCCCAGGACCAGGTCGGCCAGATCATGAAACGCGGCAAGCTGGTCATCCACGGCGACGTGGGCCAGACGTTCATGTACGGCGCCAAGGGCGGCGAGGTGTACGTGCTGGGCAACGGGGCCGGGCGCCCGCTGATCAACGCCGTCGGCCGCCCGCGCGTCGTCATCAACGGCACGTGCCTCGACTTCCTGGCCGAGTCGTTCATGGCGGGCGACCCGCACGCCGGCGGCGGGTTCGTCGTCCTCAACGGCATCGAGTTCGACGCCCGCGGCCGCGTGGCGCCGCAGGCGCTGCCGTACCCCGGCTCGAACCTCTTCTCGCTGGCCTCCGGCGGCGCGATCTTCATCCGCGACCCCGAGCACAAGGTGGTCGAGGGGCAGCTCAACGGCGGCGAGTTCGCCACGCTCACCGACAAGGACTGGCGGCTCATCAAGCCGTACCTCGAGGAGAACGAGCGGCTCTTCGGCATCACGCTTGAGGATCTGCTGGCGGTGGGCGGCGAGGTCCGCGAGCCGGCCGAGGTGTACCGGAAGGTGCAGGCGGTGAAGCTCCAGGTGCTGGCGGCTTCGAAGGATAAGAAATGAGTCATCCAAATAATTTAGCCGCCCATCCTGCTGGGCGCGTTGGCAGGGCCGCCGCGCTCAGTGACCGCGGCCCCGACTTTGCCGCGGCCGTCGACGCCGCCAGCGCCGCCAACCTCGCGGCGTGCCTCCAGTGCGCCAAGTGCACCTCGGGGTGCCCGGTGGCGGCGCGGGCCGACATCCGCCCGCACGAACTCGTGCGCCTCGTGCAGTTCGGCCAGCTCGACGAGGTCCTCGGCAGCCGCCTGATCTGGCAGTGCACCTCGTGCCAGACGTGCATCACGCGGTGCCCGCAGAAGGTGGACATCGCCGCCATGAACGACGCGCTGCGCCGCCTGTCGCGCACCCGGGCGAAGGTCTGCGCCGGGACCACCGTGCCGACATTCAACGACATCTTCCTCCGCACCATCCGCCGCCTCGGGCGGATGTACGAGGTGGGCCTGATGGCCTCCTTCAAGCTCCGCACCCTGAGGCTCATGGAAGACGTGGGCAAGCTGCCCATGATGCTCAAGAAGCGCAAGCTCGCGCTGTTGCCGCCGCTGGTTCGCGGCCGCGCCGAGCGCAAGCGCCTCTTCGAGCGGTGCCGCCGGGCGGGAGACCGGAAACCATGAGCTACGTCTTCTATCCCGGCTGTTCGCTGGAAGGCACGGCCCGAGACTTCGGCCTGTCGACCGTGGCGGTGGCCCGGGCGCTGGGCATCGACCTGCCGGAGCTGCCCGACTGGACGTGCTGCGGCTCGACGGCCGCGCACCAGTCGGACCCGCTCCTGGCGCTGGCGCTCCCGGCGAAGAACCTGGCGGCGGCCGCCGGGCGGACGGTGGCGGTCTGCTGCGCCGCGTGCTACAGCCGCCTCAAGACCGCCAACCACGAGATCGCCCGCGACGCGGCTACGCGCCGCCAGGTCGCCGAGGCCATCGGCCGCGACTACGACGGCCGCACGCCGGTCGCGCACCTGCTGGAGATCCTCGTCCGCGACGTCGGCCTCAAGCAGATCGCCGAGCGCGTCAAGCGGCCGCTGAAGGACCTGCGGGTCGTCTGCTACTACGGGTGCCTCCTCTCGCGGCCGCCGGAGGTCACGAAATTCGACGATCCCGAGAACCCGACGCTGATGGATCGGCTCATGGAGGCCGTTGGGGCCACGGCCGTCGACTGGCCGCACAAGACCGAGTGCTGCGGCGCGAGTTACTCGATCACCGACGTGGACACGGTGCTCGCGCTTTCGCGCGAGATCCTGGCGATGGCCCGTGCGGCCGGGGCCGACGCTATCGTGACCGCGTGCCCGCTGTGCCAGCTCAACCTGGACCTGCGGCAGAAGGATATCGAGGCGAAATTCGGCGAGGCGTTCAACCTGCCGGTCTTTTACTTCACGCAGGTTCTCGGCCTGGCGCTGGGCCTCGCGCCGCGCCAGCTGGGGCTCGGAAGCCTGGTGGTCGACCCGGCGCGGGTGTTGGCAAGCAACGGAATCGCGGCCATTTAGCCGCTGGCCGTGCCGTGCGCGCGGCGGGTGTTTCATCCGTGCGCGGCGGGTGTTATCTGTGCGCGGCGGGTGTTTCATCCGTGCGCGGCGGGTGTTTCATCCGTGCGCGGCGGGTGTTTCATCCGTGCGCGGCGGGTGTTATCTGTGCGCGGCGGGTCTCCTGACCCGCCGCGTGAAGGCGTGGTTTGCCGCAAGATGTGATTTGCCGCGCCGTAGCGCTTGAGCGCGGCGGGTCGGGAGACCCGCCGCGCACGATGTGGTTGGCCGCCGCGCTTGGGCGGCGCGGTTGTAGTTTGGGGCAAAACATGGTGCATCAAACACACGTGCTGAAACACGCCGGCCAGCGTCCCCCGGAGGACGTCGGCGCGGTGCTCGTCTGCGGCGCGGGAATCGCCGGCATGCAGGCCGCCCTCGACCTGGCGCAGTCCGGGTTCAAGGTCTACCTGCTCGACTCCTCGCCGGCGATCGGCGGCCGCATGGCCCAGCTCGACAAGACCTTCCCGACCGGCGACTGCGCCATGTGCACGCTGTCGCCGAAGCTCGTCGAGTGCGCCCGCAACAAAAATATCGAGATCATTACTCTGGCCGACGTCACGGGCATCAGCGGAGAGCCCGGCCGCTTCGAGGTCGCGATCACCCGCCGCCCGGGCTACGTCGAGGCGAAGAAGTGCAACGCCTGCGGCGACTGCGCCGAGGCGTGCCCGGTGTCGCTCCCCAGCGAGTTCGACTGCCGCACGGGCCTCCGCAAGGCGATCTTCCGCCCGTATCCGCAGGCGATTCCGAACGTGTACGGCATCTCGAAGGCCGTCGGCCGGTCGCCCTGCAAGGCGTCGTGCCCGGCGGGCGTGAACGCGCAGGGATACGTGGCCCTGATCGCCGCGGGGAAGATCCGGGAGGCGTACGACCTCGTCCGCGAGCGGTGCCCGCTGCCGGCCGTCTGCGGCCGCGTCTGCCAGCACCCGTGCCAGGACAAGTGCAACCGCCTGGAGATCGACGAGGCGGTCAACGTGCGCGACCTCAAGCGTTTCGCGGCCGACTACGTTCATGCGCATCGCGATGAGTTGAAGGAGACGCCGCGGCCGCCCGTCGCGCCGCAGAAGGAGAAGGTGGCGATCGTCGGCGGCGGGCCGGCGGGCCTCACGGCCGCCCAGGACCTCGCCCTCAAGGGCTACGGCGTCACGATCTTCGAGGCGATGCCCGCCCTCGGCGGCATGCTCCGCTACGGCATTCCGCGGTACCGCCTGCCCGACGACGTGCTGGACCGCGAGATCCGGGACGTGCTCGACCTGGGCATCGAAGCGCGCACCGCCGCGCGCGTCGACAACCCGCAGAAGCTCCTCAAGGCCCGGCCGGGCCCGGACGGCGGCGCCGGCGAGTTCGACGCCGTCTTCGTTGCTCTCGGCGCGTGGGTCAGCCGCAACCTCGGCGTTCCCGGCGAGGAGGCGGCGGGCGTGCTCGCGGGCCTCAAGTTCCTGCGCGAGGTCAACGCGGGCGCGCGGCCGGCGATCGGCCCGGACGTGCTCGTGATCGGCGGGGGCGACGTGGCCATGGACGCCGCGCGCTGCGCCCGCCGCCTGCCGGGCGTGAGGAGCGTCCATCTCGCGTGCCTGGAGAAGCGCGAGGAAATGCCCGCGCATTCCTGGGAGGCCGACGAGGCGCTCCAGGAGGGCGTCGAGTTCCACTGTGGCCTCGGCCCGACGAAGTTCCTGACCGCGGGCGGCAAGGTCACCGGCGTCGCGCTGCGCCAGTGCACGCGCATCTTCGACGCAAACCGCCGCTTCGCGCCACAGTTCGACGACTCGCAGATTTCCATTCTCGCCGCCGACACGGTCATCGTGACCATCGGGCAGGGCATCGACCCGAGCGCGATGGGGGCGCTCGCGACCGCGCGCGACGGCCGCATCGCGGTCGACGAGCAGACGCTGGCGACCAGCGTTCCCGGCATCTTCGCGGGCGGCGACGCCGTGCTCGGCCCGGCCTCGATGGTCCAGGCGATGGCGCAGGGGCATCTGGCGGCCGAGTCGATCGACGCGTACCTCCGCGGCGCGGCGCCGAAGAAGAAGCCCGTCGGCGAGGCCCCGAAGAAAGAAGAGACGCTCGCGCCGAACCCCGACCCCGACGCCCCGCGCCAGACGCGCCGGCCGATGCCGCAGTCGCCGGCCGCCGAGCGCGTCGGCGATTTCCGCGAGATCGACCTGGGCTACACGCGCGAGGAGGCCGTCGCCGAGGCCAAGCGGTGCCTGGCCTGCGGCCTGTGCAGCGAGTGCGGCCAGTGCGTCAAGGTGTGCGGCCCGGCCGCGATCGACCACAACATGCAGCCGGTGGAAGAGACGCTCTCGGTCGGCTCGGTGATCCTGGCGCCCGGCTTCGATGAGTTCCAGGCCCGCGAGCGCGGCGAGTTCGGCCACCAGCGGTACGCCAACGTCCTCTCGAGCATCCAGTTCGAGCGGCTCCTGAGCGCCGCCGGCCCGACGGGCGGCGAGGTGGTCCGCCCCTCCGACCGGAAGCACCCGAAGCGCATCGCGTTCGTCCAGTGCGTGGGCTCGCGCGACGCCGCCCGGTGCGCCGGCTACTGTTCCTCGATCTGCTGCATGTCGGCGACGAAAGAGGCGATGGTGGCCATCGAGCACGCCCCGGGGACCGAGATCTCGATCTTTTGCATGGACATCCGTGCATTTGGCAAGGAGTTCGACGCGTACGTCAACCGCGCCCGCGACGAGCACGGCGTGAAGTACGTCCGCGCCATGCCGTCGCGCATCGTCGAGATGCCCGGCTCGAAGAACTGCCGCGTGCGGTACTTCGACGAGAAGGGCGAGGAGCGGCAGCCGGAATTCGACCTGGTGGTGCTCTCGGTCGGCATGCGCCCGAGCGCCCGCGTGCGCGAAATGGCCGGGCGGCTGGGCCTGGAGCTCAACGAGTTCGGCTTCTGCCGGACCGACCGGCTGGCCCCGATGGCCGCCTCGCGGCCGGGCATCTACGTGGCGGGCGCGATGCAGGAGCCGAAAGACATTCCCGAGTCGGTGGCGCAGGCCTCCGGCGCCGCCGCGTGCGCGATGGAGCAGTTGGCCTCGGTGCGCGGCACGCTCATCCAGCGGCGCGAGTACCCGTGGGAACGCGACGTGACCGACGAGGAGGCCCGCGTCGGCGTCTTCATCTGCCACTGCGGCCACAACATCGCCTCCGTGGTCGACGTCAACGCCGTGGCCGAGGCGGCCAGGAAGATGCCCGGCGTCGCCCACGCCGAGGCCAGCCTCTACACCTGCTCGGACACGAACCAGCAACATATCAAGGATATGATTCGCGAGCACCGGCTGAACCGGCTGGTCGTGGCGTCGTGCACGCCGCGGACGCACGAGCCGCTCTTCCAGGAAACGCTGCGCGAGTCGGGCCTCAACCCGTACCTCTTCGCCATGACCAACATCCGCGACCAGTGCTCGTGGGTGCACCGCGAGGACCCGGCGGCCGCGACCGCCAAGGCGATCGACCTCATGCGGATGTCCGTCGGGCGCGCGCGGCACCTGCGGGCCCTCGGCACCGGCCGGCTTCCGGTCACGGCGTCGGCCCTCGTCATCGGCGGCGGCCTGGCCGGAATGACCGCGGCCCTCGCCCTGGCCGACCAGGGTTACGGCGTGCACCTGGTGGAGAAGGAGGGGGAGCTGGGCGGCAACCTCCGCCGCCTCCACTCCTCGCTGGAGCGCGGCGACGTGCAGCAGTTCCTGGCGGACCTCGTGAAGCGCACGCAGTCGCACCCGAAGATCACGGTGCACCTGAAGTCGGCGCCGGTGCAGATTGCCGGCCACGTCGGCAACTTCAAGACCCGCCTCGACGAGGCGGGCGCCGAGAAGACCCTCAGCCACGGCGCGGTCATCGTCGCCGCCGGCGGCGCCGAGCGCGAGACCGACCTGTACCTGCACGGCCGGCACCCGCGCGTCGTCACGCAGCGCAAGCTCGAGGAGCAGCTCGCCGGCGACGGCCTCTCGCGCGAGCTCGGCGAGACGCCGACCATCGTCATGATTCAATGCGTCGAGTCGCGCAGCGCCACGCACCCGTACTGCAGCCGCGTCTGCTGCGCCGAGGCCGTGAAGAACGCCCTCGAGATCAAGCGGCAGCGGCCGGGGGCGCGGGTGATCGTCCTGGCGAAAGACATCCGCACGTATGGCTTCCGCGAGACGTACTTTCAGAAGGCCCGCGAGGCGGGCGTCCTGTTCGTCCGGTTCCCCGAGACGCAGGACCCCGTGGTGGCGATGGAGCCTGTGGCCCAGCCGCGCTCGGCGGCGAAGTCTGTTGGGGGTGCGTCCGCACCGCCGGGGGCGACTGCGCCACAGCTCGTGGTCCGCGTGATCGACGGCGGCACGCACCGCGAGCTCGTCCTCAAGCCGGACCTCCTGGCGCTCTCGACCGGCATCGCGCCGGCGGCCGACAACCCGGTCCTGTCGGGCCTCCTCCGGACCGCCCTGACGGCCGACGGGTTCTTCCTCGAGGCGCACCCGAAGCTGCGGCCGGTGGACCTGGCGAACGAGGGCGAGTTTATCTGCGGCCTGGCGCACTCGCCGCGCTTCATCGACGAGACGATCGCCCAGGCCCGGGCGGCCGCCGGGCGGGCCGCCACCATCCTCTCGCAGTCGCACCTCCTGATCCCCGGCCAGATCGCCAAGGTCAACCCGGCCAACTGCGTCGCGTGCGCCACGTGCGTCAAGGTGTGCCCGTACGGCGCCCCGATGATCAACGACCTGAAGAAGGCCGAGATCCAGGGGGCCCAGTGCATGGGCTGCGGCTCGTGCGTGGCCGCGTGCCCGGCCCGGACGATCGCGCTCCAGCACCAGGAAAGCGTGCAGGTGATCGCCATGCTGGACGAACTGCTGGTGAACGAGGGTGAGTAGACGGATGGGCCGTGCGCGGCGGGTATACGGGTGAGCCGTGCGCGGCGGGTCTCTGACCCGCCGCGTGAGTGCGGCGCCGGGCGCTACACTGTCCTGATTCCAGGTCGCCAGCCTGCGCCGGCGAGTCGTTGTGGACGGAGGGTCGTGATGAGTGCATCACAGACGGGGCCGGCCGCTGCGGCCAAGGCCGCCTGGAAGCCGGAGATCATCGCGTTCTGCTGCAACTACTGCGCCTACGCGGCCGCCGACCTCGCCGGCGCGCGGCGGATGCAGTATCCGCCGAACGTGCGGATCGTGCACTCGCCCTGCACGGGCAAGATCGAGATGGAGCACATCCTCGACGCATTCGAGAAGGGGATCGACGGCGTGCTGGTGGCCGGGTGCCTCGAAGGCGGCTGCCACTTCCTGGAGGGGAACCTCCGGGCGAAGCGCCGCATCGAGAAGGTGCGGCAGGTGCTCGACGAGATCGGCATCGGCGGCGAGCGCCTGCGGATGGTCAACCTCTCGGCCGCCATGGCGCCGACGTTCGTCGAGCGGGTCCGCGAGATGGTCGAGACGGTGACGCGCCTGGGGCCCAACCCCCTCCGCGCGGCTGCCGCCCGGGAAGGAGCAGGTTCGAGATGATCGTAGCCAGTCCCAAGTCGATAACCGAGATAGGCGAGATTATCCAGAAGCACGACCGCGTGCTCTTCGCCGGCTGCGGCACGTGCGTTACAGTGTGCCTGGCGGGCGGCGAGCGCGAGGTGGGCATCACGGCCTACGCGGTCCGCATGGCGCGGCGCCTCAAGGGCCGGCCGATCGAGATCGAGCAGCAGACCCTCGAGCGGCAGTGCGAGAACGAGTTCATCAAGGACCTCGCCCCGGCCGTCGAGCGTAACGAGGCCGTACTCTCCTTCGCCTGCGGCGCGGGCGTCCAGGCGCTGGCCGAGCGGTTCCCGGCGAAACCCGTCTACGCGGCCCTCGACACGCAGTTCCTCGGCATCCTCGAAGAGCAGGCCGTGTGGACCGAGAAGTGCATGTCCTGCGGCCGGTGCATGCTGGCCCAGTTCGGCGGCGTGTGCCCGGTGACGCGCTGCGCCAAGCGCCTGCTGAACGGCCCGTGCGGCGGCTCGACCGAGGAGCACTGCGAGGTTTCGCCCGACCGCCCGTGCGCGTGGCAACTCATCTATAAACGTCTGAAGGCGATCGGCCAGCTCGACCGCCTCGACGCGATCGTCGCCCCCAAGGACTGGCAGACCGCCTGGCACGGCGGCGCCCGCAAGATCGTCCGCCAGGAACACCGCGTGTAGCGCCCTTCACGGCAGCGCCGCGCGGCGGGTCTCCCGATCCGCCCCGCCGCGGCGGGCGCCGTTGCGTGGCCGTGCGTCGCTCAGTGCCGTGCACGGCCACCCAACAGCGGGTGAACGTGCCACCCGCGAGGCAAGCCCGTTACCCCCCGCCGCCCGAAAACCCGTCCCGAAATCAGCCTTGTCGCGGGCTGGATAAAGGGTAGAATCGTCGGTAAGGCCCGAGACGACTGTGCGCAAGGGCTTGTCCGGGGGGACGGGGATGAGGAGCTGAGATGCGGAACCTGCAAAGGCTTCGTTCGGCGTTTCTGCTGGCCGCGATGGCGGCCCTGGCCGCGACGGCCGTCGCCTGTCACACGCCTTCCCAGTGCCCGATACTCCAGGGATTGACCGGCGGCAACATACCGGCCCCGCTCCCCCCGCCGGGCGACGCGTACAAGGTCACCGGGTACCGCCATGGCATACGATTCTACATCATCCAATACAATGACAAGCTCTATCGCGGCGGCGACATCCTCTCGCGCGAGGGGGCGGAGTCGCTCAAGGCCCTGGGCATCAAGACGGTCATCGCCGTCACGCCGAACGACCCGGAGCGGGCGCTGGCCGGGGAGTTCGGCCTCAAGCTGGTCGAGATCCCGTTCGGCTGGTACGACCTCAAGAAAGAGCATCTCGATAAGTTCCTGGCCGCCGTGGAGAGCGGTCCCGCGCCGATGTACGTGCACTGTTTCGGCGGCGACCTGCGCGCGGCCATTTTGATCGCTCACTACCGGATCCATCGCGAGGGCTGGACCTTCGAGAAGGCCCTGGACGAGTACCGGCGCCTCGACGCCAACTACTGGGACTCGCTGGACCTGGTGAAGGTTCTGAAGGAAAACGCGGCGCGGTGAGCGCCCCCGCGGTCCTCCGGGTGCGGCAGGGCCGCTTCGCGCGGCGGGTCTCCGTACGTTTTCAGCGTGTTGCCCCGGATAGCCGGGTGGCATGCCCACGCCGCTGTTCGCGTGGGCATGCACGTAGGACATCGGCGAACATGCCCAGGCAAAGGCGGCCTGGGCATGCCACCCGGCAATTGGGCGCCGCGCTAAACACGTACGGGGATCCGTCGCGCACCAATCAGAGCATGGCTGTCCTATGAAGGAGTGAACCTATGCGAGTGCAGGCGAAAACCAGGGTCGGCGGCGCCGGCGGGCGCGCGGCATGTGCCTGGCTCTCCGTCATGGCCGCGATTCTCATCGCGACGAGCGCCGAGTGCCGCGCGGAGGGCGGGGGGGGCGCCGCGCCCGCGGCCGCCAAGC
>Ga0315273_10001731_pt1 | contig 25124 bp, 14 predicted proteins | sample YL17G02_0_MG_FD_205753 | JGI IMG/M metagenome (GOLD analysis project Ga0315273, IMG submission 205753) | Sediment microbial communities from Yellowstone Lake, YNP, Wyoming, USA - YL17G02_0 | ecosystem: Environmental > Aquatic > Freshwater > Lake > Sediment | place: USA: Wyoming | collected... | reverse complement strand
GGCCCTGGTTCGCCACCCGCGCACCCCTCCCCCGTCCGCGCTTCATCTGATCCAAGCGCTGTCGCGTCAAGACATCGACGAGCTACGACGCGACTTCGCCGCGCCCCGCCTCGTGCGGGTCGCCGCGGAGCGCCACCTCGCCGTCGCCGGCGCCGGCTTTGGCGGCTCCCGCGCGCGCTTTGGTTGACAGTGCTTTGCGCCGCTTCCTACAATCGCCTGTCGATCGTAGAAATCCCGGCTCTTGCGGGATGATCGTTCGCCCCGGGGACCGCTGATGTCTTCCTTCGGAGAAACCCTCAAACGCGAGCGAGAGTTGCGTCAAATCTCGCTCCGGGAGATCGCCGAGGCGACGAAGATCAACCTCCGCTATCTGGACGCGTTGGAGCGCGACGACTTCCGGCATCTTCCCGGCGGCGTCTTCAACAAGGGCTTCGTGCGCGCCTACGCACAGTTCATCGGCATCGATCCCGAGACGATGGTGACGGCCTACCTCGAGGAGGACGGCCGGCAGCAGTCTCGCGCGGCGCGTGCGAGCGGAGCGACACCCCACGTTCACGAGGTCGTAGCACCCGTCCGCTCGATTGCCGGGCGCATGTGGTTCGCCGCGCTCGTCATCGTTCTCATCGTTGTCTTGCTTGCGGCCGGCCTCACCGCCTTGGGCTACGGGCCTCTCGCCTCACGCTTCAAATCGCTGCGCTCGTCCGAGGGCCCCGCTGCAGCCGCGATCGCCGGGGGTCTGGCGTGAGTGGCAACGCGGGAGCGCCGTCGGGCTCCGGATCCAACGCGATCCTCGACAGGATTCTCTCGGGGGGAGCGCCGCTTCCGGTCCGCCAGGCTGCCGCGCGCGGGGCGCTCCCGCTGCCTCGTGCGGTGCTCACGCGCCTCTATCTCCACCTCAGAAACGACGCCGACGAGGCGGTTCGATCCGATGCCGAAAGCAGCCTCGGCCAGCTCACGCCGGAGGTCCTCCTCGAGGTCTTGAGCGATCCCGCGTGCGATCCGCTCGTCCTCGAGCACTTCGCGGGGACCGCGGCGCGAGACGAGCGACTCGCGGAGAAGGTGGCGTTTCACCCCTCGGCTTCCGGCAAGACGCTCGGCATTCTGGCTTCCGAAGGGAATGCGTCGGTGCTCGATCTCGTGCTGACCAATCAGGAGCGCCTGCTCGCGACACCCGGACTCGTCGACAGGCTCTCGATGAACCCCGCGCTGCGCGCCGACCAATGCGGACGGGTGCTCGACCTCATCGATCGCTTCTTCGACGGACAAGCGCGACGCGCCGCGGAGGAAGCAGGACCGGGCGTCCTACCCGCCGAGTCCATCGATGCCGAACAGGTGGCGAAGATCCTGGAGATCGACGTCGGAGAGTTGTTCACGGCCAGCGAGATCATGGACGCGGAAGAGTTCGTCCAGTCCGAAAACCCCGTCGTTCGCAGCGCTTACAAGAGGATCCTCACGCTGAACGTCGGGCAGAAAGCGATTCTCGCGATGAAGGGCGGGCGCGAGGAGCGCGTCATCCTCGTGCGCGACACGAACAAGCTGGTCGCTTTGGGCGTGCTCAAGAACGCGCGCATCACGGAAGGCGAAGTCGAGCTCATCGCGTCCATGCGCAACGTGTCCGAGGAGATCCTACGCAACGTCGGCATCAACCGGGAATGGTCCCAGAACTACGCCGTGGTGGCCAACCTCGTTCGCAATCCGCGCACACCGCCGTCCCTCTCGACGAACTTCGTCGCGCGCCTGACCAACAAGGATCTCAAATTACTCTGCGGCGATCGCAACGTCCCCGAGATCATCCGTAGAATGGCCAAGCGGACCTTCGAACTGCGCACGCAGAAGTCCGCAGTCTCCTTCCGCAAGAAGTGACCGAGGACTCCTGATGCGGCTCCTCAAGGAAGTCCGGAACCTCATGGGCAGTTACCATGTCAAGTCCGGCATCTACCATTTCTATCGCAACGAGTTCAAACAGGCGGTCGACTTCTTCACGAAGGCGCTCAAGGACGAGCCCAGCGTGGGCGAGAGCGACCGCAAGACCGCGCGGTACTTTCTGACCCAGACCTACATCCACTCCGCGGAGAAGTTGGCAGGGGCGGGCGATCTGCTCGGCGCCGCGCGCGACTACGTGCGCGCCAACGAGGTCAGCCCGGAGTTTCCCGACATCCACTACAGCCTCGGGCGGACGTACGAGGCGCTCGACCGCGTGAACGATGCGATCGAGCAGTACCGGCTGGCCATCGCGAGCAATGCGAACTACGACCACGCGCGCACCGCGCTCGCTTTTTGCCTGCTTCGCGCGGGGCGGGACGACGACGCCGTTGCAGCGTTCGAGGCGGTTTTGGCCTTGCGCATGCGGCGCTTGTCCGAGCCGTACGGCAAGGGAGTTCAGCGGCTGCGCGAGGGGATGGCCTCCGAGGCGGAGGAGTTCTTCCGCGAAGCGTTTCTGGCCGCTCCCAACAAGTTCGAGGGGCACTACCGCGCCGCGCTGGCACTGCTCAAGTCGGAGCAGTACGAAAAGGCCCTCGTCGAGCTCGACGAAGCGATCGCCTTGGGACCGAAATACGGAGACCTGCACAACTTCCGCGGCGTCGCACTGTGCGAGTTGTCGCGCGTCGATGAGGGGATCGCCGCGTTCCGCAGAGCCGTGGCGCTCAACCCCGACCATAGTGTGGCGAAGTTGAACCTGGCCTTCGCCCACCTCCGGGCCGGCCGATTCAAGGACGCAGAGCACGCTCTCGAAGAGGTCCTCGAACAAGACCCGTCGCAGAGCGTCGCGTCGGCGAAGCTCCAGGAGTTGCGCACGGGACGCACCGCGGACTCCCGCCGTCAGGCCGGACGCGGGGTGACGCGATGAACATCGCGGCCTTCGGGCTCACCGACGTCGGAAAGCGGCGCGAGACGAACGAGGACGACTTCCTGCTCGAGCCCGGGCGCGGCGTGTACGCGGTCGCCGACGGCATGGGCGGCCATGCGGCCGGAGAGATCGCCTCTCGCCTGGCGATCGAAACGCTGCAAGAGGTGTTGCAACGCAACGACACGGCGGCCGAGCGGATGAGCGTCGAGGACGCGGCCGAGTGGCTCCGGGGCGCGGTGGTTGAAGCCAATCGCCGCATCTGTGACTCCATCCGCCTCCACGAAGAGCGCCGGGGCATGGGCACGACCGTGGTGGCCCTGGTCCATTCGGGCGAGGACGCCGTGGTCGGCCACGTCGGGGACAGCCGCTTGTACCTCTTGCGCGGGGGCGAGCTCGTCAGGATGACGAGCGACCATTCCTGGGTGAACGAGCAGGTCAAGCTCGGCCTGATGAACGACGACACAGCCCAGAGGCACCCGATGCGCAACATCGTGACCCGAGCTCTCGGCAGCCGGCCGGACGTGCTCGTCGACCTGACCAGCATGCAGGTCCGGCCCGGTGACGTGTTTCTCTTGTGCTCGGATGGACTGAATACCATGCTCGCGGACGAGCAGATCCACGCGCTCCTCCTCGCCCATCGCCACGATCCGGAGGCCGCCTGCCGGGCCCTGGTCGTAGAGACCAACCGGCACGGGGGCGAGGACAACGTCACCGTCGTGGTCGCGTGCGTCGCGGAAGTCGCATAAACACCCTGGCCTCAGGGATTTGACGTTGACGGTCGCGCCGATCCCCCTTATATTCCAACATCTATATTGAGGGTTGGAGTGTCTGCGATGAGGGTTGCCTCGGGAATGCGACGGGTCGTCGGTTCGGCCGCCATCGCGTGGCTGCTCGGCGTGGCTCCGGCCGTCGGCGCTCCTCCGGCCGCCGATCTCGTTCCGGTGCGATCCGGCGCCCGCTTCCAGGCCATCGCGGCGCTTTCCGCCACGGCTTCGGTCTCCCCCCCTTGCCTGACACCCCTCGTCCAGTCGATTCGCTCCGAACGCCTGCGCGGAACCGCGGCCACACGGCGAGCGCTCGCCATCCTCGCCAACGACCCGGCGCTCCCCGGGGAGCGCGTGGCGCTCGATGTCGACGGCATCACCGCCCGTTTCACCACCGACCGAAACGCCTTCGACCGCGTCGAAGCCGCAGACGACAACGCGAACGGTCGCCCGGACGCCGTCGACGAAGCTCTGTCCGGGGTCGCACGCGCGCAGCGCCTGCTCGTGGGGCAACTGGAGCTCCCGAATCCCGGAACGGTCGAGATCGTTTTCGGCCGTTTGGGATCGAACGTCGACGGACTGGCCCTCCCGTTCGCCGGCAAGCAAGGCCGCACCCACATCTGGTTGGATCCGGCGGTCCGCGCCGGAACCGTCGCGGTGAGGCGCGCCGCCGAGCATCAGTACGCGCATGCGGTCGCCGCGGCCGCCGGGCTCGATCCGGCGTGGGGCGAGGCGTTTGCCGGTTGGACGGCGCTCGCCCTCGAAGGATCACCGGACGATCGGGCTCTCTCGTTCCTGACGAGCCGGCTCGCCGCGCAGGGCGCAGGGCTCGTCGTGGACGATCTCGAGCTCGCGAGCGGCAACGCCGCGTGGTTTGCGTTCCTCAATGATTCGTACGGACCGACGGCGGTCAAGCTCGCGGTCGAAGAGTTGGGCCGTGGGGGCTCCGATCAGGCCTCGCTCGACCGCGCGATGCGCCGCGCCACAGGCGACACGATCGAGGCCGCTCTCCGCGATTACCAGCTCTGGTCGCTTCTCGTGGGGCCTCGCGATGACGGACGGCACTTCTCCTTCGCCGCCCGCCTCCCCGGCCCCGTCTTCGCGGCGTCCGCCGAGGCGCTCCCCGCGTTGTCCATTCAGTCCGACCCCGAGGTGGGGCCGATGGGTCAGGCCGCGGTGTTGCTGCGCTCGACCGAACCGACCGGAGGTCTGACCGTTCGCTTCGAGGGCGACATGGCGGCGCGTTGGGCCGCCGATCTCCTTCTCGTTCGGAATGACGGGACCTTGCATCGCGTCCCGCTGGCACTCGACGCGGAAGACGCGGGCGCGTTGTCCGTCCCCTTGCAAGACGTTCGGGAGGTCCTCCTGCTCGTGCGCAACTTGGACGCCGAGGGGCGCCCGGCCCGCCGCTATTCGTGGGCGGCGCACTTCGAGCCGGGATTCCCGGCCGAGTTCGGCGCCCTCCGCGCGGAATCGGCCGGTCCTGACGGGGGCGCTTTGGTCTCGTTTGAGACCTCGGCCGAGCAGGGTCTCTTGGGCTTCAACGTGTTGCGCGTGCGATCGGGCGACGGCGAGCCGTCGCGCGTAAACCCCGTGTGGATCCCGTCGATGGGCGAATCGAGCGGCCCGGCGTCGTACTCGTTCTTCGACGCAACCGCGGCCGTCGGCGTCTCCTATCGCTATTTCGTCGAAGCGGTGACTCTCCTAGGGCTCAAGAGCCAGTCCGAGGCCGTCCCCCTCGTTCCCGCCCCCTAAAAGCCAATCCGTGGGTCCCTTGTCGCCCGAGAGCGCCTTTCAGGACGCCCTGCGCCTCGCGGCCGAGGCGTGCGGTTTTTCTCCGGGCGAGATCCCCGTGGCGTATCCGCCAAACGCGGCGCAAGGCGATCTGGCCAGCGCGGTCTGCTTCGACCTCGCGCGAGCCGAGCGCAAAGCGCCGCGCGTTCTCGCCGAAGCACTCGTCGCGGCGTTCGTTCCGTCCCACGGCATCGTCCGCCTGGAGGCCGCGGGGAACGGATACGTCAACGGGTTCCTCGATCGTCCCTCGTGCCTCAAGGCCTGGCTGATTGCCGATCGGTCGCCCCGCCCCGTCCCCGGCGGCAAGATCATCGTCGAGCACACCAACATCAACCCGAACAAGGCCGCTCACATCGGCCACTTGAGAAACGCGGTTTTAGGCGACACGCTCGTGCGCTGCCTGAAACAGCTCGGCCGATCGGTTGAGATCCAGAACTACATCGACGACACGGGCGTTCAGGTGGCCGACCTCGTCGTCGGATTCCTCGTGTTGCGCGGAGACGATCTCTCAGCCGTGCGCGAGAAGTACGGCGAAGCCGCGCTCGCGGCCCGCGGCGAGCGCTTCGACTACCTGGCGTGGGATCTCTACGCGGAGGTCACTCGCTTTTACGAAGCGGACAAGGAACGTCTTGCGCACCGTAACGACACGCTGCACGCGATGGAGCAAGGCAGAAACCCGGTCGCCGGGCTCGCCGCCTACGTCGCGCAGCGGATGGTGCGCCACCACCTGCGCACGATGGACCGCATCGGCGTTCGCTACGACCTCGTCCCGAAAGAGAGCGACATCCTGGCGTTGAAGTTCTGGGGCGACGCATTTTCGCGCCTGAAGGAATCGGCCGCGATCAAGCGGGTCGAGTCCGGGAAGAACGCCGGGTGCTGGGTCATGGATCTTCCCGGCGTCTTCCCGGGCGCCGGCGAGGATCAGAAGGTCATCGTGCGCTCGAACGGGACGGTCACCTACGTCGGCAAGGACATCGCCTACCAGATGTGGAAGTTCGGGCTCTTGGGCCGCGAGTTTCTCTACGCCCGTTTCGATTGGCGGCCGGAGACGCCGGTTTACGACCTCTGGGCGACGACGTCCTCTGATGGCGCCATGGACGCGCCGCCCTTCGGGCGCGCGGAGACCGTCTACAACGTCATCGACACGCGACAGTCCTATCTGCAGCGGGTCGTCGCGGCCGGATTGCGCAGCCTCGGCCACGATGCGGAAGCGGAGCGCTCGATCCACTTCGCCTACGAAATGGTCGCGCTCACCCCGTCGGCGGTTCTTGCGCTGATCCCGGACTACCCGCTTTCCGACGAGGACCGCAAGAAGCCCTACCTCGAGATGAGCGGGCGCAAGGGACTGGGCGTGCGCGCGGACGACCTCGTCGACGCGCTGCTGCAACGCGCCGAAGAAGAGGTCCGGCGGCGCAACCCCGAAGAAGACGACGCCCGCGCGAAGGAAACGGCGCGAAGGATCGCCGTCGGCGCGCTTCGTTATTACATGTTGCGCTTCTCGCGCAACCGCGTCGTCGCGTTCGACCTCGACGACGCGCTCGCGTTCGAGGGTGAGACGGGGCCGTACCTCCAGTACTCCGTCGTGCGGGCGAGGAACATCCTCGCCAAGCTCGCGGAACGGCGTGGCGCGGACGAGTCCGACGCCGCGTGGCTCGCGGCCCACGTCGAGCTCGGCGGGATGCCCGCCGACGACGTGGCGAGCCTGTGGGAAATTCCGCTGCTTCTCGCCCGCACGGACGTGGTGCTCCGTCAAGCCGTCGACTCGCTCGAGCTGGCCTCCGTGGCCAAGCACGCCTACGTCCTGGCGCAGGCCTTCAACTCCTTCTATCACCGCTCTAAGGTGGCGAAGGAGGACGACCCGGGCACAAGGCGGGTCCGGGCCGCCGTCACCCGCTTGTATCTCGACGGCATGACCCATCTGCTGGGGCTCATGGGGATCGAGGTCCCGGACCGGATGTGACGCCTCTCGTGCGTGATAGTCTTTCTGTCGCGTGGCCCTCCGGATGCCGATGAGCCTTCCCCTTTCCCGTGCGAGCGCTCTTGCCGCCACCTTCGTGTTGGCGGTGTCGGCGACGTTGGGCGCCGCCCCGCCCACGCTTCCGTTTTCGGAGGTGCGCGCCGGGATGAGGGGAACCGGGAAGACCGTTTTCCACGGCGAGACGATCGAGACGTTCGACGTCGAGATCGTGGGCCTTTTGCCGAACATCGGACCGGGGCAGAACCTCATTCTCGGACGGTGCACCGGCGGCCCCTTAGCACAGACCGGGATCTTGGCGGGGATGAGCGGCAGCCCGGTGACGATCGACGGCAAGCTCGTCGGGGCGATCGCCTACAGCTGGGGATTCGCGAAAGACGCGATCGCGGGAATCACGCCGATCGAGGAGATGCTCTCGGTCGGCACGCGGGACGGCGCAACCCTCCGCAAAGGGCGCCCCACGGCGGCGATCCCTTGGAACGAAGCGCAGAAGCACCTCCGCGCGCCCGCGGCGCTCGGTGCGTTTTTCGTCTCGCGCCTTTCGTCGCTTGCGGCAACGCCCGCGGGGGCGTCGGCGTCGATCCCCCTGTCGGTCTCCGGGATCGGCCCCGCCGGTCTCTCACGCATCGCGCCCGACCTGGCGCGGGCCGGCTTCGTGGCGCTCCAGTCGGGGGGCGCGGCTGCCACGCCGGCGTCGGCGACGGCGCCCATCCAGCCGGGATCCGCGGTGGGCGTGCAGCTCGTGCGTGGCGACGTCGACATGACGGCGACGGGGACGGTGACGTGGGTCGACGACGACGCGCTGTACGCCTTCGGCCACCCGCTGTACGGCCTGGGCGACATCGACATGCCGTTGACGGCGGCGCGCGTTGAAACGCTGCTTCCGAGCCTCGAGCAATCCGCGAAGATCGCGGTGCCGCTCAACCAGGCGGGCGCCTTCAGGCAAGATCGCGCGTCGGCGATTTTCGGCCGCCTCGGTGCGACACCGTCGATGCTTCCGGTGCGGCTTGCGCTGACCGACGGCTCGGGCGTACGCCGCAACTTCGCGTTCGATCTCGTCGACGATCCCCTGCTGTCCCCGCTTCTTCTCTATGCGGCGATGAACGGCGTCCTCGGCACGATCGAGCGGACGTTCGGGAGCTCCACGGTTCGCTTGCGCGAGGGCTCGGTCATCAAGGTCGACGGCGCGAACGACGTCCGCCTCGACAACCTCTTCGCGGGAGACGGCGCGACGACCGACGCCTCCGGCCTCTCGGCGTTCTTCCTCTATCTGGTGATGAACAACGAGTGGTCCACGCCGCGCGTTTCGGGGATCAACCTGATCCTCGACTACGACCGCGAGCCGCGGACGGCCACGGTGCGCCGCGTGACGCTCGATCGCTACCGCGTGAAGGCCGGGACGTCCGTGACGGCCCGCGTGCTGCTGGCACCTTACCGCGGCGCCGACCGCGCGATCACGAGACAGATCGAGATCCCGGAAGAGACCGATCCCGGCCCGCTCACCCTGCAGATCGGCGACGCGGCGGCGATCAATCGGGTCGAGGACGCCGGCGGCCCGGTCGTTCCGCGCAACCTCGAGCAGCTCGTGACCCTCGTCAATCGCCTGCGGAGGAACGACCGCCTGTACATCGTCGCATCGCGCCCCGACAACGGCGTGTTCCTCGGCGGAGCGCGCCTTCCGAACCTGCCCCCGTCGATCACGTCGATCCTGACGCGCCCTCGCAGCTTCGGCAACTACACCTTCGTTCCGGAGCGCGGCGTTCTGGAGACCGACGTGCCGGTCGAAGGCGCGGTCGAAGGGTTCGTGCGGGTCGCCATCGAAGTGGTGGCGAAATGACCCGAGCACGCCTCGGGCGCTTCGGGGCCGGCCTCGTCTTGGCCCTCGGCCTGCCGGTCTCACCGGGGCGGAGCGAGCAAACGCGCCTCGCCACGTCGGCGCCCTCGGAGCTCCTGCGCGGGGAGGCGCAGGGCATCGCGGTCAGCTCGCGCGGGCGCTTGTTCCTCGCGCCGCGAATCACACCGATCGGCAAGGCGTTTCCGGGCGCGTTCCCGTCCCAGGTGTTCGCAGCAGGGGCGGACGCAGCCGGCAACATCTTTCTGGGAACGGGCCCCGACGGCCAGATCGTGAAGATCACCCCTGGCGGGGACCAGAACGTGTTCTTCCGCGTGAACGAGCCGCTGGTCACCTCGGTGCTGCCCCTGCCTGGCGGCGAGCTTCTCGCCGCCGCGGCGCCCGGGGGAAAGATCTACAGGGTGCGTCCGGACGGAACGGGGAGGGTCTGGTGCGAGACCGACGAACGCTACGTGTGGGCGCTCGCCGCGGGACCCGACGGCTCGATCCTCGCGGCCACCGGCGACCGCGGGCGCTTGCTCGAGATCGACCGCAACGGGAACCCGCGGGTGCTGTTTCACGGCGACGAGACGCACCTCGTCAGTCTCGCCGTCTCCCGAGATGGCGGCGTGTGGGCCGGCGGATCGGGGCGAGGCCTCGTCTATCGGATCGACGCGGAGGGACACGGGCTGGTCGTTTATGACGACGAGCTCCCCGAGGCGAAATCCATCGCCGTCACCCCGAAGGGAGAGCTCATCGTCACCTTCGACGCGCCGCCGATTTCCGAAAAACGCCCCCCCGCACTGCGCCTGCGCGTCGCGGGCGGAACCGCCGGGGCCAGCGAGGCGATGAGCGATCTCGACTCGCGCCAGACCCCCGCGCTGCAGGGGGTCATCGAAGGTCTCCCGTCGATTGCGGACGACGAGGCGTTGCCATTGCGCGGCAAGATCGTTCGGATCACCGCGGACGGCGGGGTGACCGAGCTGTGGCGGTCGCGGAGCGAGGCGGCGTTCGCCGTCGCGCTCGACGATCGCGACCGCCCCGTCTTCGCGACCGGAGAGCCGGCGAAGCTCTGGCGCGTCGAGGGCCCGGGTGAGATCGCCCTCTTGGCGACCCTCGACGAAGCGCAGGCCACGGCGTTCGCCTCCACGGCGCGGGCGCTCGTGGCGGCGACGAGCAATCCGGTTGCGACGTACCGCCTGGAGAGCGAGCCCGCGGGGTCGGGGACGTTTCTCGCGCCGCCGGCCGACGCGGGAGGCGTGGCGCGCTGGGGCACGCTCAGCTGGCAAAGCCTGGGATCGGGAGGCCGGGTCGAGTTGTTCACACGAACCGGCAACTGTGAAGACCCGGACGGCACCTGGTCGGCTTGGAGCCCCGCGCAGGTCGAAGCCCAGGGAAGCCCGGTGACCAATCCGGAAGGGAGATTCTGCCAGTGGCGCGCGCGCCTCACCAGCACCGCCGGGGGCGGGCCGCGCATCGCCTCGGTCACGGCGAGCTACCAGACGTGCAATCGGGCGCCGTCGATCCGCGACTTGCGCATCGAACCGGGAACCGCCGCCGTCTCGGCCAAAGCGACCTTCCGGTGGTCCGTCGCCGACCCCGACGGCGACAACGTCGCGGTCACGATTCAGGCCCGGCTCGCGGGGACCGTCGCATGGAAAAGTGCGGCCGTCGCCGAGCCCCCGGTCGCCAAGCCGTCGGATCCGGGCCTGGGGAACGACGGGTCCTCGAAGGACGGCAAGGCGGTGTGGGACACGGCAACCTGGGACGAGGGCGTCTACGAGATTCTCGCGGCCGCCACCGATCAACCTTCGAACCCGCCCATGGAAGGGCTCGGGGCGGACTCGGAACTGCCGACCCCCGTCTTTGTCGATCGCACGCCGCCCACGATCGAAGCCAAGCGCAAGGGGGACGCCGTCGAAGTCGTTGTGAATGACGCGCTGTCGACCGTGGCGCGGCTCGAAGTCGTAGCTGGCGGACGCGTCTTGTTTTCTCCGCGGTGCGGTGATGGCGTGTGCGACAGCACGCAAGAGACATTCCGGTTTCTCGTCACGCAGCCCGCGCCGAGCGACGCCCTCACCCTGCGCGCAACCGACGTCGCCGGCAACGCGGCCGAAACCCCGGTGCCCGCGCCGTGAAGCGCCGCGCCGTTTACTCGTTTTTCGCCGCCGCGGCCGCTCTGGCCCTTGGCGCCTGCGCCGGCTCTCCCCCGCACAAGGACAACGACGTTCGCGTCGCGATCTACTCCGACCCATCATCGCTATCGCTCATCGGGAACAGCGATCTGAACTCGTCGCAGATCGCTTCCATGATCTCGGACGGACTCGTCGCGTACGACGCCCGAGGTCACTACGTTCCGATGGTCGCGAGCACCTGGGAGATTTCGCCCGACGGCACCACCGTGACCTTTCATTTGCGCGACGGCGTGCTCTGGCACGATGGAGAGCGCGTGACCTCGCGAGACGTCGCGTACACCGTCGCGAAAGCCAGGGACCCGGCCACGCTGTCGCGCTCGTGGGCGTCAGCCCTCGCAAACGTCGCCTCGTTCGAGACCCCGAACGACTCCACGTTCGTCGTGCACTACACGGCGCCGTACGCCGATGCACTCGAGCCTTGGCGCCTGCCTCTCGTGCCGGAGCACGTCGCCTCGAAAGACGCGAACTTCCTGAGCGGGGCCTTCGCCCATCACCCGATCGGCTGCGGCCCGTTTCGTTTCGTCAGCCACGATCCGGGACAACGCGCCGTCCTTGCGGCCTTCGACCGGTATTGGGGCGGCCGCCCGGCGATCGATCACCTGATCTTCAAGATCGTCTCGTCGGAGCGCACCGCCTACGAGTCCCTCCTGTTGGACGAGCTGGACCTCCTCGCGGTCACGCCCGATCTATGGCGCGACGCGCTGAACGCCCCGGCCGCCGCACGCCTGGCCCGTTTCATCTACTACCGTTTCAGCGCGTGGAAAATCGACTGGAACCAGAACGAGGCCACGCCGTTCTTCCACGACAAGCGGGTGCGCCGCGCGCTCCTTTTGGCCTTGGACCGCAAACGCTTCGCAGAGACCGTCTCCGCCGGGCTCGCCCGCCCCGGCGTCTCGAGCTACCCCCCGGAATCCCCCTGGGCCGACCCTTCGATCGAAGCTCTGCCGTTTGACCCTAGGGAAAGCGCACGGCTTCTCGATGAGGCCGGGTGGCGCGTGCCTTCGCCGGGGCACCTCCGTGAGAAGGACGGGGTTCCTTTCGAGTTCACGCTGATCCTGACCGCCGGCGCTCAGGAGATCGCCGACCGCAGCGCGGCCTGGATGCAGCAGTCGCTCGCCGAGGTCGGCGTCGGCATGAAGATCGTGAAGCTGGGGTCGGAGGCGTTCAAGCAGCAACGCAAGACCCACGCGTTCGAGGCCGCGATGGGCACGATTGCTTTCGATGCGACGCCGGATCGGTTCGATCTGTACCACTCGACGGCGAACGTCGACGGGTTCAACTACGGCAGCTTCTCGGATGCCGAGGTCGACCGCCTCCTCGAGGAAGGCCGCGCGACCGTCGATCCCGCAGCGCGGCGCATTGTCTACGACCGGTTGCAACACCGCATCGACGACCTCCAGCCCTTGGCGTTCCTCTTCCAGTTCGCGCAGCCGGTGCTGCACGACCCGGACTTGGAAGGCATCGTCCCGTCCGCGGTCGGTCTGTTTCAATTCACGCCCGGCCCGCGCGCGTGGCACTGGTCGAGCGCGCGCGGGAGGAACTGAAGAGATGCTCCCCGCGATCGCGAGCCGCATCGCGACCGCCATGGTCACGCTCTTCATCGTCACGTTCGTCGTCTTCGCGCTCTTGTGCGCGCTCCCGGGCGAGCCGCAAGGCGGCGACGACGCGTCGCGCCCCCTGCCTCCGGAATATCGTGCCGCGTTGCGCGCCCAGTACCACCTCGACGAGCCGTGGCCGGCCCGTTACGGCCGCTGGGTGACCGATCTCTTGCGCGGCGAGCTCGGAACGTCTTTTTCCGCGCAGCAGCCCGTGGCTGCGATGCTGAAAGAGCGGTTCCCGGTGTCTGCCGGTCTCAATGCGTTGGCCCTCCTCGCGATGCTCGGGATCGCCGTTCCGCTTGGAATCCTTAGCGCCGCGCGGCCCGACGGCCCGTGGGATCGCGCCGGGTGGATCGCGACGACGGCGCTCTACGCGGTCCCCGTGTTCTGGACGGCGCTTCTGCTTCAATGGCTGTTCGCGATCCGCCTCGGCTGGCTGCCGCTGTCCGGCATTTCGACGGACGGGGCGCGCCACCCGTCCGCCGGCTTCGCCTTCGCGGACGCCGCGTGGCATCTCGTCCTCCCGGCCGCGTGCTTGGCTTCGGGCGGTCTCGCGTACGTCTCGCGCTTCGTTCGCACCAACATCGTCGAGAGCACCGCGGGGGAGGGAGGCCGGGCGGCACGGGCCCGCGGGCTGTCGATGCTGCAATACGCCGCGCGGCACGGAGTCGTCCAGGCCGTCGTACCGCTCCTGACACTCGCCGGCTTCCTCATCCCCCGTCTGGTGGGTGGATCGCTCCTGATCGAGGCGATCTTCAACGTTCCCGGGCTCGGGAGCCTCCTGTTCGACTCGATCCTCTCCCGCGACCTTCCGGTCGTCCTGGCGCTGACGCTGCTTTCCGGCCTCGCCACGCTATTCGGCACGACGCTCTCGGACGTTCTGATCCTGTGGCTGGATCCGCGGGTGCGGCATGCGAGGTAGTCGCTCGTCCATCCTCTGGGGGCTCACTCTCGTTTCCATCATTGCGGCCTTGGCGCTCCTCGCGCCGTGGATTTCGCCGGACCCCAACCGCATCGACCTCGGGTCGGTCCTGTCGCCGCCAGGGACGGCGCATTGGCTGGGGACGGATGGTCTTGGCCGGGACGTCGCATCGCGGCTCATCCACGGCGCACGGATCTCTTTGCTCATCGGCCTTACGACGGGGATCCTGTCGGTGCTGATCGGTCTTCCGATCGGAGCGCTCGCCGGGTACGCGGGAGGGGCCGTCGACGCCGCGCTCTCACGGCTGATCGAAGCCACCTTGTGTTTCCCCGGTCTCGTCATCGCGATCGCCCTGCTCAGCATCGGCCCGTCGTGGCTTCAGGCGCTCCCTGAAACGGCGCGCATCGCCCTGGCCCTCAGCCTGATCGGCTGGACGCACGCGGCCCGCTACCTGCGAGGAGAATTCCGCCGCCTGCGGAGTTCGGAGTCGATCACGTCGGCTCGGGCCGCCGGGGCGGGGCACCTGCGCATCGTTTGGCGCCATCTGTTGCCCCAGAGCCTGGGGCCGATTCTCGTGACCGTGGCGTTCGGCGTCGGTGGCGCGGCGCTAGCCGAGGCGACCCTTTCGTTCGTCGGCGTCGGGATCTCCCCGCCCACCGCGTCGTGGGGGGAGCTTCTCTTCCAGGCGCTGCACCACGTCGGCCACGCTTGGTGGCTCGCACTTTTCCCGGGGGCCGCGTTGTTCTTGCTGCTGCTCGGCTGCAACGAGCTCGCGGAGGGCCTCAGAGTCAAGCTCGACCCGCGGCGCCGCGCGGCATGAGCCCCGCCCGATTCCTGCGTGACCTTTGCCTCGTGCTCGTTGCCGTGGGGTGCGTCGTTTGGGGGGTGACGCGGTGGCTGATGATCCCTTGGGTCGTCGCCGGTCCGTCGATGGAACCGACGCTACAGGAAGGCGACCGGGTGCTCGTGGACCTGATCACGCTTCGCGGGCGGCTCCCCCGAACCGGGGAGGTCATCGTCCTGTCCGGGCCCGGAGACGAGGACCTGGTCAAGCGCATCGCCCGTGAGCCGTACCCCGGCGACCTCCCGTATCCGGCCCCGATCCTGGCGCCTTACTCCCCGCTCGAGCCGGACTTTGGGGTGCTCGGGGACAATCCGGATCAGAGCCGCGACAGCCGGGCGTTCGGCCGGGTTCCGCGACATCGCATCCGCGGACGCGTCGCCTGGCGCTACTGGCCGCTCTCGCGGCTCGGCCCAATCAAGTAGAGACCGGTCTCGCGGTACGCCTCGAGGTCCACCGCCACGAAGCGAAATCCAGCGTTCTTGACCGAGCGAACGATTTCGGTGCGAAGACCAGGGTCGACGAGGCGCTCGACCTCGCCGGCGCCGAACTCGATGCGGGCGATCTCACCGTGGTGCCGCACCCGAAACTGGCGGAAACCAAGACCACGCAGGGCGGCCTCCGCCTGGCCCACCTGGCTCAGCCGCTCGAGCGTGACTTCTGTACCTATAGGGATGCGAGACGCAAGACATGCGCTCGCAGGCTTTTCATGCACATGCAAATCGAACTCATTCGCCAATTTTCTTACATCATTTTTGCCAATGCCAGCCTCCAACAGCGGCGCCAGGATACCCATTTGCCGCGCGGCTTCCATCCCGGGACGGTGGTCGCCAAGATCATCGACGATCGCCCCGTACGCTATGGCGTCGATTCCCCGCTGGGCGGCCATCCCGGAGAGGACCTCAAAAAGCTCGGAACGACAGTGAAAGCAACGGTCACCGGTGTTGGCTCGGTACTCGGCCCGTTCGATCTCGAAGGTGTCGACCACTTCGTGACGCACCTTCAAGGCACGAGCGACCTCTCGGGCATCCTCGATCTCGGCCTCGGTGACCGAGCCGGAACGACCCGTCACCGCGAGAACCTGGTCGGGGCCGAGCGCTTCGCAGGCCATCGCCAGCAGCGCGGCGCTGTCGACCCCGCCGGATAACGCAACGAGAACAGTGCGGTGTTCGCGCAGCAGGGAAATCGCACGCTGTTTTTTCCGGATAGTGCAGGCAGAGTCGTTCATTTGCGTTCTCGCCGGACCTTGCAGCGCGGCCGGAACTGGTGGTTTTTGCGTTCTCTCGGTTGACAACCCTAGGTGATCACGGTACATCACAGCATCCCTCTAGGGGGGGTGTGTTTTGTTGATTTCGACGTCTTGGGGCGTTTGTTTCAAAATTTTTTCCACGCAGGAGGGGGCCATGCAGATTCGAATCCTCGCAGGCTGTAAGCGCCTGATGATGGCTTTGGCCATCGCGAGCTTGATCATCGCACCGGCAGGTGCGGCCGCACCCGTTTCAAAGGGGAAGCCGGCAAGCGGAACGCCGCTCACTTCGGGAAATGCCGGACAGCAGGTCGATGAACCATCGACGGCCCCCGAGCCCATCCAGTACGCCAGGTCGAATTACTCCTGGCCGTTTTCGTCGGGACCGGTCTACAGCACGGTCGACGCGGCGAGTTGGAGCTCAGCCGGCATGCTCCACACCGCGGTCGGATCGTTCGATCTGACTCGTGGTTTGCCTAATTTCCCGACCGAACTGCGAGCCGCGAACAAGCTCGACAAGGCGGCCTCGCAGTACTTCCTGATGCAGGTCAGGCCGGAGTCGTTCACGGACGGCACCTTCGACGAGCTGAAGCGCGCCATCGTCGCGCAGGGCGGCTCGATCGTCGGCGAAATGCCGGTGGCGGCCTTCGTGGTCCGGATGACTCCGGGCGCACACAACGCCGTCAATGATTCCCCGTCGATCCTCGCTCTCCAGCCGTATCAGCCCGCCCTCAAGCTCTCCCCCGAGATCGGCCGCGTTCCGCTGCTCGACGCCGCGAAGGCCGCTTCCAGCGTTTACAGCCTGAAGGTGCAGCTCTTCCCCGGAGAAAGCGTCGAGGCCGTTGCCGCCTCACTCAAGGCGATGGGGTTGCGCGTCAAGGGAAACTACTCCGACGTGATCTTCGTCGACGCCGACCGCAGCAAGCTTGCAGCGATCGCCGCCCTCGATCCGATTTTTGTGATCGAAGAGGTCCTCCCGATTTTCTTGATGTCTGAAGAAACCTCGACCACCGTCCAGGCGGGCAAGTGGAACAACGGCGCGACGCCTTACACCGATGCCGGCGTTGACGGCGGCGGCCTCGACAAGGTCTCGCAGCTGGACGATCAGATCTTGGCGATCCTCGACAACGGCATTCAGCTCGACGCGGGCGACCTCTCTCAGACGTCGACCGATCCCGGCCTCGACATCAACGGACTTCCGATCGCCGGCCACCGCAAGGTCGCGTTTTACGGCACCACCGCTCCCTTCGGCGGCAGTGGCGATCTGCTCGGCTGCGACGGCAACACCACTAGCGGCGTGACGCACGGTCACACGGTCGCCGCGGTGGCGCTGGGTAACGCGACGAAGGTGCCCGTCTCTTACGGAACCGGGTTCCATGGCACCGACCGCGCGGGGAACTTCTGGGGCCTGGACGGTGTCGCGCCCAAGGCTCGTCTCGTTGCTTATGACGGCCAGGTCACACCCCTGACCGGGCGTTGCGACGACGTCACGCAGATTCCGACTCCGGTCGTCGGCGTCACCCCCCTCGATCCCGGCGATCTCTCGCTTCTCCTCCCTGACGCCTACGCCAAGGGCGCTCGCATCGTCAACTTCTCGTGGGGATCGGTCCTCAACGCGTTCGATATCAACGCGGGCAAGATCGATGCGTTCTTGCTCGCCAATAGCGACGCCATGGTCTTCGTGGCCGCCGGCAACGCCGGAAGGGACAAGAACGCGGACAGGATCCCCGACCCGAATACCGTCGGCCAACCCTCAACCGCCAAGAACATCATCTGCGTGGGTGCTTCGCGCAACGCGGACGATCTGGGCAACCCGAACCTCCCCAATAGCCGCTGGGTGAATTCGGGCAACGGCCCCGCGACGACATTCAGCGGTCGCATCGCTCCGCTGCTCATGGCGCCGGGCAACGACGCCGGCAGCTTGGGGCTCGCTTCGGAATTCCACTGCCGCTCGAACGACAACAACCAGTACGGACCGGTTGAGTGCGACGTCATCTCGGGCCAGACATCGACGAGTTACGCCTCGGCGGCCGCCGCGGGCGCCGGGCTTCTCGTTCGCGACTACTTCGCCCAGGGCTTCTACCCCAACGGCGCCAAGACGGCCGGCAGCGAGGTGTCGACCATCTCGGGGGCCCTCCTCAAAGCGGTCTTGGTCACGTCGGCCGAGTGGATGCACGCCGCCGACTCGAACCTGCCGTTCGGCCTCAACCTCACCAGGAAATTCCGCGGCAACCGCGAGCAAGGGTTTGGACGCATCGTGCTCACGAACGCCCTTCCGCTCCAGTCGTATCCGGGAGCGGTCACGGGCCTGATCGTCGGCGACGGCGGCCCTGCCCCCGCCGGCCTCGTCAACAGCACGGGGCTGGTCTTGACGGCCCCCTATCCGGCCAGCCAGAGCTACTCGCTCAACGTCTGCGATACCTCGCAGCCGCTCAAGATCGCCATCGCGTGGATCGATCCTTCGACCGCGACCGACGGCACGACCAGCCGCGACCTGGATCTCGAAGTCACGGCGCCTTCAGGCCGGAAGTACCTGGGCAACTTCTTCGCCGACGACACCGACAACAACAACGTCATCGCCGGGAACGAAGAGTGCCTTTTCACCGGCCAGCCCTGGCCGCCCGATTCCGTCGCAGGCGTCGTGGACACCGGACCGTGGAGCCTGCCGTCGAACACCTGTATTGCCGGCGCTCACGTCGACCACAACAACAACGTCGAAGCGGTGTTTCTGTCCCCGGACAGCCGGTTGAACGGGACCGCCAACGATCCGGCCACCTCCCTCGACGAGGCGTTCGACAACCAGATCGAACCGGGAACCTGGACCGTCGTCGTCAAAAACGGCCCGGTGCTCGCCCAGCCGGCCGCCTATTCGATCGCCATCGCAGGCGGCGTTTGCTTGGGCTCGGCGGCCCGCGTGCAGAGGGTTCTCCCGAACAACCAGCTCGAAGGAACGGTTCTGACCTGCAACGACAGCGTCGTCGCAACGGTCGACGAAGTCTCCACGGGCGGCGATCCGATCCCGATCGACGCAAACCTGTTCAAGACCAGCATTGCCGCGCGTACCGTTCTCCAGGTCGTCGACGCAAATAACGTCGTCCGGGACACTGAGGTGGTGGCTGCGGCCGATTGGACGGTCGTATCTTCGGCGAGCGGCAACGTTCGATTTGACTCCAAGAAACTCCTTCTGACCGACGGCACGGCGCCTGAGTCCGGAAACGGTGCGTTGGACGTCCGCGACGGCCAGACGATTCGTGTGACCTATACCGACGCGAGTCCCACCGTGGCCCGCATCGGAACCGCTTCGGTCAGTTGCCGGCCCGTTCTGGCGGCCGGCGGCGCCCTGTTCGGTAATTTCGGAAAGGACGCGTTCACTCTCGTGGACGGCGGCTGCGAAAAGGACGCTCGCGGTTACTTCACCTTCGGGTTCCCCGACCGCTACATGGATGAAGGCGAGCTCGTTTCCTACATCGTGGCGTTCCAGTCTGCCGAGATCGGAACGGATCTCGTCAACGCCTCGATCTCGTTGAAGGCGGTGATGGCCGATGGGGACAGCCCCGCGAGCTGCAAACCGGGATCGACGGCCTGCGCCGATCCCAACCGAGCCAACAATGTGTGCGCGTCGTCCACGCCAACCGTCGTATGCCCGACCGCTTTGATGACGGTCCTCGACTCGCCCAAGGTCTATGGCGTGTTGCCCTCGGGAGCGACGCTCACGCCGAGCTTCACGGTTCAGATGGCCGGAGCGATCACGGGCATTCAGAAGGTCGACATGATCATCGGGGTCACCGCCAAGTCGGCGGGCAAGGGGGTCGAGAGCCTCATCGCGCAGCGTGAGATCTTGAACGCCGACGAGTTCTCTTTCTTCTACTCCACAGACTTCCCGTCGGGTGGCACCGAGCCCGTCGGCGGCTACGACATCAACAACAATGAAATGTTGGAGACGGCGACGAGCGACCCGCACAACTTCACCAACGACTACTTCTTCGAGACCCGCGCCTACAGCAGCATGTTGGCGACCAACCCGATCGCCACCACCCATGCTCCTTGGAACTTCGACACCGACAACGGCGGGTTCGTCAACGGGCTCCAGAACACCAGCCGCCCCGCGTTCGGCACCTTCGCGCAATGGGGCGAGGACAAGAACTACAACGGCAGGCTGGACGGCTTCTGCACCGGGAATCTGACGATCCCGTGCACCCAAGGAATCGCCGCATCGTTCAGTTGCAAACGTTGCACCGGGAACCTCGGACGGACGTGCAGTGTCGACCTCGACTGCCAGTCCCCCCTCCCCAACGAAGGGACCTGTACCGCACCCTTCGGCGTCTGCGACGTCACCCTCGATGAAGACCGCAATCCGGCGCAGGGCGGGCCTGGAGTTCCCGGCTCCCTCGATACCGGATGGGGCACCGCCGGCGGTTGCGGATGGCAGACCAAGGCCCCTCTGGACACGACCGGGGGCGTGTGGCACACGGGTATCATCAGGGCGCCGGGTACCGGAATCTGCCTCGCGGGGGGTAGCGACCCCGGCGATTGCCAGAAATACTATGCGACTCCCGACGGCGACTCGGTGGGCGACAACAACTGGTGGGAGTTGCTCCTGACTCCGGTTCTTCACAAGGTCAATCTGGGCGTAGACGGCTCGGGGGATCCCCTCTACCAGGTCGCGATCACCGACTGGGCCTGGAACATGTCGGTCGACATCCCCGACACCAATACCCAAGTCACGCTCGAATTCGATACCGACGTCAACAAGTCGGCCGGTGTCGACTTGTTCAACGACACCGGAATCCTGGTGCAGTTCCGCGGCAAGCAAGGCGCCAAATCCGGAGGCAACGGCCCGATCACGGGTGGTTTCAACATGTTCTCCCGGATCGCCAACTGCCAGGACACCGACGGCAACGGATCGCTCGACCACTGCGGTACGGCGGGCGGACGCCTGTGCAACGCGAACAAGAAGAAACCCGACGCGGAGTGCGGCGGCGGCGTCAGCGTGAGCCCCACCCGTGGGTTGTGCTCTATCGCGCCGGCGCAAAAGAAGTGCACCGGCAACCGGAACCTCAACTGCAACGTAAACGCCGACTGCAACCTAAGGTGCAGCGGCAACCTCACCCGTTATTGCAATTCGATCACAGGCACGACGTGCAACGGCGTGACGGCGAACCTCGGGTGCGTGGTGAACGCGACGTGCGGCCTCGCCGCCGACGGCACCTGCGGCGACCAGACCGCGCTTTTGGGCTTGCCCTCGGCGGGAGAACTGTGCGTCTCCGATTTCGCGTTCTGTGACGCAACAACGCCATGCGCCACCGGCGTCTGCAACTTAACCGCCGGGAACAACCGCGAGGGCCAAGACAACTGCGTGTTCAACGGGGTGCGGGTTCCCTCAGCTGGAACCGAGCTCGTCGTGGCGCAAGAGCCCTACGGGCTGGCAACACCCAACGATGACGACGCGGCGAATGGCTACTGCCATCGCAGCGACACCTTGAACGCTCCGGCAGGTGGGCCCTACCTCGGAAAGGACACGAGCGTCTCGTGCACCAGCGCCGTTACCTGTGAAGGGAAGGGCGGTTCGTACGCGAGTATCAGGAGCTGCAGCCTATCGACCACCAGGGTCTGCACGGCCAACACCGATTGCGGACGTTGCAGCGTCAACACCGCCCGTGCTTGCAGCACGAGCGCCGATTGCCTGACGGGCGAAGGCACGTGCACCGCCGGGGCCCTCGGAACCTGCTCGAACTTCGTCTATACCGCGGCCTGCGAGAAACTCGACACCGGCGTCGATGAGTTCGTGCAGACTAACGGCCCCGGACGTAACTACAGCATCGCAACCTCGAACGGTCCGGACATGCGGTTCACCACGCTCGAGGATTTCTACGGCGACACGGGAACTGAGTTCCAGGCCGCCCTCGGCTTCAACAACAGAGAGCCGGACATCAACACGACGGGCATAGCGTCCGGGCTCGGTGTCGCGGTCGACGACATGGTCATCTCGTGGAAGGAAACACGCCTCGATGTGGACACGCACCTCTGCGCGGGCAGCGGGGAGTGCGCCACCCTCGAAACCGCGAGCACGGTGTCTTACGAGGGGAACTCGGTCGTCAGCTTGACCGTGACCGACAGAACCCCGTATGACGCGGTCAACAATAAGAACAACTGCAATGGCGATTTCGTTTGCAGCTTGCTGACTTCGAAGACCTGTGCCTCTAACGGCGATTGTTTGGTTGGTCAGGGAACTTGCGTCGAGGACTACTCCGACGTCACCGACACTCAAGACTGCAACAACAACGGCAAGCTCGACGTCACGGTCAAACTGACCTCCGACGCTGAGATCGCCGGAGAGATCGCGGTTCTCGACCAGGTCGCGCCGGGAAGCCCCGTCTACAAGACCAACTTCCCTTACTCGACCCTCTACAACTCCCCCGGCACCCTCTTCGTCGTGCAGTCCGGAACATCCCTCCCGGAGGTGAAGGCCTTCTATACCGATAGGAACGACGGGACGGGATCGTTCTGCAAGAACGCCCAGGAACCGACCGTGCAGGGCATCCTCACGTCGACGACGACGGTCTCGGCCACCTCCGGCCGCGTCACCGTCAACTCGTACTCGGTGGTCCTCGCGAACGTCTGCAGCGGCCTGACAACCAGGCCGTGCAACACCGACGCCGAGTGCTCGGGTGTGGGCACCTGTACCGTGCTGGGACCCGGAGACAACGACGGATTCGCGGACACCAGCGAGGTGAACAACCTCGTCGTCCAGTTCGCGAACAAGAGCGGCCTCGACGTCGACGACCTCTCGGCAACCTTGGGAACGAGCAGCCCCAACGTCGAGTGCATCACCCGTTCCGCCATCTTCATCGGCTCGCTGGCCGACAAGGCCCTGAGCAACCCCGCCACCTACCTCCCGTTCCAGTTCAAGGTGGCGAACGTCAATCGTTCGCTCCTGGCCGAGATCCTTCAGGCCAAGTTCACCATCACCGTAAGGTCCAACAAGTTCGACGCACTGACCCGAGCCACCGAAATCACGCTCGACCTCGACTTCAACGCCTCGGGAGGCGGCACGCCCGCACTTTCGCTCTACGAGGACTTCGAGGCGGGCTTCGGCAAGTTCACGCTCGAGTTCCTCGACAAGGGCCTCAACACCTTGGCCGCGTCGAATGGCTACCGCTGCCAATACAACGACCCGTTGGCCCTCAACTCCAACAGCGCCAGCAACAAGGAGTGCTTCCTCGGCTTCACCTCCGATGCAACCACCGGCGTGAACGACTGGCACGTCCACACCACCGTCTCCACGATGGGCGTGGGCCGGGCGTTTTCGGGCAGCAGGTCGCTGCACTTGGGCGTACACGACAGCAGCACGGCGGCTAACGACACCACGAGCCTCAGACACATCATGTCCGTCAGGACGATTCTTCCGGTCAACATCGGGCTCGCCGGGGCGAGCCCCGAGCTCAACTTCGCGCAGCAGGTCTCCTTCGTCGACAATTCCGCCGGCGTCAACGTCAGCGCGGGAGAGGCCGTCGACCGCGGTGTCGTTGAGGCCAAGATCGTCCCCCCGGTCACAGTCCCGCCCACCCTAACCAACTGGGTCAAGCTCTACCCCTACGTCAACGCCTACGACCAACAGGGAACGAACGACTTCTCGAACTGCGTGTTCGATCCCATCGACGACGGCAACAACGAAGACAGCTTCTTCGACCCGACCGATCCGAATCGCTCACTCGGTCCGTCCTCGACTTGCTACCCGGAGTTCAGCTTCGTTCGCCAGGGCCAGACCGACTATCGCAAAGACTTCGACGCGACCGACATCGGCCTGGCGAGTGACGGACCCGGCCTCCAGCCTTGCTCCAACCCGCCCAGCGCTATCTGCTTGGCGGCGAACACGCCAAGCCTGATCAGCAACCCGGGCACGTGGGTTCGACCGAGGTTCTCGCTCGTCCCCCTCGCCGGACAGCAAGCCAACTTCCGGTTCCTCTTCTCGTCGATCGAAATTGGGGCGACCCAGACGATGTTCACGTTCTTCGGACGACCGAACATCAGCGGTGACGACGGCTGGTACATCGACGATATCCACTTCGACGGTACTCTGACGACGCCTATTTCCCTCACCGTCGACTCGCCGGGGGTTGTGACACCGCTCGTCTGTGGCGCCTGCGCCGCGGTCACACCGGCACTCTCCGCCTCGCCGGCCATCCTCGCCGCCCCGGGCCAGATCGTCACCTTGAAAGCAAACACCTCGACGGTCGACCGTTGCCTCAACGGGGTCCTTCAGTACAAGTTCTGGAACGACGTCAACGGGAACGGCAACTCGGATCCCGCCAATGGCGTCGGGGACGCGGGCGACGTCCTGCTCCGCGACTGGACGGACAATTCATCGTTCGTCGACGCACCGCTTCAAACGACCAAGTACGCCGTCGAGGTCAGGTGCTCGACCAACACCGCTTGCGACGAAGCTTCGAACTCGATCATGCTCCCCGTGACGGTGACCTGCCCGTCCCTGAGCACCTTGAGCGTCGCATCGATCAGGGTGAACAAGTCCGGCGCCGATTCCGTCATCACCGGTTGGGGCGGGGCCCTGATCGTCAAGATCATCCGCGGCGACCTGCTTACGATGCGCACGGCAGGCGTCACGAACGTCAACACCAACGGGTGCCTGGCCAACAACCTGTTCCTCTCGACTTACACGGACACCACCGCAGTTGTGGCGCCCGGCCAGGGCGTGTACTACCTCGTGCAAACGCCCTCAGCGTGCAACGTCGCATTCTCCGGCTCCTTCAGCGAAAACCTGCCGAGTGAGAAGCCCGGCACCCCGGCGACCACCCGAGACGCCGACATCGCGGCCGATCCGGATAGCTGCCCCTGATTCGCTGAAGACTCTCGGACTCCCTAGAGGGGAGGGGCTTCGGCCCCTCCCCTTTTTTTGTCTCATCGGCAGAAACCCCACGGTGGCCGCAAGCTTGTTGATTGAGTGATCGTCCGCACCGTCCGCATCCGGACGGTGCGGACAATCGGCGGACAACGAAACCACGGCATTCCGTCGTTCCGGCTCGGCCCACCTCTTGCTCTTCCGCTGGGTCATGCGCTGGCCCAAGCAGTCCGTCCAAAGCGTGCGTCCTTCG
>Ga0315273_10001730_pt1 | contig 25127 bp, 23 predicted proteins | sample YL17G02_0_MG_FD_205753 | JGI IMG/M metagenome (GOLD analysis project Ga0315273, IMG submission 205753) | Sediment microbial communities from Yellowstone Lake, YNP, Wyoming, USA - YL17G02_0 | ecosystem: Environmental > Aquatic > Freshwater > Lake > Sediment | place: USA: Wyoming | collected... | reverse complement strand
GTCCTTTTTTTTGAGATTTTCAATGAGATGTTGCCTTTTCTCTACAGTGACGACTTCTTCACAGTAATCCAGACCAGCACTGCAATTTAGGGTAAAAAACAAAAACCGCATCGGCAACAACTGATGGGCGGACTCCAACCAAAAATAATATTTGTAGTTCGCTCATTCAGACCGTAAATGCCTGGAAATTATCTTTCGGTCCTATCCCAAATCACGTCTTGAACGCCAAAGATATTTCTGAAAAAGCCTATTAAAAGAGCCAGGTTTATGTATATAAAGTAATAGGGAATATAAAATAGTTTCATTTTAGTTTTGCTACGCCAGCCGATCATAGCAAAAATGTAGAAAAGAACTTCCCCGGAAAATAAAATTTTAATTGACCTCTCTCCCATAGCAAACGGCGGTATAACTAGTAGTGCAACTAACAAAAATGGAACCAACCACCTGATTACCCTATGCGATACATATAAAAAAAACACTTTCGGTCTAAAAGGGTTTAACAGCTTATACAGATGTACTATTGCCCTATAGTGACCTGCCGCATCACGTATATGCCTTTTAAATTCAACAGAATCGTCATGACTCGCATTTTCATAGGCAACAGCGTCTTCCGCATACTTAATTCCATACCCCTGCTCCGCAACCCGCATCGAATTGGTAAAATCATCATTGATGGTATCAACAGGAAGAGGCCTAAGAAGTTTTTTACGAACTGCATAAATTGCGCCATTTGCCCCTATTACACAGTTTAATATACTTTCCTTCAATTTTATTTTAGTCTCATACCGCCAGTAAAAACCTTCGCCAGTAATTTTGCCCTGATCAAGAAGTTTCAATCTTCCGCAAACGGCTCCTATACCGGGATTGTGAAATTGCTTTATCAGATTGATTATGGCATCAGATTCAAACATTGAGTTGGCATCAGTAAACACAAGTATGTCTGCATCGGCTTTCGTCATCAGATCATTTATGACGTAGACTTTCCCTCGACGGGGAAATTCATACGTCTTTATTTTTGCATTGCCGGAATACTCTCTTAAAACTTCATTTGTTGCATCTGTTGAGCCATCAGATCCGATATGCAATGTTATATCATCGTAATTAATCCTGAGAAAATTCTCTATTTTCTCTCGCACAACTTTTTCTTCATTGTACATTGCACAGATAACGGCAATGCTAAAATGATCCTCCGTATAATTGGGCGTCTTTTCAGAATCTTTACTTACCATGGTTTTTATCGCAGCAAGAGCGAATAGCAAAAGAGGGAAAATTATGTAGGTATACATGACTAAAAAAAATGCGAAAAGCAAAAGAATTAACATTCTTCCTTACTTTTCAAAAGATACTTCGCAAATGTCTTGGCAGCTTTAAATGTTCTTTTTATCTCTGAAGGATGTGTAATTACATCTAAGATCTTATTGAATATATAGACAGGTCTTAAATAGAACCTTCGACGCGCCTCATCACAAAAATCCACCAGCTCTTTAGCCGTAAGGTTATCGGTGTTTACCACACAGTTATGAAGACCGTCCTCGGTAAGCCAGTCCCTGTATGACTTAGCGTTGATGAATGAGTTTTCCTTTGCCCAAAGATAGGCTTTTGTTCCGGGATATACCATCAGCGGGAAAAATTGTGCTGTGTCCGGGTTGAGCTTTATTGCAAAATTAAGGGTTTTTTCCATAGACTCCCTTGTTTCCCCTTTGTTTCCTACCATGAAACATCCGTGTACCCTGAGTCCTGCCTTTTTTGCATTGATACAAAAATCTTCCGTCTGTTCAATAGTGGCGCCCTTGCTGACATTATTGAGAATTTGCTGATCTCCGCTTTCAAATCCGGCTACCAACAAACGGCATCCGGCTTTTTTCATGGCCTTCATTACCTGAAATCTCAAATTTACTCTTGCTTCAACAGTCCATGAAACTTTCAGTTTTCTCTTTATGATTAAATCACAAATAGCCATTACATGATTCTGGTCCACGGTAAAATTATCGTCGTCTATAAGGATTTCTTTGACTTCCGGAAGCTCTTTCTTGATATACTCGAGCTCCGCTACAACATTTTCAGGCGACCTGTGGCGATATTTATGCCCAAACATAACCTGTGGATAGACACAAAAGAAACACCTGTTGGGACAGCCACGACCGGCAAAAAATGAAACGGTCGGATTGCGCACATGTGCATAGAAATAATTGTTTATATTTAAATGTTTCTTATAAACCGAAGTGACAAACGGTATATCATTCATATCTTCGATATATGGACGGTCCGGATTGTGAACTACAGTATCGCCGTTACGGTAAGAAATACCTTGAATCGATGATAAATCAAGGGTTCCTGAAGCCATTTTATCCGCAATCTCCCTGAGGGTGTAATCATATTCTTTTCTTGCAATCACATCTATATGGCGAGACAGCTTAAGGGTTTCCTCCGGCAATGCACTTGGATGAGTACCCACGAGGATAGTCAATGTTTCCCCATTAAACCAGTCCCTAACCGTCTCAAGAACCGAAATATCATTTAAAATACTTGGTGTAGACGTATCAAAAACCGCAATTTCCGGCTGGAACGCCGTTATCCTCGGCTTAATTTCTACAAGTTCGGCATTCTCGGCAGGGGCGTCAATCAACAGCACTTCATGACCTGCTTTTTCCAGAACGCCGGTTGCATAACTAAGCCACAAAGGATAATAAATTGTCCCGCTTTTAGTCACGGCAGGGCTTCTTGAGCTTCTGGAATATTTAGGAAGAAATGGTGGGTTGAGCATTAGCACCTTCATAAAAATACCTGATTAACCTATATTATTATTTTCAGTTTAATGATTTGAGGGCGTCTTGCAAAGTATATAATCATAATACCTTAAAGTATTATCTGCCATAGCTGCACTAGTAAAATTTTTCATTGCAAACTCATACGCATTATTGCCAATTTTTTCCATTTCGTTTTTATTGTTATATGCATACTCAATTGCTTTAGCTAAAGCCAAGCTGTCTTTAACCGGGAATAATAAACCTGTAATCTTGTGATTCACTAACTCGGGTATTCCACCTACATTAGAAGCGATAACCAATTTTTTTAATGAAAACGCCTCAATGATAGTTATGCCAAATGTCTCATTAAGCGATGGCATTACAACAACATCCATCTGCCTCATTATCTCCGCTACATTTTTCTGAAATCCAAGAAATATAATTTTCTTGTCCAAATTTTCATTTATCGCATATTTTTCAAGCTCCGATCGTAAGGGCCCATCGCCTATTATCAAACATTCAAAATCAATATTCTTTAAATACGTCAGTGCCTTAATCAGATAAATGTGTCCTTTTTCAGGTGAAAGCCTGCCGACAGCACCTATCACAAATTTGTTCCTTCTTGGCTTTTCTCTCTGCAGGGTTGTAAATTCATCAATGTTAATACCTGAATAAATGACTTTGACATCATTCGCATCCATTCCGGCAACATTAATGAAATGCCTTTTATTTTGCTCAGAATTAACAATAATCCCGTCGCATAATTTATGAAGCAATAAATATAACAACGGGTAGATAAGCTTTTGAAACTTGCCTAAATTTTCGTGAGTGATTGCATTCAGTAAAGTACAGCATAAAGGAAGCCTAAAAAAAATATTAACGAAAGAGAATAGCAAGCTGCACTTCGTTAGATAAGTATTAACAATATCAACCTTCTCATGCTTTAATATTTTCGCAATGGACAACAACGATGCTATGGAATTGAAATTAACAATATGTATTTTTGTCTTGTAAAATTGTATAAGTTCAACCAGGGGGCCGTCCGGCAATACAACAACCACCGAACAATCTCTTTTCAAAATCTCTTTTATATATGTTAGAAAGACCTTTTGACCTCCACCAATTTCAGAAGAACCGATTGCCAACAATATTCTCTTCATTTCAAAATCTCTTTCGCCTTAATACCTAAAAAACGGAGTCGCATTTTGTCAATATTTCTTCAATGCCTTTTATATTGTGCGTTTAATTTACACCACGGTGAACTATGGTTCTTTGGTATCTGCAGTGAGGATTTATATGAGGAACGCGAAAGTGAAGACTCTTTAAAAAATAAAAGATAAAGAAATAAGGAATGAAATCGAATCGACCAAAAAAAATAAATAAATCAGTCGATGCCCGCAAGATTAAAGTCAACAATAAAACGAAGAAAACTTTATTTGTCCTATAAAACCTAAAAAGGGCGAAAAGAATTAACGCCATGGTAATTAACCCCATAAAGCCAGTTTGCAAATGAAGATTAATAAACGAATTATGAATATTATATTCGAAAATTTCCCCTTCAGGCCATGGATCTTCAACTATATTAGCACCGAATATAAACCGGAATATATCTAAATTATTAAAATAGTTCGTCCACATAATCAAACGTTCAGAGGGCCCCGTCTCTCTCGTTAAATAATGATCAATCGCATTCCCAAAAAAAGAATAATCGGTGGCAAACATAGCCAAAGCATAAAATATAAAAGTAATAAGCAAACATATAATCACATAAATATATTTTGGTTTATCTCGAAGCCGGACAAACAAAAGACCAAGTAAAAGTAGAAAACTTGAAGCAATCCCGGAACGACCGATACCCCAGATTGAAATGACAAGGGTAAATAATGCCGGTTTTAAATCAATTTTTTTGTTCTCCATACTCAATATAATATACAGGGAGATACAGGCGACCAACATAACCATCGAGATGCCATTAAAGCTGCAAAATTCCAAAGCGACGTTTCCGTCAACACCAGCAAGCATTAACATAAAAAAATAGCCAGCTAAACTATAAAATACTATATATCCACCCCAACTATAGACGTATCGCCTAACCAGAATCATGGCAATTCCGACACCAGATACAATAAAATGAATAGGAGTAAGTAGCCTCCAATCCGTTCGCCCTACAAGTAACGATAAAAAAAGAAAAGATGCAGCAAGAAATACTACAAATATATATATTGGAACATACTCTCTTCGAACTCTGGGGCTTAAAAGTATTAGAGCAAGCATACCAAGCAACACGTTTACTTTAATTAGTATATTAATGTCCCAAATAAAGCTGATGAGCGATAGAGCAACGCATAGAGAATAAAGTATAGTGAAAAAGAATTTATTAACATTATAACTTGCAGGAAAGATAGTGCTCGAGAGTTTTACATAACTCAACTTATTATGATTTTGAATGCTCATTAATCCCATCTTCCACAGTGGTCAACCTTATTACCCGTGATGGTTTGCAATTTTCTTATAGCCCATATGGCTGACGCTATAATTTGTAAATTTATTAAAGTCATTTTTTTAATTTTTCGATTCTTTATTAAATAGCCTAACCATATAAAAGGACTGTATAAAATTCGTAAAGGGAAACATAAGAGAATCATCAGTGCATAAAAAAAAGCTTTTTGACTACCTCCACCATACTCTAAAAAATAAAGGTAATCAGTTTCACAATACAAATTTGTTATCCATTTTGGATCTGCCTTTGAACAACTTATTCCTACAAAATGCACTATTTCAACATCTGCCAAATAATAGATTCTAAATCCGGCCTTCTTTATCCTGCAACAATATTCTACATCCTCATAAAACATCGGCATTTTTTCGTCTAATCCGCCTATCTTTATATACATAGATTTTGGAAACATCATATAGCCACCGTGAAGTAAATCTACGTCGCAGCTATTATTATGATCCCAATATGCCATATCTGTTGATTTATGAAACTTCCATTTCTTGAATATTGTGTCAATATAGAAGAGGTGGCAGAACGTACTCCACATTGACGGACGTGATCTAGCACATGAAAGTAAAATTTCACCGTTGCCTTTGAGTGTTTTAACACCAATACACCCAATAGAATCGTCATTTCTTAAAACACGCAGGGATTGCTGAAGAGTGTTCTTCTTGACTAAGGTATCGGGGTTAAGCATAAGAAAATATTGGCCGCGCGCAATATTAAAAGCCTGATTATTTGCAGCAGGAAAGCCAACATTATTTTTATTTTTAATTAATATTACCTCTGGAAAACAGACGGCAATATTTTCTGCTGAATTATCAGATGAACAATTATCCACAACGATTATTTCATATTTTAATTCATCAGCATTTTCCACAATAGACATAATGCATTTTTGCAAATAGTCCCAAGAATTCCAGTTTACAATAATAATAGATAAATCAATTTGTTCATTATTTGATTTTGAGTGAAATAGGCTCATGATATCTGGCATGGGTGCAGAGTGTTTCTCCATTATACTCGTACTCGTTTGCGCGCAATCATTTTTCGGTCAAAACCCTTGACAATGCCAAAGTAACACAAGAACCTGTCCAAGGCAACCAGATATTTCGCGTCTGCCTGTTTGAGCTCATCGAGATTAGTTTGCGGTATGCTCGTTTCCTCCATATCTCCTTGTAATATAAAGTCAAAATAATTTAACACATCTTGATTTCTTGCTCATCCGGACGCCTTGGGGACTGAGCCTCGCATTATTGCCAGATGCATGTGCTTTTCCAAATTCTGATACGACTGCGCCCATGTCCATCTTTGTAGCACTTGCTCTCGGCCTCTCGCTCCCATCCGGATACGCAAAGCATCATCCGCTAAAAGACCCTCAATCGCCTTACCGAACTCCTCCGGATCACGTTCAGTCAGTATACCGGTCTCACCATGGCAGATAGTTTCCCGAATGCCTGCTTCAGCCACACCTACCACAGGTGTACCACACGATAGAGATTCTAATGGAACTAATCCCATAGGTTCCAACATGCTTGGAAATGCCGTGACAGCAGCTTGATTATAGGCAATAGCCAAGTCGTTCTGCGTTGGTAAAAAATCAAACAAGACTGAAACACCAAGCCGTTCAGCTAACTGGGTAAGTTGTGTCTGATAGCGTGTGTCACTGACGTGGTAAATGAAACGAATTGCAGGTTTATTCTGCAATGTGCCAACACTCTCAATGATAAAGTCCGGTGCTTTACTAGGGACCAGGCTTCCTACTGATAAAATCACCCGCTCGCGTTTCATAGCCAGAGGGCGAAAATGATCTGTATCTACACCGAGATAATTCAGGCGCGGATACACGCCATAAGCCCGGTAAATATTTTCCCGCGAATAAAGCGAGTTGGCACAGATCAAAGTAGCAAACTGGGCATTGGCACGATCAAGTTGACTTCGCCATACTGTATACATCCGCGTCAGTCTGCCTCTGTTCACAGTATTGTGTGGCTCTAACGCTTTCATAAGAGGCTCATGGCAAAAGTAGAGTGAAGGGATACGCAAATGGCGCAACACAAACGGTGTATTGTAGACCCTGCACTGCATGATAAAGGCAAGATCATAATTACCAATATTGATTCTGCGTGCTACTTCTTTGGAAACGCGGGCTATTCGATAGTATGTCGCAATTTTATCGAATTTTGTTCCAGTTTTCAATTTACCACCCGGTACCAGTACAGTCTCATTCACGTGCGGGCGCAAATCCAGAAAGTCTTCGGCCGATGAATCGTAGAGATACAAGTCCACCTGATGATGCTGAGTCATGCGCTTGACCCACTCATGCGCTGAACGCTTTCCTCCACCTGCAGGCAAATTATGGAAAAATGCTATACGCATATAGTTACCTCTTATAGTTTTTTGTTTCACTCAAAAAGACTGCGATTGCTCGCCGCCCATGCCCACAGACGCTGTACCCCATCATCGACACTAACGCGAGGGGACCAATCCATATCGCGCTGAGATTTGCGGATATCAGAGACATAAATATTCTGGTCACCTGGCCGCCAATCAGCATAAGAAACCAAAATAAGACGTCCAGCTAATCTCTCAAGGCGCGGGCCGAGTTCTGACCAGATAGAGAGAGTATTGGACGGTCCGCCGCCGATATTATAAACTTGCCCGGCCGCGGTATCAATTCGTTGGATCGCTGCCTGGTAGGCATCAATCAGATCATCCACATAGAGCACATCGCGCACCTGCTTGCCATCGCCATAAATGGTGATAGGATTGCCGTTTAAAGCCGCAATGCAGAACCACGCCAGCCACCCCTGATCCTCAACGCCCATCTGCCGCGGGCCATAGATGCAGGACTGGCGAAACACGACCGTTCGCAGTCCATAGATGCGGGCGTAATCGCGTACATACTGATCTGCACTTCCCTTCGAGCAGCCATAGGGTGAATGAAAATCGAGAGGATAAGTTTCAGGGATGCCCATGACGTAATTACTATATTGGTAGCGACTTTCGTTTAGCAAAGAAGTCGCAGTTTCCATTTTTCCGTAGACTTTATTCGTGGAAGAAAATAGCACAATCGGATTGTCGCCATTCAATCGAGCGGCTTCCAGCACGTTAAATGTCCCGATTGCATTAATTTCAAAATCAGTCCGTGGATCTACGACGGATGTCGTCACTGCCACCTGTCCGGCCAGATGAAGAATGATATTTTTGTTCCGTGCCGCTAAGTTGATGGCTGCAGCATCGCGAACATCAACTTGCAGAAAATCAAATCCTGTCGGTCCAAATGTCTCACTCAGCCACTGTAGGTTCTTGTGTGACCCATGGCGGGACAGGTTATCATATATTGTTACTTGTTCCCCTTGCGCAATGAAACGAGCCGCTGCATTGCAACCGATAAAACCGGCACCGCCAGTAATTAAGATTTTATTCGACATGTATAGCCTCCTATGAGTTTAACGTCAACTTTATTTAACATATGAGCCTTAATTGAGTAAACTGTTTTAATATCTGTTACATAAAGAATTGCGCAATTGATGTTCAAATTATAAGTACGCAATAATTATACCACCTCTTTCCCTGCATTTTATTGAAAGCCAGCTTAAGCGCCATCTACGATTACGATTTTAACTACTTCTGTCGCCGCGCTTGAGTGTGGCAATACATATAGACAAACGAGGTTTGGTCATAATTTTTTTATAGATTCTTTTCTGCTACAACGATCATGAATGGATGTTGGCACTTTATTAAATAATTAAAACCTGGGTTGGAACAATCCAAATTAGGTGTGTTTACCGGATGGCAATTCCTCGTTAATGTCGACAAACGATCCTCACAAACAGTTCAGATATCATTGTTAGTTTTAGGCCGCTGCGCCACAAGCGTCCAATGCCAGCAGAACCTCCGCAATAGAGGGATTCGCGATAAAAAATTATCACACGCAACGAGCAACCGCTGCAGAGCAATCGGCAGGTCAATCATCCGTTCTACCGGCCGCTTTTTATTTATATATTGTACGGCAAACTGAACAAAACCGCCGAGGTACCAGATGCGCTGTAAACTCACCTTTTTCAGACCTTCCGCCTTAAGGAAACGCTCGAAATCAGTTTCGATAAATCCTGTAGTTTCCATATCCCCGATTGAAGTTGATCCTGGACTAATATTCCGGTTCGGGTGCAGCATCCTGCTAAGGAATCTCAACACTGGTATGACCGTATAATAAGGCCATCGATTAGGCTCAAAGCCGATTACCAGCAAACCTCCTGGCTTTAGTGCACGCTTTGCTGCTGCGAAAAATCGCTCAGGAGAAGGTAAATGGTGGAGCGCTGCAACGATCAATATAGCATCAAGACTCTGATCCTGACACGGTAATAGCTCTGCATCGCAGACAACAAACACTGAACGGCCATTCTGGCCATCATATGCTGCGCACTTACGTGCTCTCTTTACCATACCAACAGCAATATCGCTCTCAATTACTGTAAGCCCCATATCTTTCAGACGGCAAGCTTCTATACCGCATCCACCGCTAACCTCCAGGACAACGGCACCCTTTTGATAATCACGGAAACAGGTCAGGTAGTCCTCATGATAACGAGACACGCGATATGAAAACTTATTAGCGCGCTCTGCAAAGTGATCCGCCTCATTTGAGTGGTATTCAGCTTCGAGCATTTTAAATTTTTCAATTTGAGGTGGCAACAGAATAGGAATGCCATCGTCCAGAGGATATACTGCTTTACAGAACAGGCACTCAACTTGTTCCGTACCTGTGTTTTTTAGATTTCCTTTACACAGCGGGCATGCCAGATATGACAATAATGAGGGGGTAGTGTTTCCATTAGTTTCTTAGACTCCTTACCATATTACGCATGAATATTATTCAATATTGTGCGGTTCCGATCTACAATTGCGCCATTTGCAATGCCAATTTGGTAATTCGTTCGGTAGCCATACCATCGGCTCGGTAAACCCAGTTAGCCAGAAAAGTCTGGCGTGCAATCTCAAGTTTTGCTCTGACACGTTCGTGCTCGCCGCTCGCGACTAATCGAAAAACTTCCAAAACATCTGCGGCGGAAGATGGCACGAGCGTTGCCCCGGTATTTTTGAAAAGATCGCTCCAAATCCAGCCCGAAAAAACCGGGCAAATGACAAACTTTCCGGAAATAAGAGCATCTGCGGTAGCCGTGGAACCGAACGAAACAAACGCATCGCAAATCCGTGTCAGCTCGCGAATATCCGACTTTTGCGAAACAAATATAATATTTTTATTACGCCCGGCCAATGCTCGCGTCTCGCGTACATTTTCTGACGGATGGGGTTTGACTACGAGGCATATTCCTTGTGTTTTGTCGGCAGCCTCAAACACGGAACGTTTCAGTGAGCGCAGGAGTTCTGGATTTGAGTATTCATCATAGGAAGTCAATTGATAAGCAGAAGCCAACAAGATCATTGCACTTTCATTTGGCACTCCCAGCTTTTCCCGCATTGATTTCACTTCCGCATCAGGCACATTTACGAGACAATCATGCCGGGGAGAGCCGGTAATGATTATGTTCCCCTCAGGAATGCCATGTTTGAGCATCGCTTGCTTTGATGTTTCTCCCCAGACTGCAAGCTTATCAGCCCCAAAAAACCTCCATTCTATTCCCTCTTCTCCAGCCAGACCGAACTGGACGTCCAGACAAGGGATCCCCAGTTGCCTGCATAGCAGTGTATAAACCCTTGTGCGAGGATCAGCGACATCTGGGGAAATCACAAGGGCCGGCCGGTGTCTTTCCAAAATATGTTGAGCCACAGCCGCCTGCGGAATAAAAAGAGGCAAATGAGCACGGAAAAAAGTGATAAAAACGTTTTCGAGTTGGTCCCACATACAGCTGTCACCATCACGTATAATCTCCGCCAGAACATTTGAAGCGCGGAAATCTCTATAAATACGGCAAAGTGCCTGTGTCATTGCGGAGACTTGCTTGCGAACCTGTCGATTCCAGTGCTCCCAGACCGTGTGATACAAACCTTTCTGATGTGAACGTGCGCCAGCGATTGTCCACGCTTTATCCCTCAGAGAGACCACCTTAATACCTTTATTTTCAGCCAAGTGAGTCGCAATAGGTTGCAGCACATCTCTACTGATGTGTTCGCTGAAATCGAGACAAAGAATTGTTTGATTATCCGGCCACGAAGAACAACCACTTGTATTATGACGGTTATGTATAAAATCTCTTAAGCCATACTTGGTACGAATCAAGCGTGGCCATATCATCTTCGTAATTTCTGCTGGGGTACTTTTCGCGTGCAGTGCTGCAGGCACATATATACGTGCCAGGTCAACAGAAAACGCTTCCCAAAAGGGTATCCCGTCTAGAGTCAGTGCCTGAGAAAGTGTGCGCCCATCCGGGAGGCGGGACTCTCCCCATATCTTCACAAGGCGAGTAGTATTTTGAAGTGTCTCGATAATATCTGGCATAGGTGCAGAGTGTTACTCATATTATTATAATCGTTTGCGCGCAATCATGATCCGTTCAAAGAAGTTGTCAATCATGTTCGTTTCTCTTCTGCTTCGTGTTATAGTCAAAAGTCATCGAAGGCATAATCCCTATCGCATTAAACTCAGTTTGGATAAATCCAGTTTCAGCTCCCGAAAAGCCACATACATCAGTGGCATACAGCCAAGCAAATACAATAAAACTTTTGCGCTCGTGGCAAACAGCAATTCCATGGTTGAAATAGACGGCATCATGTGCTCAATTGCCATTTCTGCAAACCACAGGAGCCCGATCATGTAGATAAAAGGTAGCCAGAGCCGCATGAAAAAGCGTACCCAATCGCCGAGTCGTTTTGTATAGTGAGATAGGGCATACCCAATCACGATGATGGAATAAAAAAAATAGGTGATCAGCGTTCCACCAAGTGCTATTCCCTCAATGCCATAACCCAATTGCAAAAATAGATAATCCAAAATAATGTTCAAGAGAAGTGCAATACATCCAAAGAGCGCGTATTGTTTCAGCTTACCAATCGTAACTAAAAAGTAATCTGTCAGACCCAGAATGCCGAAAAAGAAAATTCCAACAACAACAATTCTGGCAGCAGTAATTCCTGGTGTATAAGACGGCAGCAAAACACTGATGCCCAGCGGCAGAGATAAATACAGTGATCCGATGAGTATTGGTAATAAAGCACTCAGAATCTTAGGCGGAGTTAGAATGAATGACCGCAGTGCCTCCACATTTTTCCCGGAACTCCCAAACTGGTGCGTAATCCGCGGATATAAAACTTGGCTTGCTATTGCCGGGATCAAAGATACCACACTCGTCAGTAAGAGCGCCAAACCAAAATAACCCAGTTGCTTTTCTCCCAGGAAGGTGATGACCATAAGACGGTCAATGGTTGCCAGCAAAGAAAGGACGAAACCTGACATTAGGATAGGTAATCCTACGCGCATCGCTGACCAGACATCAGGTAAGTTAAATTTAGGTACGGCTATCCACGGATTTCTGCGCAGAGCGTAAAGTACAATCACAGCCTGAGCCAGAATTGCGGCAACCAGACGGCCGACAAACCCGTAAAAAACTACAAATAAAATAGCCAGCCCTGAGCTAACTACCGCAAGCAAAACTTGCTGCTGGCTAAGCTCCTTAAAACAGTTATGCGAGCGCAGTACGATTCGGTGATAAGTATATACTTGCTGCAGGATCAAGACTATGGCCATAGCCTGTAATCCCAGTGCCATTTTTGATGAATGGGACGGCAAAAAGGAAAATGCAAGAACAAACAAGGCAGCTATAAGACCGCCGAAGATAGTGGTTCGCCGCGCCGCGCCTTCAAGGGCCGCGGCTTTTTCCAGATCACCCTGTCCATAGTGGAATGGCAAATCGCGTCCCATAGCCGAAAGGGCGCCAAACTCCAAATAAGCTCCATATACTAAAACCAGGGAAACAGCATTCCATATCCCAAAATCTGATGGCCCAAGCAAGCGGGCAACCCAAAAACCCGCAATTAAACCCAGAGCCTGAGAAACTATTCCACTGGCAGAGTAACTAAATATATCTCTTATGATCTGAAATTTCGTGCTCAATGTAAATTGAACGGCAGAAAGATTGGTCTTATATGCAGGTTTTTACCGAGCCAACGGAATGTGGTAAAAGGATTTTTTCATGTGTTAAACTTATAATGCTCAAGCTTATCTTTTTCACTCAGTTTATATGCTTCAAGGCCAACAGTTGCTTCTCCGGGACGTGGTAACACGTATGCCACTACCTGATCAAGAAACCCCATTCGCACGCCGGCCCGATATATTCTATCCTGTAAATCGGTATCCCAGACGCGATTCCAGCTTTTCCGCCAACATTCAGGATTGTATTTCATAAATTTAAGATAGGAGCGGTATAACCATGTCTGCACTCCGCCGATCCTCGGCTTCTCATCTTTTGCATCCACGGTAATCCGTTTACCGTGTCTTTCTGTTATATACGAAGCGGAAACAAACTCCCAATTTCCTTTCTGGGCGAATCTCAATAATGTCTCGAGATGATCAGGAGTCCAAATATCATCATCATCATTCCTTGCGATCCATTGTCCTTTTGCCAGATCTAAAGCTTTATTAGCAGGAACAGCACCGCCGACAAACCAGTGATTTTCGACTGAAACAGGGTAGTGCCTCTTTCTCTTGGACAGGTTGATAAATTTCAGCCGGGGATCATCGATTTGAGATAATAATTCTGCCGTATTATCGGTACAGCAATCACCGACAATAATCAGCTCAAGGTTTTTATACGTTTGAGAAAGCACCGAAGAAACGGCCCTTTCAACAAGCAATGTTGCTCTATTATATGTAGGAACACAAACGCTGATAAGAGGATTTTCAGTAGGATTAGCGTAGAGATGTTCATACTTCAATCTGGCAACTTTTAACAATACTGGTTCAGTAATGGCAAAACGGCTGGCAATAAACCAGCTTATCAAACGATCTTCTATTGTTCGCTTATATTTTTTTTCCAATGTCATTTCCGGCTCCTTATGTCGTCATTGTGCTCTATTGCTGAAATAGTCGTTCAACTTCAAACATATTAAATCCGCAATGGATAAACTCCGGTCAATTTTACCGGAAAAGATCGTGAAATATCCTTCGCCATAATCATTCACAAATGAAGGACGTGCATCATCCTGCTCGTGTTTTGCCAGTACCATGCGTGGCGATTGAAGATATCCGCATAATTTAGCATCTGCAAGCTCTGGCATATAATCAGTGCATGCTGTCAAGAATTTTCCAAAATGTTTATGTTGATCTATGTTGGCAAGCGGTGATTTATGCGGATCAAGCCAATCACGATTTAGCGTTTTAGTTATTTCTGTTTTAATTACGGAATAATCCACATGATAAAATAGAAACTGCTTTGTTTTACCGTAGGGGAAAAGAGTCATAAATGGACCATCCGTTATCGTAATCGCTATTGGAGGAAGATCCAAGTCAATTATAGGAACTACCGTATATTCATACTGGCTCTCCTGGACTTCATATCCAAGTTGCTCTGTAAGTGTATTTATATTAGCATATGAACAATTGATAACCGCATCAAAAGATTGCTTTGATTGAGTTTCTGATTGAAAAGACAGCTCGTATTGATGGGTATTCTTTTTAATTGCGACGACTTCTACGTTACATGATAGCTCCACATTTTTGTTATTTATTATCTTTGAAATGAGAATATTTCTAAGTATATCCGAATCAATAATAGTCTCATTACATAAAATACCAAGATTACAACCGTCAATTTTTACACTAAGGCGATTTAAATCTACCACTGAATATGAAAGTCCGAGGAAATCACAGAATTTTATAAATTCTTCCTTTGATGTTAATGAATTATTTTCAGCTATACAGTAGATATTAGGAAAATCAACAAGCAAAGCGTCGCGAAACTCTGCTTCAAATCTCTGATAACTATCCCTGCATTCTGTCGCCGTTTGTATATCTCTTGGGTAATGAAACCCTTGATGAACCCTGTTTGTGTTATTCTTACTAGTACCCATAAGGATAGCGGGCAGACGTTCCAGTAAAACAGCTTTGTAGCCGGCATTTGCAATAGCTAACGCGACATTACAACCAAAGATACCAGCACCAATAACCGCCACTCTCTTGACTTCACCTGACGTATTTCCCTGCATTCAACTCTCCTCTCTTGATTTTACCTGACATATTGTCCTCCATTTAAATCAATGCAAGCGCCGTTCAAGTGCTTCCAGTGAATTTTTGAAATATCATAAATAACGTCTGCCAAATCCGACATATGTAACAGCGTTTTTTGAGAAGTTTGTTGACGGTGCAACTCCTGCCTATCTACAGACATTTCTTTATACATTGTGCTATCCTCAATCAGCCCGGGAGCGATTGCATTAACACGAACTCCGCCTAAACCAACAGCAAGTGATTTCACAAAAGAAAGAATGGCGCCCTTTGATGCTGCATAAATCGGGTCATAACTTCCTCTCTGGGCCGATATGGACGAAATCATGATGATTTGAGAATCAGAATCAAGCAAGGGTAATATTCCTTTGATAACTTTTGCCTGACCGGTAAAATTGATTGTCATGACTTTTTCGATGTCTGCGTTATCATATTCTTTAAGGTTCTTACCCGGCAAGATTCCTGTAAGAAAAATAGCCGTATTGATATGAGGCATGATCGATTTAACCTCTGTTATAAATTCTTCTATGCTTTGATCTTTATTTAAATCTAGCTTTACAGAATGTATGTTGTCCTCCGGCTTAATATCTTTTTTTGAGAAATATGACGCAATTATGCTCGTTGATGAAGAACGGAATTTTGAGATAATTGAGCTACCGATACTGGAGGATGCGCCTACAATAATAATATTATTTTTCATTTTTTTATCTTAAATTAAAGATTCACCGGAGGGGCCGGTTCCCATTACTTCTAACTCACTACCGCTAAATCGCTTCCCTGTAAATGTATAAATCCATTCCAGAATTTCTTCTTTGTATCTGGGTGCACAGATTACCAACAAATCACTATATTTTATATGACTAATTTGATTTTTGGGTTGAAATACTTCTAAGCCATAGCTGTTAAGATGTGTCTGACGCCGGGGATCAGTGTCAACTACTATTGCGTTTTTCGGCAATTCATGGTTCTTTATTAGACGATACAAAAGATCAGTCACACACCATACCGTAATTTTTTTCCCTTGTCCGGCTACTTTCGCGATTTTGTCTTGAATAGATTTAATATGTTCGTAAACATTCTCAACCTGATAAATCGCTCCTTGAATATATGACTGTGCATCCAGGTACTCAAAAGGCATATCAATCGTTTGGTTTATTGAAAGGATATCTCTTTTGCGAAACGCTGCAACAAAACCAAATGGGCGTGAACATATATGCCCCACTTCCAGAAGCTCAAGTCCACATTGGGCGGCAATTGTGGAAAGTGTCAAGACTGAAAAATGATTAACGTGCTCATATTCTAATAGCAATAAATTGCGCGGATAGAGTCGAATATCGGGAACTTCACAGATCATTACTCCATTTTTTTTTAATATACCCTTACAAATCGTTAAAAATTCCATTATCCTTGGGACATGTTCCAAAACATCATAATGGGTAATAATATCGACATAATTAGAAGGCACATCATTAATGCTGATATAGTCGGCTCCTGAATTTGCCGTTAATTCAATATTTATTACCTTGTCAAAAAAACCGTTCAAGCTACTCTGGAAATCGTTTGCCTGATCTCCTCCGATTTCTGCTAAAATTCCATTAGGTACTGAATATTTTTTCAAAAAAGCTACTCGCGGCTCAATCGAATAAGGCAACATGATATCTTTGGATCTAGACAAACCATCTGCATAGTAGTCACTCAAGAATTCATTTCTATAAACTGGAGATGAAAAGCAAAATCCACATATTTTGCATACAACTGCAAAAACTTTAAACCTATAACTTGCCGAAGCTTTGGTAACAAAGCTTTCATTTGTCCAAACTGACTCTAAATCAGTGTTACCGCAGCATTCACAATTTCTTGGCTCTAAAGGCATCTCGATAATATTCATTTCGATCAATAATCCAGTCTTATAATTTCTACTAATATTTTTTCAAATCTAAATAATTTGACGTTTCCCATCTCGCTAAATCTATCCCGCTCTCCAGTAACTGCCTGCGGGCATTCGGAAAACCTTGTCCAATAAAGTTGAATAAGTTGGCCGTAGCTGCTGCATCCACCAGATCATGCTGCAGACCTTCCAGAAGGTGATGCCAGTTTCCTGCGCCTCCTGCAATAATAATCGGTACTTTCACGGCACTTTTAAACTGACCAAAAAAATCGAACAAATAACCATGACCCGTTCCATCTCTGTCCATGGAATTAAGATAGATTTCTCCGATACCGAGATTAGTAATACGATCAATATATTCATCAAATGCCATTGCGACTTTTGTGGAACCATTATCAATGTAAATTTCTGTTTTATCATTCTGTCGCTTAACATCAATTGATGCAATAATGCACTGGCTGCCATATGTGCTGATTAATTCTTTCACAAAATTCGGAGCTTGAAATAACGTTGTATTTACAACCAGTTTATCCGCGCCAGAGTTCATTATTGCTCTCGTATGTTCATAGGAAGTAATGCCGCCACCCACAGCAATGGGAATAAAACATTCCTCCACAATCATCTTAATATGATCACAAAATCGTTCTATGTTTCTTTCACCTCTGGATACATCCAAGATAATCAGCTCATCGATCGTGAAAGCGATATTTTTAAAATTATAATTGCTCTTCAGCCATTTAATATCGCCAGCCCGTTGCAGTCGGAAATTTCTGCTGAGCATGAACCCGCCGTCATTATATAAAAGGGTAAAGATTAATCTTTTCTTAGCCATTAGAATTTTTCAATAAAATTTTTAAGTAACACAAGTCCATTCGTTTGACTTTTCTCGGGATGAAATTGCGTACCGCAGATATGCCCCTTTTCAAATGCTGCGATAAATTGCTCTCCGTGCGAGCACGTACCTACGGCATACGGTTCACCGGAAAATGCCATTCTATAACTATGAGTAAAATAGAAATCCGCACTGGAATCCAATCCGTCAAACAGTTTATTTCTTTTAGCTATCGTCACGGTATCGAAGCCAACGTGAGGGATTTTCAAGTTAACAAATTTATTATCAGTAAATCGCTCAACGGGACAATCGACCAAGCCCAAACCATAACTAAAACCATCCTCGGTGCTTGAAGAACCCATTAATTGCATTCCGAGACAAATGCCCAGGATGGGCGTCTGTCTTTTATTCACGTGCTCCTTAATTAATTCATCCAGATTAGTTATTTTTAAATTGGTCATTGCCTTGTGAAAAGAGCCGACTCCCGGCAAAATAAGCTTATCAGCATTGCGGATTGTATGAGGATCAGAACTAATAGTGGATTGTGCGCCTACATACTGTAATGCTGATTGTATGGAAAATAAATTGCCCATCCCATAATCAATAATGACAATCAAGGCAATCCCCTATTCAACTGAAAACATCGGCTGCCATCTGCTATCAACTTTTGCAAAAAGCTCTCTATTGGCCCATGTATCGAGAACCTTATCAAATTCGTCATGAGACATTTGATAGTAGTCCAAATATTGATCAAGAAATTCTTGCGGATAATGGTTGTCATACACTCGTACCAATTCGACAGCCTGGTCCCTGGTCATTGCACCGCGTCTAATCTCAATACCTGCATCCTGAGTTGCCCTTCCAAATCCGAATTTCAGGTACATGAGATACGTATGCAAGGCATATAACGCCTGATCATTCTGTGCAAAATTCGTAAAGGTACCGGCATTCGAATCGTCGACTTCTTTCAAGCCGCAATGTTCTTTCGCTATGAGATAATTTTTATAAGAATCCCATGCCTCAAAATAGCTCCAATGCGTAAAATACAGTTCTTTTCCCGTCAAATCCTCTTGGGAGGGAAACGTGAAGAAATAAAGGTCTTTTTTTTGCAAACCCAGCTTATCAAAAACCTTTTCATAGCCTGCTTCGAAATAGACATGCTTCATATATTCAATATCAAATAAACTTTTATTTCGGGTTTCTATTGAACCGCCATATTCAACTTCGCCGTCTTCTCCATAAAAGAGAAGCGGGATGCTGAAATTGACGGCTACTCTTATGACTGCGGAGAAAATGGCAATGAGCCATCCGTAGTACGGAAAACCTTTTTCTATCAGGCCCATTTTATTAATCAGCCGCATGGCATTTACATCGGGAGAGACATGAACGTGATTAAAACCCTTATTGATAAAATTCAAAAGGTTTTCATTCCCAATGGCCAATTCCAGGGCAGGCCGTACCGTCACCGTAAGCGGATGCATTCCGTAAAGATTTTTCAATCTATAAGCAATGCTGCATCCGTCTTTCCCTCCGCTGACCGGCACAATGCAGTCAAACCCCCCGGTTGTTGATCGATATTTATTAAGCAGTGCATCTAATTCCTTCTGTCGCGACGCCCAATCCATCTTTTTTTTTATTTCCATCCACTGGCAAGCATTGCACCATCCGCGTTCGTCAAATTTAATCCTCGGCCGCGTTGACATATTTAAACAGTTTTTACACCAAAATACTTTTTGAGCCATATCTCTGTATCCTTCCTAACCTTTCGTCCGCAGAAACTCAGCTATCCTGAAATCCAGATCATCGTCAATATCTATGGACCGTTCCTTGGGCATAACGTATGCCTTTGTCTTCTTTAAAAATATTTTCTTTCCCTCTTTCAGAACGTTTTTCCACCAAACATAAATCGAGGCGTTCATATCATAGACTTTCGGGGCAACCTGTCTCGTTGAAAAACACCCTTCCTTCACAAGCATTACAAAGCCGTCTGAACCTTCTTCAACCATGTTGAAGTATGGGTTTCTGTGTGCTTCCGTTACAGAGAAGACATTATCGGCCTGTTCCTCCACCAAGAGCGTAACACTTTTATCGATGTCTTCGATGCTTCTCAAGGGTGTCGTCACATGTAGCAGTACAAGGATGTCAAAGGTATATCGATCTACATTTTCTAACCAGTTGATCGCATGCAGCAGGACATCGACAGTACTGGAACTGTCTCCCGCAAGTTCCATCGGCCTTATAAAAGGCACTTCTGCGCCATACTTCACTGATATTTGAGCGATTTCTTCGGCCTCCGTTGAGACGATAACGCGGTCGATGTATTTTGATTGTCTTGCCTGTTCAATCGTGTGGGCGATAAGAGGCTTCCCGCAAAACATCTTGATATTCTTACCCGGAAGGCCCTTAGATCCCCCCCTTGCGGGAATCACACACACTACGACATGATCTTTATACATGGTCGCCCTCTATTAACTTCAGCACTTCAATGCCATCATCCAGAGTAATTTGAGGTGTTTTATCTTTCTCAATACATTCGATAAAATCATTCAGCTCACTCTTGTACGATTCATCGACATCAAACAAACGCGCATCTTCAATCAATGATATTTCGCCGCTGTTTTTTTGCATCTTTATATACTTCTTAATAAAATCGCATTCGAGAGTGCCCTTGCTGCCAACAATATTTATTCCCCTTTTCTTATTGTGGTGAATATAGTCCATGTGAACACTGCATAGAAATCCGCTTGAAAATCGATATATGCCTTTAAAAATGTCCTCGGAATTTATATCGAGGTGGCTCACCTTTGACTTCATGATTTTCCATGAAACAGGATCACCGAAAAGATAACGCATATAATCGATTTCATGAGACAGATCTAACGCTGCCCCGCCGCCTTGTTCCTTCCGGGCGCTATAACTTTCCCGGTAATCGCTCAAGGGCCTCCATGAAGGCAAATACTGACCCACTTCTATTTCAGCAAAGTACAAGCTGCCAATAACTCCTGAGCTTATTTGGTTTTTGATATATTGTATCGCCCCTAAAAATCTGAAATTATACGCAACGAAAATCTTAATATCTTTGCTTTCAGCTATCTTTTTAAGAGAAATGGCCTTTGTTGCTGAGTCGGAAATAGGTTTTTCAATGAACAGATCGATCCCGGATTCCGCAAGGGTATTAGCAGTTTCAACATGTTTATATGTTTCGTTAGCAATGATCGCAAAATCAAATTGTCTCCCATTACTCATCATAGGAGGCAAATCCTCAAGAGAACGTACCAATTTCAGTTTTTCTTTTTCCGGGTGGTTTTGAAAAGAATCGTGGTGGTTGGAACAAACAATTATTTGATCGATTTGCCTCACTTTCAAAAGGTTATCGACATGTCTCTTGCCGATGGAACCATATCCAATAACGATTACATTCATTCTACTTTTTGCCAAGGTTTAGCAGGCAGTCCAGCCACCATCGACAATCAGATTATGCCCCGTCACATATGATGAGGCATCCGATGCAAGATAGAGTACAGCCCCAACCATATCTTTCGGGATTCCCATCCTCCCGAGAGGTGTTTTAGCTACGTATTTTTCAACAAAGCTGTCTGGCTGTTTATCAAAAACACCTCCGGGAGAAACACAATTTACACGAATATTATCTTTTGCATAATATGCGGCCATATATTTTGAAAATGCGATCACGCCACCTTTTATGGCAGAATAAGCAACGGGCATTGTCATGGTTGTCCCCTCATATATTGAAAAATCAGGAGCGACAACGCCGTAAGTGGACGCGAAGTTAATGATTGATCCACCTCCTTGAAGCTTCATCTGTTCCGCCACCTTTTGACAGCACAAAAAGTAGCCGCCGAGATGACTGTTCACATTCGTCTTCCAGGAATCAAAACTGACGTCCTCGAATCTTGCGCCCCAATCGTCCGTACGTGGATAGGCACAGTTTACCAGAATATCAATTTTATGAAATTGCTTATTGACAGCCTCTAAGGCTTGGCGAATTGAATCATCAGACGTAATATCTAACTGCTGAAAATTGACAGCAGCAAGGTTTTTAAAACCTTTCATTTGGTGTTCATCTATATCAGCCACACAAACTGATGCCCCAAAATCGCTTAATCCCCGCACAATTTCTTTCCCGATTAGGCCAAGGCCACCCGTCACAAGAGCAACTTTATCTTTACATGAAAATAAGTTACGATACATCATTCCCCCCGCGCCTGCCGGAGTTGCTGAGGGGTCCCAATATCAAGCCACTCCTTTTCTACGGAAAAGGTTCCGCAGACCAGATTATTTTTGAGGGCATCTTCGAACAACGTCGTAATGGGGGAATAGGTATTCTTTGGGATAGCGGATACTGCCTGTGGTGACAGGACATAGATTCCTGCATTTACCATTTTTTCAAGAACAGGTTTTTCCTCTAAGCCTACCAATCGGTTATTTTGTATTTCAACACACCCATAGGGTACCTGGTGAAAATAAGTATACACCCCCATTGTGGCATAAAATTCATTTTGACTATGAAATTCGATCATATCGGCGCAATTAACATCCACTATCAGATCCCCGTTCATGACCATAAAGGGATGTGAAGGAATTTCCGGCAGAAGTGCAATAGCGCCACCGGAGCCGAGGGCTTCATTTTCACGCAGGTATTCTATCTTTACTCCGTACTTCGAACCATCTTCAAAATAATCCTCGATCACCTGAGCCAGATGGTTGACCGAAAGAAAGATTCGGCTAATGCCGTAACTGACAAGATGCAAGATGATCCGCTCCAGTATCGGTCTGCCTGCAACCTTGATCATTGGCTTGGGTATATTTTCAGTCATCGGACGCAACCGCTCGCCCTTGCCGCCTGCCATAACGACTGCCCAATTCGGTTTTAAAATATTACCAAGGATATCATGAAGAAGATGCAGCCCAATCACTTTGCCCTGCTCATCGACGATTGGAACCTGCTTGAATCTTCTGGCCTGCATGATATCCAGTACTTCGGCCCTGGGGACATTTGGCAACACATAAAAACAGTTGCGATTGACATGGGGGGATACCGGACTATCCAGGTGGTAGCCTTTTATTAATGCTCCGCGGATATCACCATCAGATACTGTCCCGATCAGCCTGAATTCACTGTCAACCGCAAGTGCGATACCAGTTCCGGCGATCTCAATGATTCGCATACATTCAATAAGGCTGGCATCAGGGGAGATACAATATTGTTTCATGGCCTTATCTCAATCATGGTCCTAAACATCATTAGCCCCGTAGAAAGGCATTTGCGGCGCTCATAGAAACCTCACATCATGGAAGGTTTTTTGGGTAATGCCAAATATATCCACTTTTTCAAGCACTCCGACAATTGCTGAACGTGTACCCGGCCTGTCATAGGGATTTGATATGGCCGAGAGACTTTCCTGAAAGGCAGGTGATAACGCATGGCCTATTGTCTGCTGAATTGCATTGGCATCGGGCAAGCAATTCAATATACTATCAGCCTGAATGCGGCCTTTCTGACGATCACCAATGTTGACGGTTGGAACTTTAAACGACGGCGCTTCTACAATGCCGCTGGAGCTGTTGCCGATCACCGCAGCACAAAATTTTATAGCAGATAGGTATCGCCGCATCCCCAGAGAGGTCACTGATAGGCAGTGCTCTGGATGCCTTTCAACATACTCGTCAATCAGGCGATTGATAACCCTGCCATCAGTGTCGGCATTGGCTTTTGTAAAGATCACCTTGAATTCGGGGAAGGCATTCAGGGCATCAAGCAGTGACTGAAACTGATATTCGGATGTGGATTGCTCCAGGGTCACCGGATGAAACGTCACGAGAAAATAAGGTTTTTCAAGACTGAAGCCGATGGATTCCGCCAGTTCGCCGCGCTCCATAAGCGGCGTGCGGCGAATGTTTTCAACCCCCAGCGCGCCAACATTGAAAACCCGGTCTGGGGCTTCGCCCAGTTGGATAATCCGTTGACGGTATGCCTCACAACTGGCAAAATGCAGGTGCGACATTTTTGTGATCGAGTGACGAAAAGCCTCGTCAATGGCGCCTTCTGTGGTCTCACCGCCGTGAATATGGGCCAAAGGCACCCGGCAGACCTGAGCCGCAGCAGCCATGCAAAAAGTCTCAAACCGATCGCCCAGAACTACCACCATATCGGGCCTCAACCTCTGAAGCCCTTCGCCATAGCCAATCAAAGCAAGTCCCATAGACTTGCAGATGGCTGTTGGTGTGTCGCTGGACAGAAGTATTTCAACAGTTTCATCCGGCTTGAATCCGTCGGCCCGAATTTCTTGAATGGTCATGCCGAACTCGGGTGACAGGTGCATGCCGCTTGCCAGTATCTGCAACTGAAGGGTTTCAGTCGCCTGAATTTCTTGCATCACCCCGCGCAGCAGGCCATATTCTGCCCGGGTTGATGTATAAACGCATATTTTACGTTTCAATGAGTTCATCTTTCCCATAATTTCTATTGGCCTTACGGCCGATCATGTCATCCCAACGCATAGGGGAAATGCCGGTTCCCGGTCGTTTGACCGTGATATTTTTTTCGGTAAACAACTCCCCTTTCTGGATAGGACAGGCAGCAACAATGCTTTTTCTGGCAACAGGCTTATTTTTCAATTCCGATGAAGACGGTTTCTTTATCCCTGTACCCAAGGCTTTTTCGATGTTTCGGATGCCTGAAATCATCGCCTTCAGCTCACCAGGCTCCAAGCTGGCTTTATGGTCAGGCCCTGGCATATCCTTATCCAATGTGACATGTTTTTCAATTACAGTTGCACCCAGGGCAACTGCTGCTATGGCAACTTCAATACCGAGAGTATGATCCGAGTAGCCTACAGAGATTCCGGGGAAAGCGTTCCGGATGGTCAACATGGCTCTCAGATTGACATCCTCAAACGGCGTAGGGTATTCGGTGTTGCAGTGAAGAACAGTAATGTTACCCAAAGGCGTTCCGGATT
>Ga0315273_10001729_pt1 | contig 25127 bp, 31 predicted proteins | sample YL17G02_0_MG_FD_205753 | JGI IMG/M metagenome (GOLD analysis project Ga0315273, IMG submission 205753) | Sediment microbial communities from Yellowstone Lake, YNP, Wyoming, USA - YL17G02_0 | ecosystem: Environmental > Aquatic > Freshwater > Lake > Sediment | place: USA: Wyoming | collected... | reverse complement strand
GCCTGTCCATCGGCGTCTTGAAGTCCATGCCCGGTTCGCCGATCGCGAAGGCGATGGTGATCGCCGGGCAACAGGCGCATCCGATCTGGGCATTGGACCGCCTGGCGCTGGTGATCTATTGCTATGTTCAGTCCGCGAAGTATCACTATCCGCGCGGACCGCTGCCGATTCAGGTCAATGTCCGCGGTTCGCTGATCAGCAACTCGATCACGTCCAGCATCGTGGCGGAGGCCATTGCCTGGCACACGTCCGAAACGATCCGCGTGGACGCCGAACGCTTGATGGCCAAGCTGACTTCAAATGCGCGTCTGACAGCTCAGTGGCCGTCAAAGACCGAAATGAGTTTGCCGGTCAATGGGGAGACGGCGCGCAATGGATGACGATCATTGGAGAGAAAAGAAAGCCCACTTTACCGATCAGAAATTTTATTTACTGTAATGATAGCGCGCTTGCAGAAAATCTATGCGATCCTCGCGCACAAGATAAACAATGCGGTGTTCGTCTGTCAATCTTCGAGACCAGACGCCAGGCGCAAGATCTTTCAAGGTCGGCACTCGCCTTGTCACAAGACTCCACAGGGGATGATATAAATCCATTAATTTGGTATTAGGATTGCTACCTAGTCTCAATATATCTATACGCATCCATTTCACAAATCAATAAAATGAATATACGAAAGAGCAAGCATCTTCTCGAAGGTATCTTCTGAATTAGAATTCGAATAGTTGAAGTAAGTGATCATGTTGATATTCCACCACCTCCCTTGAAATAAGGCGGTACCGGGATTCACAAACCATCGTCATGCCGGGCCCAAAAAACCGTTAAATTTCAGATCAAAATCGACCCGTCGATTCTCAAAAAAACCTGTTATGAGAATGTCACATCGAATTCCTTGGCAAATTTAGCTTTAGCAAATGCAGCTAAAGGTAGATAGGTATGTCATCATGCCTGCCGTCAGCTTGGGTAGAATTTTGAAACTGGGCAATTGCGAGCGGGTCCGATCTCCGTAGGGACCGGATCATTTAAACAACTTAGTTTTTTACCAAGTTATCTTTTTAATCCAAGAAAAGCTTTCGGGCGTGCCAAGTAGCCAGCCGATTCTTTACTGCTTGTTAATCAATTCCTTCTGCAATGCAAACCTCACCAATGCTGCTCGCGACCGCAAGCCCAATTTTTTCATTCCACGTGCGCGATAAGTTTCAACAGTTTTTGCGCTTAGGTTGAGTTGACTGGCAATCTCTGCACTGGTGTGACCAAGAGCCACCATCTTGAGTACTTCCCGTTCGCGTTCACTCAAACCACCCCAAATTTCCTGCTCATCAGCGGAATGTGATTCAGGGAGCATATCTTCTAACAAGGTTCGTGTCATGGATAAATGAACATACACTTCGCCGCGCAGAACTGCGCGCATAGCCGAAAGTAATTCAGCGTCGGCAGCTTTCTTGAGAACGTATCCGCTTGCGCCATGTTTGAGCGCTTGACGTAGATATTGCGGATCATCGTGCATAGTGAGAATGAGAATGCGTGCGAATGGGACAAGTTTCCGCAAAGTAGGGAGCGCATCCAATCCGCCTAGTGCTGGCATGCTTAGATCAAGCAGGATCAAGTCAGGCTGGAGTTGTTCGGCGAGGGATAAGGTCTCTGTTCCGCTGGATGCTTCTCCAACCACTTCATATTCGTTTGTATTGGTAAGTAACAAACGAAGTCCGGAGCGGAGGACAGCATGATCATCGGCAAGAAGAATGCGGACAGGAGTGCTCATTGTTGTTCCTGGTTCAGTAAAACGTTAATACGATCCATCAAGGGGATCTCAATATAAATACTTGTACCATGCTCCGGGGAGGACTCGACAACCAAAGTGCCGTTCAACAATTCGGCGCGTTCACGCATACCCAGTAAACCAAGATGGCGTTCGCCATGATTTGTATTGATATCGAAGCCGACTCCATCATCTTCCACAATCGCTCGAACAATATCACCACGGCGATCGACCAGGAGGCTGGCGGATTTTGCCTGGGCATGACGAGCGATATTGGTCAAGGTTTCCTGTACGATGCGATAGATGGCGGTCTCCACATCACCAGGCAGACGTTCGCTCAACTGAATAACAACGTCTGCAGGGATTTTGTAGCGAGCCTGCCATTCATGCACCAGGCGTTCCAGTGCGGCAGCAAGTCCCAGATCATCGAGAACGCGTGGACGCAGGCGCATGGAAAGATCATGGACTTCATCCAGCGTTTTGGATGCTACCTGACGCAGGTCGGTGGCTTTCGATTGGGCGGAACATTGCGCGCAGTTTGTTTCCATGATTCGCAAACCTACGATAAGGGAGGTTAAATTTTGCGAGGTCGAGTCGTGCAATTCCCTTGCGATGCGCCGGCGCTCATCCTCCTGGGTGGTGATCACTTTCTCCATCAGTTGGCGGCGCAAGACTTCGCGGTCGCGGCGCAGGTCATCGGCGCGAGCCAGTTCTTCGGTCATGGCATTGAACGCGTCAGCAAGGTCGCCGATTTCATCATCCGCCCAACGCGGAACACGCGGAGTGAAATCGCCTTTGGCAACGGATTGTGTTGCATGAACCAACTCAAGGATTGGGCGCGTCAGAATCCACGTAAGGAACACAGCAACCAGAACGCCCGTTGCTGAAACAAGGATGATCGTAAGAAGCAGTTGCGCCGTCAGCGTGGATAAAGCCGCGCGCATGGAGGCGTTCGAAAGCCCGATGCGAGCCGTGCCAATTTTTCCATCCAAAATGGGAACCGCTGTATCCCATACATGTCCTTCGCTTGTTTGAATCAAAACCGTGTGATGATGTTCATTTGGGTTCGCGGAATTCAAAGGCAATAGCCCCAGCGGGAAACCGCCTTCAAAAGTTTGAGCAATCACCTGCCCCTGCGGGTCAACGATAAAGGCGTAACGAACGTTGGGGTTATTATCGAGCGTTTCGGTCAAGAGGTCATGAAGACCAAGCAAGTCATTAAGCAGAATGGGATCAGCGGCGCGCGCCGCCACGTCACGCGAGACCGAGACGCTTTGCTCCTCCAACTGCGCGGTCATGGTGGCGGTCAGCGCATAACGTGATTGTATGATGACGCCAGCGCCGAGCAGGACGATAAACCCCAGCACAATGCCGAGTATTTTTGCGCGGACGCTGACCGCCCCCGCGATGGTCCAAAAACGCTGAATGATTCTTTTTATCATCATGGCTGTACCGCTGAAGTGGGGATGACGCCCACCAGCGAGCGCACGCTATCGTACACGCTATCATCAATTGAAACAAATCGCTCCACGCCAATGGCTAACAAAGCGTCTGCTGCGCTTGGGTCATCCGCCATTTCTAGCAGCAGGTTTCGTATTTCGGCTTTAACTTGTGGGCGTGTGAACGGGCTGACGACCACGGGCGGGATTCCAAAATCGGGCGAGGTGTGGATGATTTTGATTTTCTCCGCCAGCGACGGGTCGCGCGCAAGCGCATATTCGTAGACAAGCGAGTCGACGGCGGTGCCATCCGCCACCTGAGTTGCCACTGCGCGAATGGCTTCGTCGTGGCTGTAGGTGAAGATCGTGCGCGCAAAGAATTCTTCGGGGGTGAAGCCGAGTTCTCGCAACAGGTAGGTGGGATAGACGCGCCCGCTTAATGAGATGGGGTCGGTGAAGGCGAAGACTTTGCCGCGCAGGTCTTTCATGCTTTTCGCGCTGCTTGAAATCGGCACAATAAGGTATGAGTTGTAGATGGTCGCGCCGTCCACTTGGGGCGCGGCAAGCAGTTCCATGCCGAAGGTATCATGCCCTTGAATGTAGGCGCTGGTGCAGACGAAGGCAATGTCCACTTCGCTGTGTTCGATCAGGTCATTAACTTCGAGATAGGTGCGACGCTGTACGAGTTCGACAGGGCGGTTAAGTTTTTTTTCGAGATAGGAAAGAAAAGGCGAATAGGATTCAACCGTCCCTTTGGGCGAGATGACCGCCGCGACTGCCACACGCAATGGGACGGCTTCATATCCCACAAGCGTGGGCAAAGGCTGGAGGTTATTTAAGTCTACATTCCCTACAATTTCCGTTTGCGGAATTGCCGCGCAGGAAATAAGGAAAAGAGCGGTTAATAGAAGAATGATTTTCTTCATAGTATTCCTTTCTTTGTGTGAATGTAGCAAATTGGACAAAAAAAGTCCAGTGATGAATATCACCGATTTATTATTCACCAGGTTTGGGGATGTAATCCCCTTCGACCCATTCTTCGCCGTTGGGTCCGACTTCCTTTTTCCAGACAGGCGCGATTTCTTTCAAGCGGTCAATGCCATAGCGTGCTGCGTCGAACACGCCTGTATCGCGATGTGCGGCGGTACAGGCAATCAATGTGGTTGGCATGCGCGGATACAACCTGCCAACACGTTGAACGATGGCTATTCCTTCTATGGTTTGCCACTTTTCGCGGATTTCGTCTGCGACTTGTTTCATCTTCGCTTCCGCCATTGGCTTATAGGATTCATATTCGAGATAAACAGTCTCATGGGGGGCGTCGCGTGAGGTGATACCGCGTACCATGCCTGTGAAAATCGCCGCCGCGCCCGTGGAGGAAAGCGTAACTTGTTCCAGTATATGATTCAAGTCAATTTCGTCTTCGGTAATTGAAAAAATAGTTGGATGATTCATGGGTACTATCCTCCAATCTGACTCATGCCGCGTTGTGAGTCAGCAGGTATGGCAACGAGCATATCGTGATGTTCAGGTTTCTGCGCAATGGCTTGCTGAAAGAAGTCTTCAAGAGGCTTTCCACTTCGCACAGCATCACGTAATGAAACCTCAGCGGGTATAACTAAACACGAACGCAATTTTCCATCGGAGGTCAAGCGCAGGCGGTTGCAATTCTGGCAGAAGTGTTCGCCGAGCGGGGAGATGAATCCCACCGTGCCAAGCGCGTTCGGAATACGGAATGTCCGCGCGGGACCGTTGCCGATGGGAGTTGTTTCAGAGCCTGCCCTGAGCGTGTCGAAGGGTTGAAGGTTAAAGGCTGAAAGTTGGGCGCGCATTTCTTGAACCGAAACATAGCGTTCACTCGGTGCGGAGAATCCTTCGCCCCACTCCTGCGCATTGCCGATGGGCATGATTTCGATAAAGCGCACGTGCCAGTCATTTTCAATGGTCAAATGCGTGAAAGCGGATAATTCATCGTTGTTGAGTCCGCGCACCATCACTGTATTCAACTTCAATGGCGCAAGACCGGCGCGCTCCGCAGCGGCAATTCCATTCCATACACGGTCAATATTTCCGCCGCGAGTGATTCGCGTGAATCGTTCCGGGATCAATGAGTCCAAACTGATGTTGACGCGTTTCAAACCAGCGTCCGCAAGCGGACGGGCGAGGCGCTCCAGCAACATTCCATTTGTCGTTAGGCTGACTTCTTCAATTCCTTTAATGGATGAAATTCCGCGCACAATCGCAAGGATATCTGGATGCACAAGCGGCTCGCCACCTGTAAGCCGTACCCGCCTTACGCCTCCTTGCGCGGCTGTTTCAACGACTCGAATCATCTCTTCCGCTGAAAGTTGTTCCGCTCGCGGCTGCCAGCGCATTCCCTCTTTTGGCATACAGTAGACGCAGCGCAAATTACAGCGATCTGTTATGGAAATACGGAGGTAGGTGATGGCGCGTCCAAATGGATCAATGAACATTATTTGCTTCCCAATTTTGAATTGCAGTAATCACGCCCTCGGCGATCCGCGCGGGGCGTTCTCCAATACCAGAGATTTGCGCGCCCGTTTCGCGCGGGTCAATTTCAATCACTTTTGTCTTTGGAGTAACAGGGATACCGCTTCGTGTTAATCCGCGCAACGCGCCTGTGATAGGCGCAAGCAGCGGAGTTGAATTAATGTTTGCCACTTCTTCATCTTTCTGTACGGTATCGCCAATTTGGCGGGATGTATGAAATTTTCCCGCAACAGGAGCGTACACGTAACGGTCACGCGCATGTCCTTCAATTTCGCGCGGTTCGCCTGATAGCGGATGGGTCGTGCCGTGCCAAATAATTTTCCCCAGCGAGTCCCATCCCGTTTCAATGCCAAGATCAACATTTTGACCCACAGTAAAATTTGGCCCCAAGCCGATAGCGAGCGGAGCGAGTCCGCGTTGAGATTCGGGCTGCAATTGTTTCCGCATTCGCGCGTCCACAAGAATTTGCGGGCGAAGCGTTTGCATGAGTTCATGAAAATCTTTTACAACCACAGGGATGACTTGACGAGCCGCCAGTATGCCACGTAGAAGATATAATCTTTTTATGAGTTGCGCTTCAATGCCGTCTAACATCATATGACCATCGAAGACCGCGTCCGTGAAGGACATCTTACGGCGCACAGTCGCTGGTTTGGGTATTTCATGAATGACAACGGAATATCCCGCTGAAAACAGGCGATGAGTAACAGCAGAGCCAACATCATTTGCGCCGCGAACTAAAATGCGTAAATCAATTTTTACGCGATTCATCTTATTAACGGGTTGTTTTGTTTTGAAATTATCAAACCCCAAATATGATAAAGGATTGCCGCGCTGATAAAACCAATGGCAAGGTTGCCCGTCCAAACGGCAAGCGCGAGAACAAGCAGGGCGGTGACCCAGTTTTGGGCAGTGGGTTCCAAATCGCGGATCAGCAGAAAATGCTGCCAGCCTACGTAAGCAAGCAGAATCCCCAACACGGGGTAGGGAATTAATCGAAAGACATTCATCACGGTTTGTCCGCCAAAGACAGCCAAAACAAGAAAAATACCGCCAAGCATAAGAGTCGCGCCGCCGCTGCGCGCGCCGAGACGGTAATGCGCCGTGAGTCCGCCGCAACCGTGACAGACGGGAACTCCGCCAATTAATGCCGCGATAAGGTCATTAAATCCCATCGTCAGCATGAGGCGGCGTTCTGTAACGTGACTTGCTTTTTCGTTGAAGTATTGACGCGCCGCGTCTGCGGTGGCGTAGACTGAATTGCCGAGACTGAGCGGAATTTGCGGCAACGCGAGGAGAATCAATCCCTGCCACAGTTGACTCCAAGTTGGGACGAGCGGCAAGAAGCGCGGCAGCGTGACATTCAGCGTTAAGTCAGGCAAACCAAAGTGAAAGGTGGAAACGATGACGCCGAATCCAAACACGCCCAACGAGGCATAATCTTTTTTCAAATTGAGGAGGGCGATTAAAGCAATCAACGCGCCTGCGCCGAGAATCGTATTCCAAGGGATGTGAATCTCCGCAATGGGGAGCGCGGTTTCCCAGCCTTGCGGAACTTTCGTCACCAACCCCCATGCGGATTTAAAAAGCAGATACGCCAATCCCAATTGAATACCGCGCACAACTGGTTTTGGAAAAAACGTATGCACCCATTTATCCACTCCCAGGAAACCGAGACCCAGAAATGCGATGGCATTCCAGATTGCGCCTGTAATGATAACGACTGGCGACAGCCCCAAAGCAAGCGCCAGCGCGGAAACCGATTTAAGCGGCTGCACGGGAATGGGCAGGCGATACACAAGCGCGGTGATAACATACGCCAAACCAATACCAAAGAATGCGGCGGTGGCGTCCATGCCGTTGAGCGAAATCAGCGCCAACACAAGCGGAAGCATGACTCCCAAATCTGCCAGCCCACCTGAAAATTCGGCTAGGGAAAAAACAAATGGATTACCAGTAAATTGTTTTTGCATTTTCAATTCCTCACGGATTAACCAACCGCAGCAAAGACGCCATTTGATATGTAGGTATGCTGACGGGCATTTGATAATAGGTCTGGCCTGCGCAAGCGCGGCAAAGCGTCAGATTTTGCTGCTTGACTTCGCGCTCGTTCATAATTTCCTCTCCGCACACATCGCAGTTGACGCGCACGCCGGGGCGCGAAAGAATCTGCGCGAGCGGAATGGTGAGCGTGACTTCCTGTGCGGTGAACATTTCTTCATCGGGCATGATCTGGTAGGCTTTCATCTGCGCGAAGTAGTGACGTGATTCTTCGGGGGTGTAAGTGTATGCCCGCTGGCGGACATACAGCACAGGAGCGATTCTCACGGCGCGATTTGTTTGCGTGTCAACAAAGGTCGCGGCGACTTTACCGTAATCTTCCACGCGCAAGGTACGATGACCGACTGTGCAGTTTGTGGCGGCAGAGAGTCCATCGGCAAAACAACCGTCTGTTTCGGTGATGATCAGCAGTTGTTTTTTATCAGGCGGGGTTGCTAAACCCAGCGCGGATAATCCCGCCAGCCCAACGCGCACGCCAAGAATCTGGCGCGGGCAGAGGTGGGAATGATCTGAGGATGATTTTTCAAGAAGAGGTTGAAGGTTCATGTCTATTCTCCATCATATGTCACTGCGAGCGCTTTGCGCGAAGCAGTCTCCTCATTGGCAGGAGATTGCTTCGACGGAAGAGCGCCCTCCTCGCAAAGACATAAACAAAAAAGCGTTGTCCTATGGAAAGGGACAACGCCTGATGATTGCGCGCGTCTCCTTTCCAAGCGGGGGATAAAAGCGTTTCCACTTTTACCTGGACTATCAAGTTGATAGTCAGTCCTGTTTGCCATGGAATAATTCCGCAGGCGTGCAGGCTTCGGAGATGATTATTTGATTTTTAGAGTTCAGTTTTTCTTTTCTTCGTCGTTACCGCCAAGCCCTGCTTTGAAGGAACGAATGCCGGAACCGAGTTCACCTGCAATTTTACCAATTCTTCCGACTCCGAAGAGCAGGATAACGATCACGAGGATAACAATTAATTCAGTTTGCCCAAGATGAAACATAATAACTCCTTTTGCCTTATTTCCTCGTTAGTTGTTCCCTCCTTGCCCAAGGAGGGAACAACTGACAAAGGAGAATTCACTATACTTTTTCGACTTTTACCTTGCTGTCATAGAACACAGCCGAGCCGCCTGCTAAATCACTCAATGTGACGTTTTTGAGAACAGGGTCAACGCGCATGGCGCCATTGGCGTGCATGGGAACCGCGCGGCGCGGATCACCTTTGATGACTGTGCCATCAATTTCGATGTCACTACTGCCGCTTGCCCAGTGACCAAATCCTAGTGGAAAGGCGACAACGCCTGGGCGAATGCCTTCGATCACTTTGGCTTTGCCAACCATCGGAACTTTGCGACCATTCTTCAGATCATACTCGCCTGCGGTGTTGCTGGCGGAGGAAATCTTGACCATGTCGCCGTCTTTGATATCCATCTTATGAGCGTCGCTGGCGCTGATCAGCAGGTAACCTTCGGGAAGAACACCCAAAGTCCAATAGTTGCTGATGCCGCGCGCCTTTGCCATCGTGATGGTTTTGTAAGTAATCAATTGCAGATCGTAGCCCTTGTCATTGATTTCCTCACCAATCGAGGAGAGTCCCGCGGGAATGTATTTGGCGTAACCAGCATAGTGTTTGCCGGTCATCGTATTAATACTGGTGGCGGTCTTTTCCTGATACAGGTTGATCAGGCGTCCATACTTGTTTGCGACTTGCGCGCCCTTGTAGGCTTTATCAAAGTTCTGATAGCGCCCGCCGCGATTCATTACGTAGACGACCTTGCGCCACAGACTCTCGTCGCCACCGACTGCGGCTTTCCATTTGTCAGCGTCGAAGACGCTCTTGGGCAGGAACCGCCTTGATTCAAGGAAGATGCGCAGTTCTTCATCGTCCGCTTCGGGGACTGAATCTGAACCATCTTCTTTTTCGCCAAAGGCAATATCCGCAACTTGCTTAAGGTAGTGATCTTCAGGGCGGATGTAAGGAACGCCTTCGCCAAAGCCATTGGGACCGAAGCCATGTAATTCCAGTTTTTCAGCCATTGCCAGGAAAATCGCTTCAAACGACATGGCAATTTCTTCGCCAAAGACTTTCACGGTCGGCCAGCCGGGGATGAAGAGGGCTGGGTTGCGGACATTTTCCACCTTCCACGGGACGGAGGGGTGCGAACCGCCGAATTCCCAGCGTTCCAGATAAGAAAGGTCGGGGAAGATGTAATCGGCGTACATGCTGGTCTCGCCCACCATAATGTCGCTGGCGATGAAGAGCGGCAGTTTCTTGGGATCAGAGAGAATCTCAATGGTAGTTTGACCACCAGGCAGGCTGTAAGGAATAGCCGCCATGTAGGACATTAGGATTTTTATCGGGTAAGGATAAGCATCACCGATGGACGGGATGTCTTCCTGATAGATGTCGCTGGCAAGCGGGAACCAGGGACGTTTGGTCGGATAGGTTCCGTCAAAGAGGGAAGTTTTCTCGTATGCAACACCTGTGCGGATAATGTCCACACCAAAGGCGGTCATCTCTTCTTCGCCCCACATCTTGGTGACGGGGAAAGGCTGACCCTTCTTACTGCCCTTGCGGTCGTAGGTGCTAAGTTTGATGGAGCCGCCCGCATAATCAAAGTTGCCGATCAGCAGGTTGACTACGTACCAGGCATTATTAGCGTAGAAACCGTTTGTGTGTTGGGAAGGCCCGCGATGAATATCCACTGCGGCTTTGCGTCCATGCGAAGTAAACTCGGTCACCAGCTCCAGAATATCATTTTCACTGATACCTGCAATCTCAGCCCACTCGGCGATTGTGTGTTCATTTGCCGATTCGAGCAAGATCTGCATACCGTCCTTGACATCGAACTCGCCCACTTTTTGGTTGATGAACATATCACCCACCACTGGGGCGGCTTCTGCATTCAACACATTGATGGGAGTCGGAATGCCAGCGACCAATGCAACAGGAGTATCGCCGGGGAATTCAACGCCAGCGGCATCCACATAGACGGTTACATCCTTGCCGTCTTTCTGGACGGTTTGCTTGGTCAGCAGTCCCAGTTCACTGGCGCGCAGATGTTTGCCGGGCACGCCTTCTTTGATTTTCACCAGCCAGGAACCATTGGCATAGTTCGGTTCGCCTGCGGCGGTCGCGGCGGCTTGGTTGGCAATCGCCATATAAGCCTTGTTATATTTTTCGTTTTCGAACATCCAGCTGATCATGCCAAGCGCCATCGCCGCATCGCCACCCGGTTTGATCGGAACCCATTTCCAGGCTTTGGCGGCTATCTTGCTCAAACGCGGATCCACAACTGCGAACTTGCGCCCGTTCACATAGGCATCCATCGCCTTGGGTCCGCGTTGCGGCGGGCCATAGTTCGCATCCAACAGATTCGAACCGACGTAGATCACAAACTCGCTGTTGGCTGTATCCACTTGCCAGTAGAATTTGTCGCCGCCATCGAAGGATGCTTTCTCGGCATTCCACTTGGAGCTCATGGCTTTGCCAGTAAAGTAGAGCGATCCCTGACAAATTGTGGTATGGCCGTTCATGTTGATCGAACCGTATCCGCCTTTGACAAAGCGCTCCACAATATCTTCGCGGCCGCCCTTCATGCGTCCCCAGACGAACATGAATTGGTTATTCTTCGGGCCGAGGTCGGGATGTTCGGGATCAATCAACACATCGAGATGATCTTTGAATTTGCTCTTGAAATCCTCGACCAGCGCGGCTTTCTTGTCCTTGTCTTTTTCACCCCAAATCTTGGTAATTTCAGCCGACATTTCTTTCGACACTTCGGCATCCGCTAAAGCACGCACAGCTTTCATGCCGTCTACTTTGCCTTCGCCGAATAAGTCGCCGCCGTTGACAACCTCGCCAATGGCTTTCTCGAAGGAAATGGTTTCCCATTGTCCCGCGCCACGCTTGGTGCCGGGCTTGCGCTTGAGCACACTGACGATGCGATAGGGATCATACGCGGTCTGAATACCAGCTTGACCCTTGGGGCAAAGCCCGCCTTCAATCGTCGCCATATCTTTGATTGGCGTCTCATAAGCAGGATGCGGCCAAAGTGTCCACGGGCTGTAGGGGTTGCCGTCAATCTTGGCAGCCATGCCCTCCAACAATTTGACCTTAATTCCGCAACCGGTATTGCATTGCAGACAAACGGTATAGATTTGATTTTCAGGTTTGGCTTCAAAGAAATTGCCTTCGCCCGCGGCCATCACTTTTTGGATGGCTTGATTGGCTTTCGGCATGTTGCCCAGAAAAGCCGCCGCCGCGCCGGTCACGCCGGAAAGTTTGAGAAAATCGCGCCGGGTGATCTCACCCGTTCGTGGTGTTTGTTTTTTGGAAGTCATCTTACGCCTCCTTGGTCGGTTGATGGAAGAGTTTCAACACGTCGCTTCCGATCAGGAAGCCGAGCACGGCGATGCCGATGGTGCCGGATGTCACCGCCCACTCCATCAGGCTGGGGAAGTAATCGAACGAAAGGTGCGGGCCGCTGAAGGCAGAGGTCAGCGCGCCCAGCTCGGGGACGGTAAGAGCCGGGAAGATGATCAAGCCGCGCGCGAAGCCATAGCCGATCAACACCAGCAAACCCATCCAGCCGGCCCAGCCGTTGTGTTTGGCAAACTTGGGCTGTGAGAGGAAGAAAATCGGGATCAGCGAGCCGATCAGCAGTTGCGCGATCCAGAAGGCCCACCAATACTGTCCAAACATCACTTGGCGGATGGCTTCCACGTTCATCGGCACGTTGCCATACATGCTCTGCGAGTAATCGGCCCAGATGAAGTACAGTTTGACCACCAACAGGATGACGGTCATCAGACTCAAAGTCCACAACTGCTGGGGACGATGCGGATCGTCGCGCGGACCGAACAGGCCCAGCGCCACGAGCATCATCGCCGCCCCAGAGGCCAGCGAGAAGACCGGGAACTGCACCGGGAACAGGCCGATGTGCCAGAAGGGACGCGAGGCATTTACGCCAAGCAAGGCTCCCACCGCGCCGGAGATGAACAGCGAGAGCGGAAGACCAATCCACATGATGATTTTCAACGCGCGGCTGCCGGGCTTGCGAATTTGCAGGATGAGCGCGACCAGCGCCAACAGGCCGAAGAGGGTGTAGCCCCAAACCATCTGGAAAAGCAGGGAGAAGGGGTTGCCTTGCAGGTACACCTTCCAGATGCGTTCCAGGTGGCCGAGGTCAAGCCAGATGGAAAGCAGCGCGGCGGCCAGGCTGACCAGCGATCCCCACAGCGCTATCTTGCCGGTGCCTTTGAAGGCGGGGATGTCGAACAGCAAGTCGAGCGAGGCGATCATAAATCCACCAGCCGCGATGCCGGCGAAGAACAGGTACATGGCTACCCACAGTCCCCACACCACGTAGGAACCATAGTTGGCATCCTGATGTCCAAAGACAAAGCGATCATAGAAGCCCCACAACCCAAATAACAGGGTGAGCGCTCCGAAGGCATAGGTAATTTTCTTTATCATCTCATCCTCCTACACAACGTAGTAGACGCGCGGCTCAGTGCCCAATTCTTCCTTGAGCCGCATGACGTTGGGACTGGCGATCAATTCGTTGACCAGAGAATCGGGGTCATTGCGGTCGCCGAAATAGGTGGCCCGACCGATGCAGGTGGTTGTGCAAGCAGGCAGGATGCCGTCCTTGACGCGATGCAGGCAGAAGTGGCACTTGCGGACATTGCCGACAGGCGATTCGTGGATACCATTGCGCGCCCAGTCTTCACCGTATTCCTTGCTGGCATGTTCATAGCCTGCCGCAGTTGCGCCGCCGACGATGGCGCCATCGAACACAGGCAACTGCTCGGTGTAGGTTAAGCCGAAATCGAAGGTGCGCGAGGCATATGGGCAGGCCGCCATGCAGGCGCGACAGCCGATGCACTGATCGTAGTCAACCACCACCACACCCTCCTCGTTCTTGTAGGTGGCGTTGACCGGGCAGACCGGCGTGCAGGGCGGATTGTCACACTGCATACACGGCTTGGGCAGGAATTTCATCGTCACGCGCGGATACGTTCCTATTTCTTCCGTCAGCACCGGGCGATAGACCACGCCTGGCGGCAGTTTGTTCTCGGCAACACAGGCGACGGTACAGGCGTTGCAACCCACGCATTTGCGCAGGTCAATCACCATCACCCAATGCCGTTCCGAGGCGGGTTTTTCCAGGGCGCGCTTTAATTCCGCATTCATGCGAACTAAAGCATCCTCTTTCGTCAGGTCGCTGGCTGGCGCGGCAGAAATCTGCACGCCGTCCAGGATGGGCGAGACCAACCCGGCGAAAGCCTCGGAAGCATACTTATCCAACAAAGATGCTTCGTTTATCATTGTGCTTCTCCTTCATAGAGATTTGGTTTCGGACAGATGTCCGATAATGCCAGCGTTATTTTCAACCTAATGGCATAAATCACGAAGCGGGAAAAGTTTGATAGTTTATTGGGATTTGTCAGGAAAACCCCTACATAAGGAGTGATATTCGGCAGAGCAAAATATGACACTATACATATTCGTATTTTAGAATATGATATATAATATATTCATAGACATGAATATGAAAAACAATCCTATACAACCCATTGTTTCCCTGCTTGAATCTATCTCGCCTTTGGCGCGGCTGGAAATTTTGCAAACCATCGGTGCGGGCGAGGCTTGTGTCTGTCATTTGGAAGCAAGGCTCGGTTATCGCCAGGCATATATCTCGCAACACCTGATGGCACTGCGTCAGGCAGGTTTGCTAGATTCGCGCCGCGAGGGTAAATATATTTTTTATCGGCTAGCAAAGCCCGAGGTCACATTGCTCATCCAGCAGGCGGCAAAGATCAGTGGAGTGAACCTGCCCGTTATTGAAGCTGTCAGCTCGGAAAAACAATGCGGTTGCCCGAAGTGTTCGCCTGAAATAATCGAAAGTCTCGCGGCTTCCAAATGCGTCCAGGCTTGAAATTTTTGCTGGCAAGTTGCTTTGCGCAATTATTCTGCCCTTTGCCGAGCCTTATAAAAAGGCAACGGCGTCATTCATCCGTAGAACGAACCTTGGATTTAGCAATGAAGGAGTAACATATGTCTGATTTTTTGGAAACCACTGTAGATAAATTCACCTTCAAGGTCGCCACAGACTGTTTTTATAACCATGAAGGCGTTTGGGCAAAAGAGGAAAATGGGCGCATACGTATTGGGCTGTCTGACTTTGTCCAACAGCGCAGCGGCGATGTGGCCTTCGCAGAGGTCAAGCCGGTAGGAACGGTTCTTGCTACGGGAGAAGAAGTGGCGGTCATTGAGACGATCAAGGTGAACATCACATATACATCGCCTGTGAACGGAAAAATCGTAGAGGTTAACCCGGCGATGAACGACGCTCCGGAGGCCATCAACCAGGACCCATACGGCGCAGGCTGGCTGGCCGTGATGGAAGTCACCGATTGGGATGCGGACTGTGCCAAACTTCTCGACCCGCAGGCTTATTTCACGATAATGAAAGGTCAGGCAGAAGAGGAGGCAAAGAAATTATGATGGTAAAAACTCAAAAAGTCATTATCGTGCCCTGCAGTGGGATTGGTAAACCGTACGGTACTGTCAGTCGCGAAGCAGCCTACGATGTAACCGAAGACTTGCGCCCCGGGCAGACACAACTGGTACCGTTGGCTTTATTGGTGCTTGGCGATGAGGAATCTCGGGCCATTGTAGCAGAATGCCCGGCAGTAACTATTGACGGCTGTAAACTGGCTTGCGCCGCAAAAATGGTCCAGCAGAGCGGTGGCACGATTGCACAGGAGTTTGCTGTCCTGGACGTGTACCGCCGTTACAAGGATCTCAAGCCGCAGGGCATCGCCGAACTCAACGAGAGCGGGCTGAAATTGGCTCGTGTCCTGGCAGAGGAAGTTGCTGTCGTGGTGGATGGCCTAACCAATGAAAAACCGGGAGGCCAGAATGCCTGACCTGCCCAAGAAAAAAGTTGGCATTATCACCTGCTCCGGCGAGGAAATCCCGGAGGGTACGATAACCCGCCTAGCCGCCCTCAAAGTCCTCGAGCAATTGCGCCCGGCGGACACGGTCACGATTTGCCTGCCCCTTTTCCTCGCCGGCGGTGAGGGTGACCGGGCTTTTGCAAAATTCTATCCAACGATTGCTATTGATGGCTGTGACAAGCGCTGCGCGGCGCGCGGCACGGAAATGTATTCCGGCAAACCTGCCGCAAGTATCATTGTTACAGAACTTGTTGCCGAACGCGGCTTGGGGAAACCGGAAGGGAAACGCCGTCTGAACGAGGCCGGCAGGCAGGCAGTGGAAGCGACAGCCGGACGAGTTTCAGAGTTGGTGGACGAATTACTGCAAAAACATTGGAATCGCACAGCAGGAGTCGCCGAAGAACTCATCTCGCTCGATGTACCGGAACCGGTACAGGCGACCTGTTCCTGCGGTTCCGGAATCCCAGTGCAGGATATCGTCGTCAATGGACAGACGGTCACCTTGATCGCGTTGTCACTTATCTTCCAGCAGTTCCATGACTCTGGAAAACCCGCCTCACAGGATACAACCGGGGAATTGCTGGAGACCGTGAAAATCTATAACCCGATCCCGCTTGGCGAAGATGAGGCCTATGCGGTAGCGCTGTCGCGGGAATATGCAGCCTTTTGTGAGCAGCCAGGAGCAGTCAAATGAGCCGTACAGCCATCTACAATACTACCGTCGCATGGAAAGGCGAGCATTGGGGACATATCGTCATGGGCAACGGCCCGGAGATGGACTTTTCTGCGCCGCCTGATGCACAGGGTCATCCCGACGTTTTGACTCCAGAGGACGCTTTCGTGGCCGCAGCCAATACCTGTATCATGATGATGTTTATCTGGGCGGCAGAACGTTTCAAACTTAACCTGCTCTCTTACGATTGCCGGGCAGAGGGCACCAAACTGATCGAGCTGGACCGCACGGAAATTTTTACCCATCTGCGCTTCTGGCCGGTCATTCGGATTGCCGCTGGAGACGAAGATCCCAAAGCCGTTGAAAGACGTGCCAAACGAGCCCTGCAGTCCGCCCAAAAATACAGTCTGGTAGCGAACTCGGTGAAGTCCGAGATCATTATCGAACCACAGATCGAGGTAGTCGCCGGAAAGGCTGGATGATGAAAACCAATTACATTGAAATGCACAAGTCCCTCGAAGAACGTCTTGCCCAGCTTGGGCGTGAGATTCCTGGTCCGATGTCCGGTTTTGCTCGCTTGCATAAAAAATCTGTTGAGGAGGGTGCGCTCAGCAGTAAAGTCAAAGAGATGATGGCTCTGGCAATCAGCATTGTCGTTGGTTGCGAGGGTTGTATTGCCTATCATGTTCACGATGCCATCGCGGCCGGCGCCACCCGCCAGGAATTACTGGAAACAATTGGCGTGGGCATCCTGATGGGCGGAGGCCGGGCTCAATTTATGCCGCGCATGCTCTGGATGCTGTTGAGCAGTTTTTGCCTGCAGAAGAAAAACAATCCAATATTTAATAGCAATCAATTTTAGCAACGGATAGAATCCGAAACTTCAATCACAAAAAAAGGAGTCAATTTATGTTAACCATCAAAGTTCTAGGGCCGGGGTGTGCCAACTGCAAGAATGTCGAGACCGTGGCTCGGAAGGCCGTGGCCGATCTGGCTGTGGAGGCGGAGATCGTCAAAGTAACCGACTACGCCGATATTATGAAATACAACGTCCTCTCCACACCGGGCCTGGTTATCAATGAGAAAGTGGTCTGCGCAGGCCGTATCCCCTCGCAGGCTGAAGTAACGACTTGGCTGGCGAACGCTCTCGGCTAATATAATTCCGTCCTTCTTTTCTCTCTCACCTAATACATGATTGCAACACCGTCCAGCAAAGCCGCTTCGCAACATTATTTGGCTTCCTACCCGTTGGCGTGTTGGGACTGCTTGGTTACCTCGGTTTGAGAGCCGCATGGCTGGTGCGGAAATATCTTCCGAAATTTGCCAAGCCTGCCGACATTGCCTTCTACGGCATGGCATTCTTCGCAGTGATCTTCTCGCTTTATCTCACCTACCTCGAACCGTTTGTCATCCGCGCCGTCTGCATCTGGTGTCTCAGCTCGTCAGTGATCGTCACCTTGCTTTTGTTACTTGGCACACCGCCCGCCATACGCCAGTTTTCGCTTTCCGATGAGGATGAATAATGCCCAAAACGAAACCCGCCAAACGCAGAAAACGCGCTTCCAAAAATCCGCCCGCCTTATTAATCCTGGCAGGCATTGCTTTATTGTTGATCGTCATCTTTGCCTTCAAGAGGGGCGATAATTCAGATACGTCTTCCGCCTCACTCGAAGCCAAACTCGATCAGGCGCTCAATGACGGACGCCCGACCTTTGTTTTCCTGCATTCGCTCGAGTGCATCCCCTGCAAAGCGATGATGGAGACGGTTGCCAAGGTTTATCCTGACTTTCAAGATGCGATTGTTTTGATTGATGTGGATATCAATCAGCAGAGCAATGGCAATATCATTCGCCGCGAACAATTGCAATCCATTCCAACTCTTGTTTTTTACGATGTCCAAGGAAATCGCCAGGTTTTCATTGGCGCCATGACAGCGGAGCAATTTCACGATACATTGACCCAATTGGCGGCAGGACAGTAGCATGGAGATTGACTTCACCATCATCGAAAATGCATCCGTGCTGGCTTTTGCGTTAGTCTTTCTGGGCGGCATCCTCACCAGTATTGGCCCCTGCAATGTGGCGATGATTCCGCTCGTGATTGGCTACGTCGGCGGTTCGCGCGACCTGCCGCGCGTCCGTGCCTTCCTCCTTTCGCTAACCTTCGCCATCGGGCTGGCTCTGACCTTCATGCTGCTCGGCGTTGTCGCCGCCCTCATCGGCGGGCTGGTGGGGGCATCCACAACCTGGTGGTATTACCTGGTTGCCTTTGTGTGTTTTGTCATCGGATTAAATATGCTTGGCGTCATTCACATTGAGACACCGCTCTGGCTGGGTGGACTGCGTGAGCGCGTCACCCTCAAGGGTGTGCCTGGCGCGTTGGCGTTGGGTCTCGTCTCAGGGCTGGTGGCTTCGCAATGTGCCACGCCTGTGCTTGCTGCCATCCTGACTTATGTGATGGCGAAAGGCGCGTTGGTTTACGGTGCGGGATTGTTGTTTGTTTACGCCCTCGGGCGCGGTGTGCCAATCGTTCTGGCGGGGACATTCACGGGCGTCTTAAAACGGATGCAGGCATTCGGTCGCTGGAATGAAGCGCTGGAGAAAGTTGCCGGGATCGTGGTGGTTGCTGTAGGTTTGTACTTTGTGTGGATCGCATGAGCCGCAAAGTCTTGTGGTTGTTTTTCTTTCTTGGATTAGTTTTCACCCTGGGTGCGAAAGCCGTCTGGGGTGGTTGGCTTGGCATGGATGAAACCTTGGATTTGAATGGCAAGCCCGCCCTGATCTTTTTCACGCTCTTGCAAGGTTGTGAATGTCAGATGACAGTTGTCCGCGCCGCCGAAGCGCAACTCGCAAGTTGGGCATCGCCACTGCCACTCCTGCGCGTGGATTTTGACCGTCAGCGCAAGTTAGCGGCGCAATGGAAGGTGGCTCGCGCGCCCGCCCTCGTGCTGGTCAATGCCGAGGGTCAGGTTGTTTGGAAGCAGGATGAAGGTTTGAGTGATGAGTCGCCGCTAGATCTGAATCAGGCTGAACGTCAGATTGAAGCGTTGATTTTTAATCCATAAAATGAAAGCGGGAGGAACCCATGTTGATCGAAAAGTATGATGTCGAAGTTTTCACCCCGCCCTGCGAGCCGGGTGCAGAACGGTACGCGGCGCGGGCGCGCTTGAATGTTGACATCTCCGAAGCCCTTCCTTATCTGAATGCCACTTTGCGCGGCGCGGTCTATCTGCCCGAAGCCAAAGTGCTGACTTGGAAGAAGGGCGGTCACAACATCGCCTTCCACGCCTACGAAATCGCCACCAGCAACGTCGAAGACCGCGAAGGCGCGGAGAAGGAACTCAAGAATTTGATTGAGCTGGTCAACCGCACCTGGGAACGCCGCGACGAAATCACACCCGACACGACCACGCGCCAGCGTCCCACACCGATGGCGATTTACAAACTGCTTCCCAATACCAACTGCAAAGGATGCGGCGAGCCGACCTGCTACTCCTTCGCGTTGAAGTTGACCGCCTCGCAAAAGAAAATTGCCGATTGCCCGCCATTGCTTGAACCAAAGTACGCCGAAAAACTATCCTCGCTGGAGAAGATTGTCATCGAAGCCCCGGCGATTGGATGATGTGAAATATGATTTATCTAGATTCCATCATCCTCACCAAAACTCTGCCCTGTCTTGCCGAGCCGGGGCGCATCATCGTCATTGGCAAGCCGAACCGCTCGCTGGACGAAGTCCTGCCTTACCTTGCCACCCTGCCGGGTATTATCGCCTGGAACCCGGAGGCCCTGACGCTGACCTTCCGCCGCCCGCATGGTTTCATGACGCTGTACAGCGACAGGGTTTACATCACGCAGGTGGTGGATACCGCCGAGGGATTGGAATTGTTCGCGGTGCTCAAAGAGGGGGTCAACGCGGTCTGGGAAAAGCGCACCGAACTGGTGGCTGTCACCGCCAAAAAGCGCGCCCCGCGTCACCTGGATATTTGGGAGTTGCTGCCGCGCACGAATTGTAAGGAATGCGGCGAAGCCAGTTGTCTGGCGTTTGCGGTGGCGGTGTTGCAGCATAATCGGCTTTTGAGCGAATGCGCACCCTTGCAATCTGACTCATCCTTCGCCGACCGCAAGGCTACCCTGGAGGCAATGCTATGAAGAATGTCCCTGCGGAGAATACGACCCGCTCGCTGTGGATCACGCTCGAAGCGACAGAAATCATCGAACTGAAACGCATCAACCAGGACCGCGATGGAGATGGCGCGCTGGAATTTTTCCGCAATCTGTTGACGCCGCGCGTGCGTGCCGCTGCCCAAAAACACGGCCTGGCCCTCAACCTGCTGACGGAGGAGAAAAACGATGAGTGCCTACCTCGATAACGCGGCCACCAGTTGGCCCAAACCAGAGACGGTCTATCAGGCCGTGGATCATTTCATGCGGGAAGTCGGCGCGACGCCTGGGCGCGGCGGACATCGCCGCGAGGAGGAAGCCGCCCGCATCGCCGATGAAGCCCGCGTTGCCCTGGCTGAACTCTTCCACGCGCCCGATTCGCAGGGCGTGGCCTTCACCATGAACGCCACACAAGCCATCAACGTGGCGCTCAAGGGATTGCTCCAACCGGGCGACCACGTTATCACCTCGTCCATCGAACACAACGCCATTTGGCGTCCGCTCAAAGCGCTGGAGCGGCGCGGTGTGGCCGTGACCGCCGTCCCCTGCGCGCGAGACGGGTCGCTCGATCCCGCCGAGGTCGAGTCAGCCATCCGCCCGTCCACGCGGCTGATCGCCCTGCTACACGCGTCCAACGTGCTGGGGACGATACTGCCCGTCGAGGAGATTGGCGCACGGGCGCATCGGCACGGCATCCCCTTGCTGGTGGACGCGGCGCAGACGGCGGGAGCCTATCCGATTGACATGCAAGCCATGAACATTGACCTGCTGGCTTTCCCCGGCCACAAGGGATTGTTCGGGCCGCACGGGACGGGCGGGCTGGTCGTCCGCCCCAGCATCGTCTTGGAGACGTGGGTCGAAGGCGGCTCAGGGACGGAATCCGCGCCGGAGACCATGCCAGAAACGCTCCCCCTGCGCCTCGAAGCCGGGACGCAGAATGCAGCCGGCATCGCGGGACTGCTGGCTGGCGTGCGCTTCGTGCTGGAACAGGGCGCCGAAAAAATCCACGCCCACGAGATGGCTTTGACGACTGTGCTGATGGACTTGCTGCGCGACGCACCGGGGCTGACCCTGCTCGGTCCCGCCGATCCCGCTCAACGCACGGCGGTTGTCTCTGTAACCATCGAGGGCTACGTTCCCGATCAACTTGCCATGGTGCTAGATCAGGTCTACGATATTGCGACCCGCGCCGGATTGCATTGCGCGCCGCAGGCGCATCGCACGGCTGGCACGCTGGAGGTCGGCGCGCTGCGTTTCAGTCCCGGATACTTCAACACAGCAGATGAGATTCGCGAAGCTGCCGACGCATTGTTGAGCATTCTATAGGAGGCAACATGGCGAAGGAACGCATCGAAAAAACCCTTATTGTCTTGAACGAGGAAGAAGTGCGCCAGTTGCTTCGGGTGGCGCAACGCAACAATCCTGAGGAAATCCAGCGTTTCATGCTGAAAGTTTTCATCAAGAAAGTCGAGGCCATCTTGCGCCGCAGGTGTGGATGATGGCTGTGAAACAGGAAATAGAAACAGGAAATAACTATGCAAAATCCAATTCTCACTTTGGCTGAAAGCATCCAGCAGAAAAAGCCCGCCGCGCTACGCAGGCGCTGCGGATAGGCCGATGGAAGGAGGAAAAATGCAGAAAGTAAGCGTGGTGCTGGATGAGCAACAACAGAACGAGTTGCAGATGATCCTGGCAGACAAGGATGCTGAGGCGGCTATGCTCTTTTTGAAAGAGGTGATCTGGACGCAGATACAGGCTGTACACCGCAAAGAATTACGCAGTCACCTGGAAAAAGGCGCAGCGTGAGGCATGTGGCCGGCCTTCACGATGAAGATAACAACTCATGCTTTACTTGATCTGAATTAGGGTCAAGTATAGATTGAATGGATAATGCAAACTTCGTAAAATAAAAACGGGAAGGTCCTATGTTGATCGAAAAAACTGATCCTAAAGCCAGTTATGCCAGAGGATGAAGACACCATCGAATTGGTACGCGTTCTGGTGGAGGCAGAGATCATGAGCGGTGTGAAGTGTTGTGATTTCAACGATTTTGCGAAAGCAATGGCTGACGAAACGCGCCAACAAATCTTGTCGCTTTTACAAGCAGGTGAATTAAATGAGAGCGACATCGTTACGCATTTCGATTTGACACAGCCCACCATCTCTCATCACCTAGCATTGTTACGGCGCGCAAAACTGGTACTATCGCGTCGTGATGGGATGCACATTTTCTACCGTGCCAACCAGTCTTGCGTGTCTGAATGTTGCGCCGAGATTCTGGTCCGATTCGATATTCCCGACCATGAAATGTGAACCAATCAGAAAATGAGGGCCGTTATGGAAAACTTGCTGATCCCCTGGCTTTAGCGCGCGTCTACGCCCCAATTGGCCTCGACTTGGTCGGCCCGGCACCGGAGAAAATTGCTGTCTCGATCCTGGCGGAGTTCATCGCCGAGCGGCGCGGGAGCAAGGCGGCCTGTCGTTCTTAACAAAGGTCACTCGTATCTTATGACATCAATCCTTGACTATGTCTGTGCGCGGGATATATAATTCAACGCATGTTGAACTATAATTCGGGTGAAATCCACCCTGCCCCTGCCAATCTGGAAATATTAGCCAGCCTTCTCAAAGTGCTGGCTGAGCCAAAACGCCTGCTTATTTTGGAGATGATCATCCAAGGCATGCAATGCAACTGCGAACTGGGCGATGCCCTGCAAATGGCGCCCAACCTGATTTCGCACCATTTGAGCAAACTGCGCGAAGTGGGATTGGTGAATGTGGAACGCGATGCCATCGACTCGCGCTGGGTGTATTACTCGATCAACCGCGCCGCGCTGGATGAACTTAACGCCGTCTTCGGCGCATTCTTTGACCCCAACCGCATCCAACCCCGCCGCCTGACCTGCGGTCCCAGCGCAACAGTGTGCTCGCCAGACAACGCGGCATCTCAAACATTTTTATTGGAGAAAAAATAATCATGAGCAACCTCATTCCTCTTCTAAATACCCTGCCAACTTCCATCGTCCCAGCGGATGTGGAATTTTTTGACCCGCCGATGTGCTGTCCCACCGGATTATGCGGTCCCGCACTTGACCAAACTTTGCTGGATGTAAACGAGATGATTATGTCTCTGCAGCGTGAAAACCTGCGTGTGGAACGATATCAAATGAACAGCAATCCCAATGCCTTTTTGGGGAACGCCGAAGTGATGAAACTGGTGCGCGAAAAACAAATGGAAGCCCTGCCCATCATCGTTGTGCGCGGCAAAGTGATCAAAGTGGGAGCGTATCCGAGCGCGGATGAAATTCATAACGCGCTCAATGGGGTAACGAAATGACCCAATTCATTTTCTTTTCAGGCAAAGGCGGGGTTGGAAAGACCAGCATGGCTTGCACCCATGCCGTCCGTTATGCGGATGAGGGCAAGCGCGTGCTGATCGTCACCACCGACCCCGCCTCCAATCTGGCGGATGTGTTCGAGCAGAAAATCGGACATCATGTTACGCCGATTACTGGCGTGCCCAATTTATCGGCAATGGAGATTGACCCCGATACAGCTACAAAAGAATACATTGACCACGCCATGTCGCCCCTGCGCGCCGCCTTCCCCGCCCAGATGGTGCAGGTGATGGAAGAGCAGATGAGTGGTCCATGCACAGCGGAAGTCGCCGCCTTTGACCGCTTCACCGATTTTATCGTGCGCGACGAATCCGCCCCTGAGTTTGACATCATCATCTTTGACACCGCTCCAACAGGTCACACCATCCGTTTGCTGGAACTACCCGCCGAGTGGAGCCAATCGATTGACGCCGCGTCTGAGGGCAGCGGGCAAACCTGCATTGGTCCCGCCGCCGCCATTCAGGATGCGAAACACAAATATGAACATGCTTTGGCCGCCCTGCGCGACCAATCGCTCTCGACCTTCACTTTTGTTTTGCACCCCGAAGCGATTGCGATCCGCGAAACGAAACGCGCCATCGGCGAACTGGGCAAACTGGGGATTCGCACTTATCGCATCATTATCAACGGGATTATTCCCGCTTCGGAAAAATCCAATCCGCTGTTTGCTGCCCGCTCCGAGATGCAGTCACGCTATCTGAAACAGATTCAAGCCGAACTGCCATACCCTACGCAGCGTATGACTCTGCTTTCAAGCGAGATTCAAGGTGCGGCGCGATTGCGTCAGGTTGGAAAAATTTTCTTTGACGGCGGGGAAGAGTTACAGGTTGACAGGTTACAAGTTGAAGGTTTCCAGGTTGAACGTCAATCTTCAACTTTCCAACCTTTCAACATTCAACCCAAAAACGGTCATCGCCGCACGATCTTTTTCGCAGGCAAGGGCGGCGTCGGCAAGACAGTCGCTTCGTGCCTGACGGCGGTCTGGCTGGCGCAACAGGGACACAAGACTCTGCTGTTGACGACTGACCCCGCGGCACATTTGGGCGATGTGCTCGGTCAGCCCGTGGGCGATCTGCCCGCGCCGATAACGGGTTTGCAAAATCTATGGGCGGTCAAGATTGACCCGAAAGCTGCTGCCGAAATTTACAAAACGCGCATCTTGAACGA
>Ga0315273_10001728_pt1 | contig 25137 bp, 18 predicted proteins | sample YL17G02_0_MG_FD_205753 | JGI IMG/M metagenome (GOLD analysis project Ga0315273, IMG submission 205753) | Sediment microbial communities from Yellowstone Lake, YNP, Wyoming, USA - YL17G02_0 | ecosystem: Environmental > Aquatic > Freshwater > Lake > Sediment | place: USA: Wyoming | collected... | reverse complement strand
GTTCCATCTCCGAAATTCCATGTGTACATCAGAGGAATATCATTTTCTTTGTCCGTTACAGTTGACGCAAATGTTATTTCTACTGGGGGTGTTCCTTCCAGAATATTTGCCGATATCGCCACCTGAGGAGCAGTATTTCCGTCAAGGCTGGCATCTCTCTTTACAATAAAATTGTCGAACAATACACTCGAATTGCTTACTAATAAACCGACACGCGTCGCTGTTACTGTGCCGTAATTATAGGAATCAATTGCTTTTACTCCATCAATTTCAACTGTTAGCAAGTTATTTCTGAGAATGGTTTTGAAATGATACCAAGTATCGTAATTGATTGTTTTAATTATACCTGTATTTAATGTTGTTACAGTGCCATTGACAATTCTTTGAAGCTGAATTGTTAGCAGATATCCATTTATCATTACCAATGAATAATTTGTACTGTTTTGATAATCAAATACAAGACCCAAATTACGTTTTATAACTACCAAACCCGACCTAACCCTGAAGTCATACTCGACAGTATTTCCTTCTTTCAATTCCGCTGTTTTGGGCGCAATAATGATCGTATTGGCTTTGTACTGACCGTTAAGAGCATATTCCCCCGCACCTATATTGTACATAAACCACAAAGATGACAAATCCGGCGTCCAACCTGAATAATTATTATCATTAAAATTATCTTCATAAACTATGAGCCAATTCGAAACATCTATCGGAAGTGTCGCTTTTCCGGATCTTGGTGGTGTTCCACTATCTGTGACAGTTAAAGTGGCCGTGTATTGTCCCGTAACTGCATATGTGTGCGTTGGATTCGTTTCGGTGGAAACAGGAGTTCCATCTCCAAAATTCCATGAATATAAAAAAGGCGTATTATTTTCGTCATCCGTCACGGTCGATGTAAACGATACGTTCAAAGGCGGTTTGCCAGAGACCGGATTTCCTTGTATGGTTACATTCGGCGGATGATTTCCTTCCACTATATCAATGACAATCGTCTGTGATGCGCTCATCGCAGGAAATCCTGAATCTGTTACGGTACATGTGGCAGTGAATGAGCCCGTAGTGGTATATGTATAAAACGGATTCTGCGCGGAGGATGTTCCTGAAGAATCTCCAAAATTCCATCTGTAAGTCAGGAATGCATTGTTTCCATCCGGGTCATTAGCGGTCGCCGTGAATGTGATTTCTTGTGGTGAATACCCCGATGTTGGATCAGCGTTTATAGTTAACGTCGGTGGTTGGTTAATTGAGGACATGTTTGTAAATGTGACTTTATAGTTATCAAAAGATGCGTTAGTATTTTGAATTGAAATCCCGTTTCTACCGCTGGAAAAAGTTCCATAATTTAGTCCAGTCACAATGCTTTGATTATTTACTGAAAGTGAAATTACGCCATTTACGAATTCCGCTTTATAATGATTCCACTGAGTTGTATTCACAAGTAAAACGCCACTCGTCAAATTGCTATTTACTCCGGCGGTTACTTTTCGGAGGTACCATATGTTGCTATATGGCTTGAAGTGAATTAGAGAGTAATTGGAGCTGTTGATATAATCAAAATTAATCATAATGTTGTTACCATCAACAGAACTCGCGATTATCGCATCATATTCAATAATTCCTGTACCTGTGAAGTTTGCGGCGGTGGGAGCGATCAAATCATCCTGAAGGGTTAAATTTTTTCCTCTTAACCTTATCTCGCCGCTATCGCTATAAGTTGTCCAACTTGCTGCATTTTTTGGCGTCCAGTTTGATATATTGCTATCGTTAAAAGTATCCAGGAAGTAATAATATTCAGCTGTCAATTTTTTGGTATAACTGTTGGTCTGACCCTCATCGTCTGTCAAAACCAAAGTCGCAGTATATTCTCCAATCGTTAAATATGTATTCGTACAAGTCTGATTGCTATTTGGAGTTGATCCATCACCAAAAGTCCATTGATAAGTAATCAAATTGTCATCACCATCAGGATCTGTAGCGGAAGCTGAAAAATTGACAATCAAAGGTATTGGACCCACGCCAGAGGATGGAGTAAGAGTAATAGTAGCGATTGGTTTCAAGCTCTTCACTCCCTCTCCCTGGAAATTCAAAATAAACTGAGTCTCATCAGGATCATCACTGTATATCTTTAGCTGTCCCGCGTCATCTTCTATAACGGCAGGTTTATAACGTATTTGAACCGTAGCTTGCTCCCCAGCAGGTATCGGAGTGGAAAGACTCGTTATCGGCAGGTTGGTAGCGGGATCCTCAACTGTGAAATCTGAGTTATTGAATACGAAACTTGTAACGTTAAGATTTTCCCCAAGAGGCAATGGAGCTTTATTATAAATGATCAGCTGGACGGTCTGTCCCGTCGGCGAGTCCGTTCTGACATCACCCATATCAATATCTCTGTAATTAGTATCAATATCCGGCGCTGTGCTATTTGAAGTGGTAGGATCATATATAATATAATCATCGAATTTTGTATGTGATTTTCCTGCCCTTAATCCCCACTTTCCCGACCAGTGAGTTCCGTAAGTATATGTAAGTACTTGCTTCCCATCATAATAGACAGTAACCTTATCGGAAATAGTTGTGACAGCTTCCACTTTAACGCATGCAAAAATATCAGTACCCAATGGTATTGTATGCGTGGTAGAAGAATCTGTTTGCTCGACTATAGTATCGTCGTCATGCATAATGGCGATTGAATTAGTGTCATTGTCAAACTTGACGAATCTGTATTCCATTTTCGTATCTCTATAGCCGATTATCATCATTGCGTTTTGCTTTGTATTGGTAGTTTTGGGTTGTATGTTAAATTTTGTGCATGCCATAGCGTAACCCAAATCTCCGGAAGACGGATATGGAACGTAAATTTTATGGTTAATATCATCAGAGCTGGTTGTTAATTCTCCGTTAACGATGCTCCATGCACCTGTATCCCCGACTGTCCAATCAGAGAAATCACCATCGTTAAAATTGTCATAAAAATCAACACCTGCATTCACATATGAATATGCGGTTGTAGTTTCAGGCTCATATATTCCATTTCCGGAATCAGTAACGAATAAAGTTGCAACAAATAATCCTTCTGAAAAATATGAATTTGAAGTGTTTTTATTGTTAGAAGTATTCCCTTCCCCGAAATTCCAGAAATACATTAGATCAGAATCTTCGCCATCGGGATCATAAGCGCTTACAGTGAAATTAACAGTTGCCGGATAAATGTTTGAAACGAAAACTTTTGGATCAATAGTGACTATCGGGGGCAGATTTGTATCTGCGTATTGAGAGACGAGAAAATTGTCAAAATATGTCTCAGATTTTCTGGTGCCTAAACCTACAGCTCCGTTCACGGTTGTTAAGTAATCGTATGAACCTACAGTGACGTTGTTAATTTTTGCAACCGCTACGCCGTCAGGTCTAAAAATCAGTTCTACATTAAATACCTGATCAATCGGTATTGACCATCCGTTTGCGGCGAATTCCGCTTTGTCAATATCTCCTGGTGCGCGTAAACCGAAATAAACCTTTTGCGCCACTCTATCCAGTCTTATATAACGATAGTCCAGATAGTTGTTGAATGCCCATATTATCATCCCTGTCTTATATTCAGTAATAGAGGTTGACGGTAAATACATATCTACTCTTATCGTTCCGTAGGAGATAAGACCTCCTGGAATTGGTGCGGTTATATGCCTCGCCGTATTATCTGAAGCTGTCTTCAGCATATTTGTAACTTTGGAAGTCACTGTCCAGTCAGTATACTGATATTGCGTCCAATTGGATGCATCTCCGTCTTCAAAGTCATCGAAAAACATCGAAGGAACATAACTTATTTTTTGAGTTGCGGTTCCAACCCTGCCATCATTATCTGTTGCATAAAGTGTCGCAGTGTAAGTGGTTGTCGCGGTTACTATAGCCGAATAAGTATGATTTACACTTGTAAGCGTTGCCCCTGATTGATGCGCGCTTCCGTCGCCGAAATCCCATTCATAGTTTGTAACGGTACCATTATCCGGATCCGTTGCAGCTCCGGTAAAAGTCACAGTTAGAGGTCTGGATCCATATTGCGGATAAGCTTCTATAGTCACTTTAGGAGCTTGAGGTCCTAAATAAATATCTATCATTTCATATGTAGATGATAATTTATCGCTTACAGTACATGTCACCTGGTACGGACCAGTGCTTTTAGCCTGACTGAATTGATGAGTGATTGTTAAAGTAGATCCCTGATTATCATTATGCAGAATTTGTCCGTCACCGAAATCCCATGTGTAATCGAATACTGAACTGTCAACGTCAAATACTGTAACATAAAAATTCACCGCATAAGGAAAACTGCTTGCGCTAAAATCCGCTTGTGGCAATGCCGTCAAACTCAGGATACTAGGAATGTTATTGTATGAAGCAAATATCGGAGTAAAAATTCCTGAATATAAAATATATGAAGAGCTTTGTCCTTTCCCAACAGGAGAGATTTGTCCCAAAGCTGAAATTATCTTGTAATTTGAAGAACTTGTAGTTCCGCCAGCGCTGGTAAAATGCCCTTTTAAGAGAAGATAATTTGTGCTTTGCGGATGTTCATCAGTCAAAGCTGAAATTGATCCGAGAACTATAATTAAAAAAATCAGAGGATAAATACGTTTCATGATACACTCCTCAAAGATCAGTTTTTTCTAAAATTTCGTAAATTATATTGAAATCAAATTCCTGCAATAATATCTGATTGTGAATTAGAACAGCGGCATCTGACCCGATTCCAATATCTCTCCCATAAGCAGCGTTTTTTGCAAGCATTTCAATTCCATCTGGATCTTTCATACAATTTGAAATCTTTTGATTATCCTGCAGAATAAAATCCAGACAGCTATTAGTTGATGCTTGTTTTGAAAATTCATTTGTAAAACACCGAAGATATGTGCCAATTAATTCAGGATTGTATTTACTAATACACAATTGCTTTATATCTTCATAAAGATCGTCTTTCCCAAGATTGCTTCTGATATCGTATAAATATTCCGTTTTAGATAAATTATACCCGTCCTTATCCTTCTTCGAGATTATAAGTTGATTATCATTCCTCTTTTTACTTATAGAGACGTTATAATTTATGGTAAAATTGTATTTATTATCAGCAAGAAGAATATTTTCCAATCTTACGGCATTTTCGGACATACTGTTTACGAATAGTTCCAAAGCATTGTTTCTTTGCGGTCTTCTGAAGTAGAAGCGATTCGGTAAAAACTCGGATTTAAATATATATGCATTTCCGTTTTTCTGGACTAACTGTGCGATTTTAGGAAATCTAATAGAATCCTCAACTTTTGCTTCTAATATTATTGCGGGTAGAAAATCTATTGAATATTGGTTAAGGAGTTGTTTTCCATCATTTGATTTATAATCGAGAGAATTCAACACAGCGGCTGGAAAATCATTTTTAAGCGTATTGAAGAGAATATCGGGATTCAATCCCGGAATATTTGCATCATTAATCACTGTGATCTGCAGAGGAATATTTTTGCCATAAATGCATTGCGCTTCTTTGGATTCTGGATTTATGCATGCCGTTATCATATCGCTCCGTGAAGCGCAGTCATTGTCGCTCCCGCAAATCGGAAGCTCATTGCATGCGCTCAGGCTGATGTATTTACATAAATTCCTGTTAATTCGATTACTCGTGATTGTGTCATTAATTATCGCACCGTTAATAAATATTGTAGGTGACGCGTTAATGTTGCGCTTTTGTGCTTCTTTAATGTTATCGCTTAATAATGTCTCTCCATCTTCCGCTTTTATGATATTTTCCACATAATCGGCATCAATACCGATTGACTTCATTATGAGTATCGGATCAGAGTTTTGTATATCCTTATTTCTTAAGATTAAGTAATCCAAATATTTATCTTTAAAATATTTGATTATAACAAGCTGACGGATATCTTCCGTAACTTCCATTTCACCGTGAAGACTACTGAACTTGCCGGAAGTTGGCTGTGTATTATTGATGCACGCACCTTGAAGTTGCGATGTGGCCTTAACTTTATCGTTATCGTTGTTGGACGAATTTTCAACAATCGTTTGCTTATCGTTTTCAGAAGCTATAAAAAATATATTGAGATTTATCCTTTCCTTTAAATCTTTCACTATAGGAATGATATTATTTTGAGCTTCTATTCCATAGGGACACATGCTCATAACAAAAAGATCCATACATATCTCTTTTGTTTCTTCTGCTGAAAAGATCGGTTTTACTATTATTAGAATAGAGATGATGATGGTATTCAATAACTTCATTTACAACACCTGTAATAAAAGAGGTAAACAGTGCTTCCCCAAAGCATACTCGGTGATTCAACCTTGGCGCAAGTTGGCAATGATGCATTCGTACTTGGATCCGCCCAAGTTCCTTTGATAATTTGAGGTCCCGCCTCAGATGTAATCTCGGCGCTGAAACTCGTTCCGTTGTTGACATCCAACAATCTAAGTACACAGGCGTGCATCAGCTGCCACCAATAACAAAGCTTCGCTCCACGAGTATAGCACGCTAAAAGAGCATTTTTTTCCGAAAGTGGTCCTCTTCTTGCCACATCTATGCAAAAATTGCTTACTTTAGCCATACCTAAAGGGCATCCCGTCATTTCGACGCCAGCAATCATATACGCACTTGAAGTTATTCTCATTCTTGGAGATAAAGTTTCAGAGACGACGCCATTATTAAGCGTCATCTGAACATATCTGTCAGATGCTGTAAACAAGCCTGAAGGAAACGGCGCTGCTGTCCCTCCCAACAATACTGACATCGCGCCTTTCTTAAAAACAACTCCGCTTATTTGCTGTTGCCAAAGCTGCGTCCCTCCGCTTAGAGAATCCCAAACAGAGAATGTGACCTGGTAAGTATCGGAACCATCCAGTAATTGGCGGCTTTGATTTGCTACCTCCGCCTGGAACAAAAGAACCCTGTCCGATTGTGGAAAAGCAAAATTGCTAACTAATAACACTATAATAACGAAGATTAACAACCATGTTTTTTTCATTTATAGATTCTCCTATTTGCAGCAACGAAAATAAGCGAATGTAAGACATAAACTTGGACTATCGAGTGAATTAGGATAACAAACGTTTGCATAATTTAACGGTACATAATCATTACCAGCTCTCGTATCTCTCCATATTGAAACACTATACGACACAACGATATAATTTACTGTGTTAATGACGGGTATTATAACCTTTGCTCCGCTAGTTCTTTTTGCGGCAAATTCATAATCAATAAATGTCGGTGAGACATAGAAGCTATTCAGATTTAAACTATTCTTGTATTGATATGCAACTCGCAACTCGTCGGAATCACAAAGCCTTTTTCCTCTCAACGCGCATTTTTCGATAGCATCGGAATATGACGTTTTGGATGCGCTCCTTTCTATATCAATACAAAAAACTCCGGTCGACACCATATCGCTATCGCACATTCCGCTGGAACCGGAATCAGTGCTGGTGATGCTATAAATGCTTCCCGTTATTTCAGATCGAGGAACGATAATTTCCCAATCCAAACCGTTTTTGACTTCAATTTGAAGGTAGCAATTTATAGGCAGATTGTCGGGCAATAATGTATTTGCTCCCAAAACAACTCTAAAAGATCCGCTCTTCACGCTGACGTTATAATGAGTCTCCGTCCATAATTGTTGTCCACCGGAGAAAACATCATATATCCTGAATTTCATACTTTTAAAACCTTCAACAAGGTTATTGTTTGCATCCGTCAAAGTGCCGCTGTATTCTATTTGTCGCGGAGCGCTCGTTTGGGCTACGGCGGAAATTGATATAAACAGAACTAGTACATTTAAAAAATAAGATTTCAGAATCATATACATAAAATCCTCCAATAATATCTACTTTGTAATACAGCAGCGGTAATGAAGACTCGGTGAAGTACTATAATAAAGACCGCCTATTGCAGCTTGATCTAAAAAACAGCTCGGATCGGGAATTGTATTGTAACGATGCCCCCACCCACGAAACGACGGATAGGAAATCTCGGCAGTATGCTGGTGAAATCCCGGAGCAGTATGAACGATATTGTACAGCTGCAACATCCCGTTTTTATATTTGACGCACGCGTAAGCATATTCAAACCATGAACAAAGATGCATTCCCTTGGCTTGGCATTTCACCTGCGCATCATAGGGCATGACGACCGTATACGCCGACCAATCCTGATCTATACAATAATAGCCGGCATCAACAGTTCCATTATAATCAATGCAATTTATTTCTTTGCCGTAACTGGTTAAGCTATAAGGCACGTAAACGATTTTTGGGCGGGGAAGCTGTTCTTCATTATAAATCGAAATAGAAAGATATACAGCAGAGCTTGTATTAAAGATCGTCGAAGGCACGCCTGTCTGCGTTTTCGATCCTACCGTAATATTAAAAAAGCCGTTTACGATGTTGACATTATGAGTTTCAATAAAACTTCCAAGCAGGTTGCCGCCGCTCTCTGCATTATAAAACTTAACCGTAACACTTACCGAGGTTTCGTTTACGGGATTTCCAGCGTTATTAAAAACCTTACCTTGGTAGCTTATAAGCCTTTCGGCTGATAGAGTAATAGAAGTAATGAACAAATGGAAAAATAAAACTAAAGGTATTAGCCTTTTATATGACATTATATAGCCTCCTCGCCTCATTTTTGAATAAAAGTCACTAATAATTGAACTTCATAGATTCTATAAGTCTCCTGATCAAGATTAACACGTCTCGTGGATAAATTCAATAGTATTTCATCCCAATGCGATGGATTCGAAAAAGACCATTCTTTAAGGGCGCTCGTGACATCAATAGTTTCTACAACTTTTTCCTCCACACCCGCCCCTGGAACATCGGCAATGCTCAATCTGTATGTGAAGCCCTCAACTTCGACATTGGTGAATCTCGTCAAAGAAAGTCCCTCGAACAAACCATATACGATTTTTAATTGAACCTTTACAATCGTTCCGTAATCATTTTTATCGAGCAAATCGCCGTTGGCATTATAAAGGCGTTGAAAAAACAAATTATAATAGTATCCATCATCATCAATTGAAGCAAAGTTGACCGGGGACGAATAGGTATTGGGATCGCCGTCGATAATGTTCAGCGGATCAGACCAAAGCTTGTTTGACTGGTAAGATTCGTTAAATGTAATTGGAAAAGATTTTGTAACAATTTGATTTGGCTGAGATGGTAGCGCAAGACTGAAACAAAGACTGAAAATAGCTGACAATATTGCACATCTTAAAATAATTTTTAGCATTTCCATCTTAACTTATCATTATTATTAACAATTTCATCTTTACTAATATATATTACTCTTCATTGAATGTCAAGGTTATCACGCGTAAAAGAGATATCTTATTCCTATTTTCTCGCCAGATATATTATGGCAGCAGAAATCATCTTTCTGACCTACGATCAGGTAAGGGCTGAATGATAAAATTGTTGAAATGAGCCGCTTTACGGCAAAGAAGAAGAATAATTAAAAGCAATTCACTATTTAAACTCTCAATTATCTTCCAGGCCGTTTGTCACTTAAGAGGGTTGTTATGGGATTCTTGTAGGATCCCGTAGTTCAGGGTATATAAGCTTTAAATCTTCATCGGAAGCTTTCATTAACGAGTGAACCAATGGTTCAAGGTATTTCTTCATCATTTCCTGTTTTAATATCGCATCGTTATCTATGGCGATCAAAGCATCTGATAAAACAATGCCATCCATATTATCCGCTTCAATATTGAAAAGTTTCAGGATTGTCGGCGCCAGATCAATAAGTCTTGCTGGATATGCGCTTACCTGATTTTTTTTAATACCCGGACCGCTTATTATCATAGGAATATGTTGTGTCCTCCAGGTTGGGCTATCATGAAGTCCCAATAAATCACGCGGCGCAACATCATTAAACAGGGCATGCTCGCGAGTTATCATGTACAAATCAGGAGAATATGTTGTTGCATGAGTATTAAGAAGGTATCTATAGGATAAATCCAGTTCTTCCTCTATTGTTTTCTCATACACGGGTAGGAGTTCATACTTATATTCATTGTTTTCATGATGTTTTATATAGATTGCCCTAATATACGGTAATTTGTATTTTAGTAAATTATTGCAGCGGTAGATTGCATCTTCTTCTGATATATTTATGCGCCAAAACCATGAACTGCAGGAATTGAATCCTTTGGGACTTGATAGTAATCCTGCGCCAAATTTTGTCCTGATGGTTTTTACTGAGATAGATTTACCATTGGTGATCATACCATGATCTGATAAAACTATGAAAAGTGTTTTATCATAAACTCCATTCTTTTTATATTCACTCAATACCTTGCCGATAAGTTCATCAATCCTTGTCATATACTTACCAATAGCATCGCGCCATTTTTTATACCCGCCGGCTGCTTTATGACCAAGATGATCAAGGTGCGGCAAATTAATCAGTAAAACCTGTGGATTTTGATATTTAACTATGCTCAACGCGATTTCGACGGATGACTCATCGTCGCCGAATTCCTTTGAAATGTTCTTTCTTCGTATCTCATCTAAAACTTCTTTTGATGGGCTTTTATCTTTGACAAATGCCACGCTCACTTTTTCTGACTCTTTCCCGGGAAAGAGAGATTGCCAATCGCCATATTGTTTCTGTTTTTCTGATAAACGATTTTCGATACCCCATGATGGAAACGCTATAATATCGCAGTATGGACCGCCCATCGCTTCAGCGGCGTAAAATTTATGACCGCTAACAGACGCAGAGAGAAAATTTCCTTTCTGTTTTAAATAACCAATAAAACCTATCGCGTTATTTTTGAGCATAATCTCCAACTGTTCTCCCTTTAACACTGAATTCCAATTGCTGGGCTCGATCCATTTTTTCTCTTCCGTATTTCTCCAAAAAAAACCTATTATTCCATTATTTTTTGGATACATGCCTGTTTGTATAGCGGCATGAGATGCGCATGTATTATTTATCATAGACCCCACAAATGCGTTTATGTATGTCATCCCATTCTTTTTTAATTCCTGGAGGTTCGGCATAGGCGCCAATTCAAGATAGTCGGCTCTGCAACCGTCAAGGACGAATAAAACTACATTTGTCACTTGATTATTATTAACTTCTCCAAAAACGGCAACCGCTGATAATGCAAACAGCAAGATACAAGTAAAATTCGTTGTCTTCATTTAATTTCCTCTAAATTAACAGTATAAAGGATTGTCATTTTTTATCAATGTCAAATCTGTTTGTTTCTTTCTCATCTTTAATATCTATGCCGTTGTACACTTCCGAAACTTGACATCTTGAATTCGAGTATTAAGATTTTTAATTCATTTTAATGATTAGTGGAATGTCAATTTTCAAAAAGCTTTCGTTAACTATGACCTGACCCACTAAAGCTGGACTACCTTGAGTGTTAGTATCAACTTAAAGAGAGGTAGATCCAATGAAGCAAATGCGGAGCATTCTGCAAATGCGGAGCATTCTGTCAATACGGAGCATTCTGCAAATGCGGAGCATTCTGTCAATGCGGAGCATTCTGCAAAAGCGTTTCAAAGTTGAGGAGATTTTCAGGATTCTCCGGGATTGCCAGGGAGGTTTGACTGGCATCGAGGTATGCCGGAAGCATAATATATCCGAACAGACTCTATACCGCTGGAAACGCAAGTACGGCGGGATGGAGTTATCCGAGGCCAAGCGGATGAAAACTCTGGAAGACGAGAATTCGCATCTAAAGCGCATGATCGCCGATCTGGTTCTCGAGTGCGACATACTTCGCGAGGCGAACTCAAAAAAATGGAGAGGTAACTCTTTGGAAGCCTGCAGGAGGCGCAGGTGGTTATAGAGGATTGGCGGAAGGAATACAACGAACTGAGACCTCACAGCGCTCTGGGTTATGCGCCCCCTTCCGTATTCAAGACCTTTGAAAAACTAGTATTCTGTCATTCCGGCCGAAGAGCCGGAAATGGACAGCATTACTTATATGAGGGAAAGACAGCTCCCCCCTCCGCCCCCCTCATTGAGGGGGGTAGGGGGGAGAAGATGCCGGATCCCCGCATCCAGTGCGGGGCAGGCAAGTCCTGCATGACAAATGCAAAAAAAAAGGTTTTTCGAAGCTCTTTATTCTCTATGCGCCCGAATGCTCCGATCACGCAGCCTATCCCGCGCACCGATGCGGGATTCTCTGCGCCTTCGGGTGATGCTGTTTAAAATGAATAAACTAACATTCAAAATAGTCCAGAAATCGGGTGCTCACCAAAATGCCTGATATATCTTAATTCTCAGATTTCAATTCCAGATACCCTGATGTAATGAACTGAAAACTTACATTTTGAACTATTTATAATCAATATGTTACAATTTAGTACCCTTACAGCAATCTAAATAATCGGCTTGTCAGCGTAATATTCTTATCATCCGGCACGATATGTGCTAATATTTTTTACGAGTGTTTTTATAGGTAGATAAAATGGCAATCAAAATCAAAGTATCGGACAAGTTCAAGCAAAATTGGAAACGTTATCTCATATACTGTCTTTTCGCTTTCGCGGCTTTCCTCGGAGTTCTTATCGGTTTTTTCTTAAGCTCTCTCTCGGAGTTGCCGGAGGTGTCGCAGCTGCAATATTACAGACCAAACGTCATCACTTCGATTTACGCTGAAAACGGCGATACCATTCAGGAATTCGCTATAGAAAAGCGGCTCGTGGTTAAATACAACGAAATTCCGAGAGATTTTATAAACGCCATCGTTTCCGTTGAAGACGAGCGGTTTTTTGAACACAGCGGCATTGACGTAAAAGGTATCTTTCGTGCGATGTGGATAAACTTCTGGTCCGGCAAAATTGTGCAGGGCGCTTCCACGCTTACGCAGCAGCTCAGCAGGAATATATTTCTCACAACCGAACAGACTTGGAAGCGTAAAATAAAGGAAGCTCTCTACGCCGTAAAGATCGAGAAATACTATACTAAACAGCAGATTCTTGAGCTATTCAGCAACCAGGTATATTTCGGACATAACCGGTATGGCTTGGCGGCCGCATCGGATTTTTTCTTCGGTAAAAAACCTAATGACCTTAGCCTCGAAGAGAGCGCTCTTCTCGCCGGCTTATTAAAAGGACCAAATTACTATTCTCCATTAAGACATCCGGTTCGAGCCATAAACCGGAGAAACTTTGTTCTCGATAGAATGGTCGAGACCAGGTACATCACGAGAGAACAAGCTATTATCGCAAAAGATAAACCCATCAAACTCAAGGACGAACAAAAACGAGATTCCCAGGCGCCGTTCTTTACTGAAGAAATCAGAAAATATCTTGCCCAGAATTACGGTTCTCAAAAAGTTTATAAGGACGGTTTGAAAGTTTATACAACCCTCAACCTCAAGCTGCAACTAACCGCGGAAAAAGCCTTGATCGAAGGACTTCATTCTCTCGATAAGCGGCAGGGCTGGAGGGGACCGCTCTTGAATATTTACGATAAACCAGCGGATACAAAAAATCCTGAGGCTGATAAAAACGTGAACACATCCAAAATTGTGAGCGACCCCGAAAAATATGAAGACCCGACATGGGAAAAGGCGAGATTCCAGACCGGAGGGAGGATCAGGGGAATGGTTACTTCCGTCAGCGAAAAACAAGCGGCTGTCAGAATTAAGGATAAGAAATTCAAAATAGACAAAAACAATGCCACATGGACAAACATCACCAACCTGAAAAAAATCTTCAAGCGAGGGGACCTTGTTCTGTTTCATATAGATGCGGTCAGCGACAAAGGAGAAATTAAACTGATGCTCGATCAGGAACCCGTGATCGAAGGGGCTATCGTTGCAATCGAAGCCAGGACCGGCAAGATTCTGGCATTGGTCGGCGGATATGACTTCAACAGATCACCATTCAATCGGGTCACCCAATCCCACAGACAGGCGGGATCAGCATACAAACCTATCGTCTGGGCTACGGCATTGGAAAATAATCTCACTCTCGCAGACCGGGTTGTTGACGAACCTGCGGTATTCATGCAAGCAGGCATGGAAGAACCCTATCAGCCAAAAAACTATTATAAGGACTATTCAGGAATAGTAACTCTGCGGATTGCCCTTGAAAAATCCCTTAATATCCCCGCGGTTAAGCTGATTGACAAGATCGGGCCAAAAAAAGTCGTCGAAATGGCGAAGAGGATGGGAATGACGAAAGGGATCTCCCCCGTCTTCTCTCTTGCGCTCGGTGCCTGCGACACCAACCCATTGCAGCTCACCACTCTCTATTCGATCTTCTGCAATTCTGGCTTGTTGATCGAGCCGTATTCGATAGAAGAAGTTACTGATCGTGAAGGAAATATCATCTATTCACATCTTCCGGTCACGAAGGAAGTTATGAGTCCTGAAGACTCCTTCCTCGTCACTTATGCTTTGCAGGGAGTAATACAGAGAGGAACAGGCTGGCTGGCAAAAACGCTCGGCGTTCCTCTTGCCGGCAAAACCGGAACCACTGATGAATATACGGATGCCTGGTTTCTCGGTTATTCTCCGTCAATCATCTGCGGGGTTTGGGTCGGTTTTAACGAAAAGATCACACTCGGAGACGCGGAAGTCGGCGCAAGAGCCGCCCTGCCGATCTGGATAGAATTTATGAAAGTTGCCATCAATGAAAAACCGGGGGGCGAATTTATACCACCCATCGGAATAGTGTTCAAGCTGATCGAACGACGCACCGGCCTTCTTGCAACGCCGGACATTTCGCCGGAGTTCCTCCTGCTCGAAGCTTTCAAGCGGGGAACGGAACCCACTCGATACGTTACGCCGGAAGACCTGGCAAACATAGGACAGCCTTATTATATGCAGGAACGCGATAATTCGATCTTCTAAAATACGCGAGCATAATCAATCTCAGCATATTGAAAAAGCTTTTAATATATCCGGATTTCAGTCTTTCTATTCATATGCTAAAAAGATTATCTTTCCAGAATCCGATGAGTTCACAATCCTCTTAAGTATATATTTATCTATCAGTTAGAATGATTCAACAATAGATATAGATTTCTTCCTTATCCCGTTTTACAATATGTTCGAACTTGAATTTTGAATGTTATTGAGTTTCAACATTGTTTGAATTTTTAAGGAACATAATAGTCGAATCGGCGAATATTTTTAATGATGTATCCTTTTATCTTCTCTTCGGTCTTTTCCTGGCCGGGTTGATAAAGGTTTTATTGCCGGTCCAATTTCTCACCCGGCATTTAAGCGGCAAAAATTATAAATCCGTCCTCAAGGCAGCACTGATCGGCGTGCCCCTGCCCCTCTGTTCATGCGCTGTGCTTCCCACAGCGGTGGCTCTGAAAAAACAGGGCGCAAGCAACGGCGCTACGGTGGCATTTTTGATCTCGACGCCGGAAACGGGAGTGGATTCCATCAGCGTCACCTATGCTCTGCTCGATCCCCTCTTCACGCTGCTCAGACCTTTTGCGGCTTTTTTAACCGCTTTCACGGCAGGCGGAGCCGTAAATGTCCTTGAAAGAAGAGATGATGAAAAAAACAGCTCTGAAAAAACGCGCGGGAAGAAAAACCTCGAAAAAGAATCTGAAGGCAGGAACAGTGCAAAATCTTCATCCCGCCCTCCAGTGCGTTCGCTTTTTACCGCAAAAGGCTTTAAAGCGACATTGCAATACGGGTTCGGAGATATCCTGCCGGAAATCGCGGGATGGTTTGTTATCGGAATTCTTTTTGCCGGTATCATTTCCGCGGTTCTTCCCGACGACTTCTTCACCCGCTACATAGATAATACATTCCTTTCGATGATCCTGATGATCGTGATCGGCGTCCCTCTCTATATTTGCGCAACAGGCTCAACCCCTATCGCCGCAGCATTGATGGCAAAGGGTTTGAATCCCGGCGCAGCCCTGATCTTTTTACTGGTCGGTCCGGCAACGAACATAGGTTCTTTCTTCGTGCTCAGAAAATATATTAAGAAAAAATACCTTGTTGCCTATCTGGTATCCCTGATAATCGTTTCCCTGCTGTTTGGATTTATTGTAAATTTAATCTACGGCGGGGGAGGTTCCCCTGTCAGAGCCTCTCAGGACGGCGGAAGAACAGGCCTGCCTTCATGGCTGCAAGTATTCTCATCATTGATTCTTGTGTACCTTCTCGTAAAAATATTTCACCAGGCCCGCACTCATAAAAGATTTCTTGATTTTTGCGCCAGGCTGATCAGCCGCTTTGGAATCAGACCCGGCGTCTTTGTAAAAACGGCATTCCTACTCCTTGTTATTTTCTATCTTTTGTCAGGTTTTTATTCCGTCCGGATCGGCGAGACCGCCATTGTTACAAGCTTTGGAAAAGTTGTAAGGGTAGCAGCCGAACCGGGATTGTTTTATAGATATCCTTATCCATTTTCAAAAATCTTTTACCAGAACCATGAGTATATCCGCCAGGTCGAAATAGGATACCGCTCTTCATCCGAACTGTCGATCCTGGCAACCGTGGGAGAAGAGATACTGTCCCCTGTCTCCGCCGAATCATCGGCTTCAAGTGATATACCATCGGTCGGAACGGACGTCCCGGAGGAGGGGCTGATCTTCACAGGCGACGAAAACATCATTAACCTCGACTGCGTCGTTCACTATAAGATTAGCGATCCTTACAAATATTATTACAGAGTAAATCCCAAGACCGATTTGGTTCGCTCCCTAATAATGTCTTCCATCAGACGTGTATTCAACCGCCATAATATAATGGACCTTCTCGTCAACGAGCGTTCGGCTGTAAGCGAAGAGATATTGAAGGAATCGAGGGCGCTTATGGAAAAATTCGATATAGGCATTGATTTGCTCCGTTTGCATATCTCCAATCTCCACGCCCCGGGAAATGTTCATTATTATTTCCGGGATGTCGCCAGCTCTCTCGAGGACAAGGAAAAGGTTATACACTCCGCATATAAATATGCCCTCGATACTGTCATCAGGTCCCGCGGAGAGGCGGTGAAGATCGAAAAGGATGCCGACTCATTCAAGTCTAACATCATTTCTCAATCCGAAGGCGAAGCGACTTCGTTTTTGGAAAGATATAAGGCTTACAGCGTCGACCCGATGCTCACGAGATTCAGAATGTATATCGAATCAATCGAGGAAAGCCTGAACGGAGCGAACGTCATTTTTATGCTGAAATTCAAATTCCCGAAGGCGGCCGAGCTTTGGCTCAATACGAACGAAAAGACCGTTTTCCTGCCTTACAAGGAGAATTAAATGTCTTTGCTGAAAAAGAAATTATTTTGGTTCATTTCGCTGCTGCTGATTTATCTTGCGGCAACTTCCATATTTATCGTGGAACAATATGAAACCGCGGTAGTGACCCAGTTCGGAGACCCCGTAAGGATTATAAAAAACCCGGGTCTAAAATTTAAACTTCCCTACCCTTTTCAGAAGACTTACAAATATGATTGCAGGATCAACACCTTCGATTTCCCTGCCGCTGAATTTCTAACAAGCGATAAAAAAAATCTTCTCGTTGAAGCTTTTGTCTGCTGGAGGATCACAGATTCCGTAAAGTTTCTCCAGACCGTAACGGATATAAAGGGCGCGGAAGCGCGTCTTCTGGATATAGTCTGGGCGGACATCGGTGCCTCTTTCGGCAAGACATCTCTCGACTCCATACTCTCGACTCTGCCGGAAAATATAAAAACCGACGTTCTTGAAGAGAATGCGAGAATGAATCTCAATGAAATAGCTCAAAAACAATTAGGCGCGGAGGTTTTATCCTTCAGAATCAAGAGGATAAACTACCCCGAACAGAACAAGCGCTCGGTCTTCGACCGGATGGTCGCCGAGAGGGAAAGAATCGCAACCCAGTTCCGCTCCGAGGGTGAAGAAGAGGCGATGAAGATCCGCTCCGAGGCGGACAAGGAAAAAACGATGATCCTTGCCGAAGCGCGGCGCAAAGCGGAAATCATCCGCGGGCAGGGAGATGCCGAGGCGACGCGGATTTACGCGAATTCGTTCAAAAAGTACCCGGATTTCTATAAATTCATCAGGACTCTCGAAGCCTATAAGAAGGTCATCAGCAAAAACAGCATAATCGTCATCCCCTCCGATTCGGTTCTCCTGAAGTATCTGAATAACCCCTATAAAGATTAGGACGCATTCAATTATGCCGGATAAACATACAGTTAAAAAAGCAAAGCCTGCAATTTCTACCGGGAAAAGCGGCGATTCAGGTTTCCAGAGCCTGTTTTCCTGGAAGAAGATCAAGTCTGCGAGATGGTTCATCGTAGCAAAAAGCTCTTTGCTTCCGGCTGTGATAATCCTGTGGCTGCTGAGCGGATTTTATATAGTCAACCAGGACGAAACCGCGGTCGTCCGCAGGTTCGGCGAGATCGTGGACCCATATGTCAAGCCAGGGATAAACTGGCGTTTCCCCTGGCCGATAGAGAGGGCGGATAAAATCAGGACGACAGAGATAAAGAGAATGTCGATCGGATATAAGATAATGGATGAACTCCAGGGGATTCCGCCGGACCCGATGGAAATCCAGCGCCTGACGGGAGACACGAATATAATCGAGATAAAGATTATGGTTCAATATCAGGTCACGAAGCCCGCCGATTACATGTTCAACGCGCGTGATTCGCAATGGCTTATACGAAAATACGGGGAAGCCGCGTTGACCAGGATCGTTAACTCGATGAAGGTTGATGATGTGCTGACTACCGGAAAGCTCCAGATTCAATCAGGTGTGCGCAAGGCCATTCAGGAAAATCTCGACCGTCTCGCCGTCGGGATAACGGTCATCTCCTGCAACCTTCAGGACGTCTCCCCGCCGGCTGATGTATTGGACGCCTTCAACGACGTCGCCCGCGCGAAATCCGACAAGGAAAAAATCAAGAGCCAGGCGGACGGATACCGCAACGATCTCATCCCCCGGGCGCGCGGAGAGGCGATGGAATTGCTCAACGCCGGTTATTCATATCAATCGGAATTGGTGAACCGCGCAAAAGGACAAGCCGAGAGCTTCCTTTCCCTTCTGAAAGAATATCTCAAGGCGGAGGAAGTCACCAGAAGAAGGCTGTTTTTAGAGATGATCGAGCTTGTCCTGCCCGATGCAAAAAAAGTCATCATAGAGGACTCCCCCGAATCAAGCGGAAAAACCGTCATCATTAAATAATCCCGCAGGTATGTCTCCTTTAAATGAATTTTTCGGAAATAAACACGCAGGATTCCATAAATCCATTTTCCCTCGCCGGAGCAGTCTTGCAGACTGCTCCGAATAGTTGTATTCTGATTGTTTTGTTGATATTATTGTAATATAGTTATTATTACTAGTTTGGTTTTTATGCCATCAAAAAGAGTAAATAAAAACTTAAACGGCCAAGCATATTTTTTAACATTTACAATCAGAAACTGGCTCTATATATTGGATCGTCACAACCGTTGGGACATTTTGCTCGAATCGCTTAAATTTTGTAAGAGCAATAAAAACATGAAACTTTTTGCCTTTGTTTTTATGGCAAATCACATTCATCTTATCGTTCAATGCCCCGATATGGCTGGATTCATCCGTAGTTTCAAGACTCACACATCGAAATCGCTTGTAAATAACATCAGAAGAACTGAGCCGACTTTAATTAAGTTGTTTCTGAAAAATGCCGGAAGACATTCGGTGTGGGAAAAAACAAATATGCCGAAGATTGTAATGAATAACAAATTCTTTTTGCAGAAAAAACAATATATCGAAAACAATCCTGTTAGGAGGCGCTATGTGGAATTGCCGGAACACTGGATATATTCATCGGCTCATAAACCCTGCTTGATCGAGATTGATGAATGATGAACTTTCGGAGCAGACTGCAAGTCTGCTCCAGCACAAAGGCGGAGGACGTCACCAGAAGAAGGCTGTTTTTAGAGATGATCGAGCTTGTCCTGCCCGATGCAAAAAAAGTCATCATAGAGGACTCCCCCGAATCAAGCGGAAAAACCGTCATCATTAAATAGTCTCCGACAGAATAGCCCTTTAAACTAACTTTTGCAGAAATAAATCCTTAGGATTCTTCAAATCCGTAGTCTTCTGCAAATTCGAAGGATTCTTCAAATCCGCTATAATAAAAACGTCATGCTCGGAGCTGCTTCGAAGGGCGGTGACCGGGCATCTTCATTTTAGTTCCCCTTTAAAATGACCTTGAGTAGAAGTAAGTCCTTCAGACTGTTCCGCAATAATATAAATGTCATACGCAGAGTTGCTTCGCAGGGCGGCAGCCGAGTATCTTCGTTCAACAAGACAATAAAATTTCTTGACTGATTTTTTCAATATTATAGAATTTATTCAAATTTAGGGAAGGCATTATGCAGAAGAATATCATTTATTTTACTATCGTTTTAGCTGTAATCATTCTTTCATGCTGCGATGAAACACCCCCTCAAAGGCTGCCAGTAATTGAAAACTTCACCTTAACTCCATTATCCGGAGAATGGCATGTTGGTGATAAAATTACTATTAGTTGGTCGGTGAAGAATGCCGAAAGCGTAACAATCGATAACGGTATCGGCTCCGTTCCTTTAAGCGGGACGTACGTCTATACAGTGATCTCACCCGGAGCCTTTAATTTCACGCTAACTGCAACGAACTCAGTTGGAACTGTAGACCAGGTTATCCCATATTCAGTTGCTGATGTTCAGATATATGAACTTTGGGAAAAATGGTTTTATGGTTTACTTGACGCTGAGGCTCATAATTTGATCCAATGTTCGAATGGTGACTATCTGATCGTGGGAGCTACAAAGGGTTATCATGAATATGACTCGGATAAAAGGGTAATGCTGATTAGAATTGATTCCATTGGCAATACAAAATGGCAGAAGTACTTTCACCGTGGTGACGGTTGCTTCGGGCAAAGCGCGGCGGAAATGCCTGACGGCAGCTTTATAGTGGCAGCCAACAATCATTATTCAAACTATCCTCAAAACGATTATTTATTCTATCTCTTGCAAACCTCTTCAGCAGGCGACCTTATTTGGGAAAAAAATGTCGGCGGTTATCACTGGAGAACCTGGGATTGCATGGCCGCAGATGATGGCAATTATATAATCACCGGCGAATCCTCTGAACTTACCGGCAATCCGGGATTCAGGCAACTCTATTTGGGAGAATTCAATGGTTCCAAACCTATATGGGAAAAGAGCTATAGCGTGGACGGCCCTGCGGTCAGCGAAGCATCCGGCCGTAAGTTATTAAAAACATCAGATGGCGGTTTCGCTTTTCTCGGGATGAACAGGAACGAAGCGCAGGGTAAGGATATTTACTTAATTAAAACCGACGGATCCGGAACGCTCCTATGGCAAAAAACAATTGGAAAAGCCGCTCTCGTAAATGAGGATGGGAAAGATTTCATTGAATGCGATGATGAAGGTTTCTTGATTGTCGGCTATACGGATGAACAAAACGATGGCGATATCTATGTCGTCAAAACCGACTCTGCCGGAAATACGGAGTGGGAAATGACAAAAGGGAGCAAATGGCAAGATACGCCTTCATCCGTAATTAAATGTTCGGATGGGAACTACCTTATTGCCTGGAACACGTTCGAAAAGCCTCGGGACGCTGAATGGGGCGTCAGCCTAAACCTTCTTAAAATCAATTCTGCAGGGAAAATATTATGGCAGCTGTATCGGGAGGGGGTTTTCGTGAATTATCGTCTAGAGGCTGAACACATTATCGAAACGGATGAGGGAGAGTTTCTAATTATTAGTTCCGCTGATGTGATAAGTTGTTGCCCTAGTTTCATAAATGGTATATTACTGCAAAAAGTGCGAATTTTCTGATTGACCACAACGTTATTGACAGTGCCCTCGTCACTACTATCTTCAATTTTATAAAACCGTTGCTTTTAATTATGATTCAAAGTTAAATTCTTTTATAATTCTTAAAATTATATTCGAGGTGCTATTGATGAAGATAATCCAGGTATCGGATTTGCATGTATCGGGGTCGTATTTTGTGCCGGAGTGGGGGGATCTGGTCGTTGACAGGATCAATTCCATCAATCCCGATCTGTTGATAATAAGCGGCGACCTCACGGACGACGGGCATATGTTTGAATATGAAAAAGCGGTGGAGTTCGTGAACCGTTTCAAGGTTAAAAACCGTTTTATGGTGCCCGGCAATCACGACGCCCGTAACGAGGGTTATAAACTCTTCGAAGAACATTTCGGCGACCGTTTTCCCGTGTTCGAGAACGATCAAGTGTTCATCCAGGGGTTCGATTCCAGCGCTCCGGACACAGATGAAGGGCATATCGGCAGGGAGAATTACAAACGTTTCTCCGCCGTCAAAAATGCTAGCGGCAAACTAAAGATGATCGTCGTGCATCATCATGTTATCCCGATTCCCGGAACCGGGCGCGAGGAAAATGTCCTGTCCGATTCCGGCGATTTTTTGGGGCTTATAATCGAATCCGGCATCAACCTCGTCCTTTCGGGCCACCGCCACCTCCCCTGGATATGGAGGCTTGAAGAGACATATTTCATTACTGCCGGCGCCGCCACGACCTGGCGGCTCAAGGCGCATTCCAACGCTTCGTTTAATATTTTTGATATCTCCGGAGACCGTGTCAGGATGAACCAGGTGTATATCATTGATAATAAACTCGAGGAGAAGACCAAGCTGGATATAAAAATACGTTTATGATTGTGGGGTATCTTTTATTTAAACTCATATTTATCAGATTCCGGCTCTTCGGCCGGAATGACAAGTTGCAGGTTTTACGTAGATTGCATATTAATTTAAATGGGATCACAGTCCTTACAGAGAAGATAAATGGATAAAAAGACGAAGATCGAAAGATATGAAAAATCGTTGCACGAGCTGTCGCATCTGATCGGGACGGAGGGTAAGTATGCGGTTGACGGGATAGGCAGGATGGCGCTTATATCGGCCGTGTTGCGTATGAATTTGCCGTATTTCCTCTTCGTCGGGTTCTACAGGGTTGTGGGGAACGATATGCTTATTATCGGCCCATATCAGGGCGAGATGGTCGTCTGTGGGACGATCCCGTTCGGCAAGGGGGTCTGCGGCGCTTGCGCAGTTAAAAAAGAAACCATCATTGTTGACGACGTCTCGAAATTCCCCGGCTATATCGCATGTGACAGCGAGACGAAATCCGAGATCGTCATTCCCGTTTTCGAGCGCGGGAAACTGACAGCGGTTCTGGATGTTGACGGCGCCGGCCTTGCCGATTTCGACGATACGGACAGGCATTATTTAGAAGAGATCGTAGCCATTTATTTTAAGAATAAATAAGATTTATTTTTACAGGAGCAGGTGTCGCTGCGGAACCTTCGCCGGAGCAGGCTTGCAACCTGCTCCGAACAGTTGTATTTATAATATTATTATACTATATTATTATATTGCTTATATTGAAAGATCCAGGTTTTTATGCTGCCAAAAAGAGTATCTAAGGAGTTAAACAACCAAGCCTATTTCTTGACATTTACAATGAGGAACTGGCTTTACATTTTGGACCGTCATAATCGTTGGGACGCTCTGCTCGAATCCTTGAAGTTTTGTAAGAACGAAAAAAACATGAAGCTTTTTGCTTTCGTATTTATGATTAATCATATCCATCTAATCGCTAAATGTCCCGACATGGCAGGTTTCATTCGCAGTTTTAAAACTCACACTTCCAAGACGCTTATTAAAAATATCAGACGGACAGAACCGAATTTGATTAAATTGCTGCTGAAAAGCTCCGGCGGACATTCAGTGTGGGAAAAAACAAATATGCCGAAGATCGTGGTAAATAACAAATTCTTCTTACAGAAAAAACAATATATCGAGAACAATCCGGTAAGAAGGCGTTATGTAGAACTGCCGGAGCATTGGATATATTCGTCAGCGCATATGCCAAGCTTGATCGAGATTGATGAACAATGAATAATAACAACCTTTCGGAGCAGGCTACAAGCCTGCTCCAGCGTAGACTTGTAGCCTCCTCCGGCAAAGAAATCATATTATTAGGATTCCGGCTCTACGGCCGGAATGACTCAGCTGGAGCAAACTACAAGTCTGCTTCGGCAAAGGAATCATGTTATTTAGATTCCGGCTCTACGGCCGGAATGACTCAGCTGGAGCAAACTACAAGCCTGCTCCAGCCAAGGCTTCCACAGGGCTAGCGATGTGGCTCATCATTAAGCTAAATATGAACCTCCGGCAGTGGTCTTTTTCATAATTGCGATGAAAAATCCGTCCATTTTGCCCAGAAGGCTATCCGTTCGGATAAAACCCTCATCATCGGTTATCTCTGCAAGAATCGTCAGCTTCCCCCCAAATGATTTCGGATCTATCATAGCGAATGCGGGCTTATCGCGGAGAAATTTCTCGATCACGTCTTCGTTCTCGATCCTGTCAATAGAGCATGTCGCGTAAACGAGAAATCCCCCGTCTTCGATGTAATCCGACAGGTTCGAAAGCAGCCTGAGCTGCTGAGCGGAGAGGAAATCGAAATCCTCAGGCGTCAAGCGATACTTGATCTCCGGCGCGCGGCGTATCCTGCCACAGGCACTGCACGGCGCATCCAAAAGGACTATCCGGAAGCGGTTTGAAAACGGCAGCGGTTTTTCCGCGTCGAGGGCGATAAGCTGGTTTTCATTCAACCCCATCCTGTGAAGATTTTCTTTCATAACGATGAGCTTGCTATAACTTATATCCGACGCAACCGGATTATATCCATCGCAAAGAAGGTTCAGGCTCTTCCCCCCAGGCGCGGAAGCGGCGTCAAGTATGGAGGATTCAGCTGTATCGGCGATAAGCGAGACAATCTTTGCGACAAGCCTCGATGCCGGGTCCTGTATATAGAAGCATCCGTGATTGAAAGCATCCGTATACGCCGCCCTTCCCTCTTCCACCGTGAGCATATCATCGAAGAATTCGTTTTTTTTGCATTTGACCCCTTCGAGAGAAATTTCAGCGATCAGGTCGTCCAATGAAATTTTATTTATGTTTACGAAGATGCTCGTCAAGGGTTCGCTGTTCATTTCTTTCAACAGCGCTTCAAGGCGGCTGCCGTCATATTGTTTGCTCCATCTCTCGACCAGCCATAAAGGAAACGAATACTCCACGGATAATCTCTCCGCTTCATCGG
>Ga0315273_10001726_pt1 | contig 25151 bp, 19 predicted proteins | sample YL17G02_0_MG_FD_205753 | JGI IMG/M metagenome (GOLD analysis project Ga0315273, IMG submission 205753) | Sediment microbial communities from Yellowstone Lake, YNP, Wyoming, USA - YL17G02_0 | ecosystem: Environmental > Aquatic > Freshwater > Lake > Sediment | place: USA: Wyoming | collected... | reverse complement strand
GTTATAACTTTCGCCCATATCCTCAAAAACGAGGTTTTTCCTCTTTCCAGGATGCTTATAATGTTATTAAAGCTTTGCGAACAGGCTATGGGATGCCCGATAGAAATTGAATTTGCCGTCAACCTCGATTCGGAGCGAGCTTTGCCTGCGCGTTTCGGGTTTCTCCAGATGCGCCCGATCGTGGACAAGGACGAGCTCGTCGAGATCAGGTTCGAAGACTATGCGAAAAATTCCATGTTATGCTGCTCTGATTCCGTGCTTGGAAACGGAATTACGAAAAATGTTAAAGACATTATCTTTGTCAGGCCCGAGAAATTCGATGCCGCAAAGACACCGCAGATGGCTGATGAGGTCGGGGAACTGAACATGAAACTCAAGGAGCAAGGGAAACCTTATATCCTTGTCGGACCTGGGCGCTGGGGTTCTACGGAATCCTGGCTCGGTATTCCCGTAAAATGGGGGCAGATGGATTACGCGAAGGTGGTGGTTGAAGCCTCCTTAGAGACGATGAATCCTGATCCATCTCAAGGCTCCCATTTCTTCCAGAACATAACATCGCTCAGGATCGGTTATTTCACCGTTCCGCTGCAGAATGATGAAAAATTCGTGGATTGGGACTGGCTCCAGCAGCAGAAGGCGGAGACAGAGACGGAATACGTGAAGCATATCTCGCTCGATTCGCCGGTGAGGGTGATAATTGACGGAAGAAAAGGGGTCGGGATCATTCTCAAGCCGGACATTCGCGGTGTCATCTCACTGCTGTTTCCTGTTTAACGCGCTAAAAAATCCAGAAGCAAAGAATCATCTGGACGTCAATCCCCCAGGCTATTAAGAATTCGATTTTTTCTTATTCTTGTATCTCTTTCCGAAGGGTAATAAATAAACCCGTCAGTCCGACGATCAGCAGGATTACGGAATTTGCCAGAAGCCTGTAATCTTGTTTGCCAGGGGGGAAATGCGTTGCGATTATGACTGTGCCTGCAATTACAAGAGCTGCATAGACAGCGGTGACAATTTTCTTCGAGCGGAGGTTGTTCTCGGGTGTATCGGCGGCAAGAAATTTGTTGAACAGTATAAGGCCGATAGAGCCGATGATGCAGAGCATGGTGAGGAGCAGGAAGAACAACTTCATGTTTCCGGGTTTTGCCAGCTTGACATATAAATTGACGCCGAAAGAGTTCAGGAAGAACAACTTCGTGTATCCGGGTTTTGCCAGCTTGACATATAAATAGGCGCCGAAAGAGCTGCCGAAAAGAGAGCCGATCACTCCATAGAGAAAGGCATATCCCATATATATCGCTTTCTTATCTTCAGGCGCGACGATGCCGATATAGGAATAGTACTTGGGATGCGCCGTCATCTCGCCGATGGTAAACACCATTATCCCGATTATGAAAAACCAGGGGCTTGTGGTCAGGGCGAGTATGAGGAATCCGAGGGAGCCGATCACCATCCCGGAACACATCACCGGGATTGCCGGCCTGTTTTTTACAATACGGGAAACAAAAACCTGGAGCAGGATTATCACGCCGGCATTGATCGTCGTTACGTACTCTTCGCTGAAGACGAAGTTTATATGCAGCCCGATAGAGCTGAACATTTTCGTCATAAATGCGTTGACAGGCGCTTTGTCAACGAAATCCCGCAAATACCAGAGAATCGTTCCGAAGTTCTGGAAATATAATATCCAGAAGAAAGAATAGATGAAAATCATCAGCATAAAACGTGAATCTCTAAGCACAGTCAGGGTGTTCAGAGTGGTTTCTCTCAAGGATAGCGATTTGCCGGGAAGCTTGGGATCCTTATAGATGAAAACAGCAGGCAGCAGCATCAGGAAACACCATAGGGATGAGGCTATGAAGACATATTTCCATGAAAAGCCCTTAATAATGGAAACGATAATCGGCGATATAAACGCGCCGAGGTTGATCATCCAATAGTAGATTCCGAACCCTAAGCCGGAATTCTCCTTGCTTGTCGTTCTCGCGATTGTGCCGGAGATGATCGGTTTGAACAGACCGGCGCCCACTGCCATGACGCATAGGGACGCAAAAACAAGTCCGTAGGTGGAGAAGCTGCCGGATGCGAAATATCCGAAGGTTAGAATTGAAAAAGCCGCGATGAGCATTCGCCTGTAACCGAATTTTTCAGCTAGCGCGCCGCCCAGGATCGGGATGATATAGACGAGAGCATAGACGATCGCCTGCATAAATCCAACCGCATCCTCGGCGAAACCCAGCCCGCCTTTTGCCGTCTTCTCGGTCAAATATATCGCGAGGACGGACATCAAGCCATAATATGCTCCCCTTTCGAAGAGCTCCATAACATTCGCAACCCAGAAGGTTGCCGGAAAGCCTCTCAATCCTTTTCCCATTCATCCCTCTTTTTAATAGTAATATGATATTGGATTAACGCACAATTATATACATTTCGAGTGTGATAAAAAGAGCAGCGGCATTAAATCAGGTGCGGCAAATACACAAACCAGCTCATTATTTCGTAAAATAAGAACTACATTGCCTGTTTCTATTATTAAATATTGCGCATATTCCCCTAATGGTAATATTTTAGGGAAAAATGCGCAAAGAATAAAGAGATTATTATTTCTCGGCGATGCGAGTTATAATATTGACAATTTAACGATTGGAGATTATAATAATCAAGAATATTCTATTGAAGGATCAACCCTCAGTAGCTTTTAATAGTGCTCTGAAGCATAGCAATCAAAAGCTTTAGGCAGTGTTATATCTGATATTAAAATGCTCCATATAAAATAATTATAATTATTGTGCAGTATTTAAATGGGATTATGCGGGCTGTAAATTATAATTTCTAATTATCGAGGGCTTCTAATATGGACGCAAAAAAAGTGATTGCCGGGCTGGTTGCTGATGCCCCTTCATTAATCAAGACTGTCGGGAAGGCGCTCGAAGAATCTAAAAACCCAAAATTTATCCTGAAATTGCTTGACAAATCCGAACTTGAGCCGAAAGCGCTTGAAAAAATCGGTTTGGATATATTCTTGATTTTGACAAGCAGTTTCAAATCCATCGGTAAAAAGATGATACGGGATATTCATAACAATCTTCCTCATTTGCCGATGATAGCTCTGGACGATTCCGGGCAAAAACTCGATTCGGCTGAACTGATCGGTTACGGGTTCGAAGATTATGTTGAAATCAGAGGAACCGGCGAAAAAAGGATGATGGATTCGATCCGTTTATCGCTTACCAAAAAAGCGCTTCAGGAGTCTGCCCGAAAGAAGCTGGAATTTTACAGCACCCTGGTCAATGAGATTGGTGACGGGGTTTACATAATAAATCCCGAGGGATTCGAATACGTCAATCCGGTCTTAGAAAAAATATTGAGATATAAATCTGAAGAAATATGCGCTCCTGGGTTTGATTTTTTAAGCCTCGTTCATCCTGACGACAGAAAATTGATAATTGAGCGGGAGGAAGCTCGGAAAAAGAAAAAGAAGATACCGCCCCGATATTCTTTCCGGATAATAACAAAAGATGGAAACGTAAGAACCGTCGAGGTCAATACAATCCCATTAAAGGGAGAGAAAATCAGAGTGCTCGGGATTCTCAGAGATATTACCGATACTGTCGTGGCGGAGGAGCGGTTGAAGGAAAGCGAAAAGCTATACCGGCTCCTGACGGAACATGCGCAGGACCTTATTTATAGATATCGCATCAAACCTGAACGCGGATTCGATTACGTTTCCCCATCCGTGGAAAAGCTGACCGGATTCACTCCAGAGGATCATTATAATGATCCTCTATTGGCCTCTAAAATAGTTCATCCGGAAGATAAAACGATATTGAAAAAAATGGATACTGATATCACGATGATGGGCAAACCTTTCGTGATACGGTGGATTCGCAGGGACGGGAAAATCATTTGGACGGAACAGATCACTACACCTGTTCTGAATGATAATGGGGAGATGATCGCTTATGACGGCATCGTCCGCGATATTACGGAGAGGATGAAATTGGAGGACGAGCGGGACAGGCTTTTTAATTACTCGATAGATATGTTTTGTATCGCTGGTTTCGACGGATATTTCAAACAGCTGAACCCGGCGTGGGAGAAGCATCTGGGTTGGAAAATTGATGAGATGCTAAAACGTCCGTGGCTGGATTATATCCATCCTGATGATATCGAGAAGACGAAAAAAGTTGACCAAAGACTCAGGAATGATGAAGCTGTTTATTTTTCCGAAAACCGCTATTTATGCAAGGATGGAAGCTACCGCTGGCTTTCCTGGAATTCATTTCCATTGAAGGAGAAAGACCTGATTTTTTGCGTAGCGAGAGATATTACCCGGATCAAGGAAACGACGGGAGCACTGAGGATTTTAACCGCCCGATACGAAACCTTACTCGATGAAGTACCGAATATCATAGCCGAAGTGGATTTGAATAAACGATACGTCTGGATGAACCGAAGCGGCTTGGAATTCTACGGCGACGATGTTATTGGCAGAGAGGCTTCTGAGTTCTTCGTCGGGCCTCAGGATACTTATGTCAAGATTGATCCGTTGTTCACCGGCGCGGACGATCTCGTTTACGTGGAAAGTTCGCAACGAAGGAAGGACGGCGAAGAGAGGATGCTTGCCTGGTGGTGTAAAACCCTGAAAGATGATAAGGGGAATGTGACGGGGATTTTATCCACGGCCCAGGACGTAACTGAACTGAAAAAAATAGAATCTGTCATCAAGCAATCCGAAGAAAAATATCGTGACCTCGTGGAGCAGATTAATGATGTGGTTTTCTCAATCGATACGCAGGCGGAGATAACTTATATAAGCCCGGTCATCAAACAGATCAGTGGCTATACCCCTGAAGAAATGACAGGTAAGAGCCTTTTCAAATTTGTGTTTTCGGAAGATTTACCGATGCTTAAATTATTATTTGAGGAAAGAATATCGGGAAAGATTGAACCGTACGAGTTCAGAATAATAACCAAAACCGGAGAGAATTTATGGGTCCGAACGAGCAGCAGACAAATCGTAAAAGACAATATGATTATCGGTCTTCAGGGTGTTTTGACCGATATAAGCGAGAGCAAGCTTGCGGAGGAAGCTCTGAAGGAAAGCGAGGAGAGATTCCGTGTCGCATTTAAAACAAGCCCTGACGCTATTTATATTACAAGAATTGACGACGGGCTGATTATTTATATCAATGACGGCTTCACGGCCTGGTCAGGTTATTCCAGGGAAGATGTCTTCGGAAAGACATCGCTCGATCTTGGACTCTGGATTGATAAAACCGAATGGTTGAGGCTGCTGGATAAAATATCAAAAGAAGGTTTTGTGAACAGATTCGAAACGAGGTTTCGGACAAAAGACGGCAGAACGCGGATCGTGATGCTTTCGGCGACAATAATGCAAATCAGAAACCAGAAATATCTCTTTGCCATCGCAAGGGATATCGATGATTTGAAAAAAGCTGAAGAGGCGCTTTTAGCGGAAAAGGAAAGGCTTTCAATCACTCTGCGCTCCATCGGCGAGGGGGTGATCGCCATTGATCTGGCGAGCAGGGTCGTACTGATGAACCGGATTGCCGAAGAACTGACGGGATGGCTTCAGGATGAAGCTCTGGGAAAACCTATCAAAGATGTGTTCAGCATTGTATTTGAAGACACTCGCAATGCGTGTTCCGATCTAGTCAGCAATGCGATGAGGAGCGGCGAAACCATGGAACCGCATAATGATTTCATTCTGATTTCCGGAAGAGGTTTGGAAAAAACCGTCAATTTTACCGCTACTCCGATCAGGGATGCTGAAAGCCAGATTATCGGCAGTGTCCTTGTGTTCCGTGATGTCAGCGAAAAGCGTGAAATGGAAGAGGAATTAAGGAAGTCGCAAAAGCTGGAATCCATCGGAGTTTTAGCGGGCGGAATCGCGCATGATTTCAATAATATACTCTCAGCAATACTGGCTAACATATCGCTGGCAAAAATCACTATGCCTGAAAACCGGAAAGCAGAGACAAGACTCGAGGAAGCCGAAAAGGCGGTGTTAAGGGCGCAGAGCCTTACGCAGCAGTTGTTGACCTTTTCAAAGGGCGGCGCACCGGTTAAAGAGACCTCGGATATCAGGGAAATCCTCAAGGATACGTCGCTTTTTGCCCTTTCCGGATCGAAAACCAAAGCCGATTTTGCGATCAGCGATGATCTTTCTCCTTTGGACGTGGATAAAGGCCAGATCAGTCAGGTGATAAACAATCTGATTATCAATGCAGATCAAGCGATGCCCAAAGGCGGCGTTATCAAAATTAAAGCGGTTAATATAAAAGTCGGCCCCGAAAGTTCCCTGCGTTTGGAGCCGGGTGACTATGTGCGCATAAGCATTAGTGATAATGGAGAGGGGATTGCTCCGGAGAATCTCTCTAAGGTTTTTGATCCCTACTTCACAACCAGGAGCAGCGGCAGCGGGCTGGGACTTGCCACGGTTTATTCGATAGTGAAACGGTATAAAGGCGAGATTAGAGTAGAATCCAAGGTTGGAATCGGAACGACGTTTACGATTTATCTGCCGGTCTCCAAGTCAGCTGTTGTTCAACGTTCAGAAACCCAAACACAGGTTATAAAAGGGAACGGCCGGATTCTCTTGATGGATGATGAAGCGGTGATAAGAGATGTTGCCAGGGAGGTGTTGGAGTTTCTGGGGTACGAGGCAAGCCTCGCTAAAGATGGAGAATCAATGCTGGAGATCTTTAAAAGGGCAAACGCGGAGGGCAAGCCTTTCGACGTTGTTATATTGGATCTCACTATCCCGGGAGGACCCGGTGGAAAAGAGGTGGTAAAAGAACTTACGAAGAACGATCCAGCCATTAAAGTGATTGCCGCGAGCGGCTATTCGAATGATCCGGTTATGGCAAATTATAAAGCATACGGATTCAACGGCATTTTGCCGAAACCATTCACGATCAAGGATGTTGGGTTTGTCCTGAAAAAGGTTTTAGAGAAATGAGTTTTCAGAATTCGCCGCTCGCAAAGCAATTATCCACTTTCAGTTTTCGAAAATACTTCTACCCTGATTGCAGGTTATATTAATCCTTCCGTATGTTGAGTAACAGAAGCAGTTGTATATCAAGCGCCGCCGGTTCCGATTACTCTATATATAAGTTTTTATTATATATCACTTTTTCAACGTCGTCTTTATCCACTTCCAGCTTGATTTCAATCATTTTGTCTTCTGAGTCTGAGACCACTTTTGGCGTGAATTCAATCAAATAGTAATGAGCGTTGATATATAGAATCTGATTCATATAATCTTTTAATTTTCCACTGCTGGAAAGGGCTTTTTCAAAAAGCTCTCCGCCTCCTGCTGCCGCCAGGTCCCTCGCAATCCTGAGTTTCACTTCGCTATCCACCTTCATCATTGCGCCATAGGCATATTGGTCGCCGGCGTTTGAATAACTGCTGCCGGAATACTGTGTTGATGCGGAGGATGTCCTTGACCCGGAACGCGAATCCGCAAGACCTTCGCCGGGACGCGAGGACCTTGTTGACTTTGAAAGATCCACGAAATCAATCTTGACGTTCGATCTGTTTAAAATGGCGGTTAATCCTCTCAATAAATCTGCGAATTCTTTTCTCTTTTTCGCTTCCTGTCTTTGCTGTTCTAGCGATTGACCTTTTTTCTGAGACTCGTTTTCCCGCGAATCGGCACTTCCCATTATAGGGTTCGTGGCTATATCAAAATAATCCAAACCGAATGTGTCCGGAATTCCCGCGCTCATGAATATTATTTTTTTTGTTCCATCTATTTTACCGAGCGAATATGCGAATTCAGCAAGGTTCTTGATTAAACTGAATTTCGTATCTTCCATAAAGAAAGACATTTCATTGCAGAACATTTTTGCTGAAAACGCATTAACGAGCTCCGCGTTCAATGCATTTATATCGGCGGTCATCTCGGTAAGTTTCTTTATCTCACCGGGATTAACGATGAAGATTTCCATAGGAGCGCCGGTATTCTCATTTTCGCTTAGAAAATCGAGCAGGCCTTCCTTCATTTTAATAATCTGCCTGTTATCTGCCGGAACGTTCGCGATGAGAATTATATGATAGAGCGGATTATCTTTTAGCATAGCAGCGTCGTATTGCCTGGAATCTTCACCGGCCTTCAAAAGGCTAACCTCACTGATGGAGGCAATCTGTTGTTCTATCCCGTTCATTGATAATTTAAATTCGCCTTTTTGCAGTCCGGGAATATGTTCGTCGTCATCATTCAATACTATTACTTCAATGTATCTTGAACCGGGGTTCCCGGCGATGCGTGCATTGACAGGAGTGGTTTCTGTTTGTTCCGCTGTTCCTAAAAAGGCGGCACACAGCAGAGTTATAATTGAGATTGATAGATATTTTATATTCATTTTATCCTCCCAAATGTTATGTCAGTATTATGTCAGTATATTTATTATAATCCCCCCTATGATTTTATGCAAGCAAGTTCTCTTAAGATTGATTGATGTGGCTTTTCTATCCGCATAATCAGGAATTGTGGGATCAGCTATGAAACAGCTATATCTTGACAGATAGTTATTAATTGATAGGATTTTACTTTGAATTGCTTTTTGGCAAGAGAGACGTTGATCTCGAATCATCAATCTTTATCATTTAAAAGGGTAGTGATCCCTTTTATTCTCTTTCCAACTTTTTGGCTGTGCAATGCTTTATCAAAGTCCGATCCCAATCGGTATTAACGCGAGAAAATTCCACATATAAACGATAAAGGAGATAGCGATGGCGAAGAAAAAAGTGTTAATCATGGGGGCCGCCGGCAGGGACTTCCATAATTTCAATATGTGCTTCAGGGATAACGAAGCTTATGATGTAGTGGCCTTCACTGCTACGCAGATACCGAATATCGAAGGCAGGAAGTATCCGGCTGAGCTGGCCGGTAAATTGTATTCCAACGGGATACCTATCGAACCGGAAAGCTCGCTGACGGAGCTCATTAAAAAACACAAAGTTGATGAAGTCGTTTTTGCTTACAGCGACGTGCCGCATACTTATGTGATGCATAAAGCGGCCATCGTAAATGCCGCCGGCGCCGATTTCAAGTTGATCAGCACCGAGGCGACGATGATCAAATCGAACAAGCCTGTCATCTCGATCTGCGCGATTAGGACAGGTTCTGGGAAAAGTCAAACAACCCGAAAAGTGAGCGAGATACTTATCTCTAAAGGCAGAAAAGTGGCTGCCGTCCGCCATCCGATGCCATACGGTGATTTGGTGAAGCAGCGCGTTCAGCGTTTTGCGAATCTCGAAGACCTCGATAAGCATGAATGCACGATCGAGGAACGGGAAGAGTATGAACCGCATATAGAGCGGGGCGTTATTGTTTTCGCCGGCGTGGATTATGCCGATATTTTAAGAGAAGCTGAAAAGGAAGCGGATGTAGTGCTGTGGGATGGCGGGAACAACGACACGCCCTTCTACAAATCCGATTTGGAAATCGTTGTTCTTGATCCACACAGACCCGGCCATGAAATGACATATTATCCCGGCGAGACCAACTTCCGCCGCGCAAATGTTTTCGTGATCAACAAAATTGACACGGCCGAGCCTGCAAACGTGCAGATAGTCCGGGATAACATCCGCAATATAAATCCGAATGCAATCGTAATTGACGGCGCGTCGCCTCTGTTCGTCGAGGACTCCGATAAGATAAGAGGCAAGAGGGTGCTGGTGATCGAAGACGGTCCGACGCTCACTCACGGCGAAATGAAATATGGCGCGGGCGTTATGGCCGCGATGAAATACGGTGCTGCGAGCCTCGTCGATCCTAGACCCTTCACGGTCGGGACGATCACGGAGACATTCAAGAAATATCCGGAGATCGGAACGCTGCTTCCGGCCATGGGCTACGGAGACCAGCAGGTTAAAGATCTCGAAGATACAATAAACAAGACCGATTGCGATCTTGTTATTATTGCCACACCGATAGATTTGCGGAGGCTTGTGAAACTGAGCAAACCTGCCGTCAAGGTTGCCTATGAATTGGAAGAGATCGGCAAGCCCAAACTCGCGGATGTGCTTAAAAACTTCTAATCAATATCTTGTTTCGGGGGCGTTTTGAATGCGCCCTCGAAAAGTTTCTAAATATCGGAGCAACAGATGACGAATAAAAAGATTGCGGTTGTGGCTTTCGGCGGCAATGCTCTCCTGCCTTCAGACCAGGAGGGCACGCAGGAACGGCAGCTGGAAAATTCGGATATCGCCGCTGAAAGACTGGTGGAGTTCATACATAATGGTTATGAACTGATCATCGTTCATGGAAACGGACCGCAAGTCGGAAATCTCGTATTGCAACAGGAAGCGCTGAAGGATTCCATCCCTTCATATACGCTGGATTATTGTGTCGCCATGACCCAGGGAAGCATGGGATATATGCTCGAGAACTCCATCCGATATGCTTTTGCAAAAGAAAACATCGAGAAGGAAATAATCTGCATCGTTTCGGAAGTCATCGTTGATAAAAACGATCCCGGCTTCCACTATCCGACGAAGCCGGTCGGTCCTTTCTATTCCACTGAGCAAGCCCGCAATCTTATCAGATCGAAGCAATGGTCAATGGTCGAGGACAGCGGAAGAGGCTGGCGGAAGGTCGTCGCATCGCCGATTCCCAAGAGCATAGTGGGAGAGGAAATCATTAAAAACCTCGTCAACGACGGCGTCGTCGTTATTGCCGCCGGCGGGGGTGGAATCCCTGTTTATTTTAACGAAAAAGGATATCTCACCGGCATAGAAGCTGTTATAGATAAAGATCTTGCGGCAAGCCTCATTGCCTCGCGTTCAGGCGCCGAATTTTTCGTCATATTGACGGAGGTCGAGCAGGTTTATATCAATTATGGGAAACCCACTCAACAGCCGCTGCCGGTGTTAAAGGTCGAAGACGCCCGCAAATACCGCGACCAGGGACAGTTTCCACCGGGCAGTATGGGGCCGAAGATTCAGGCGGCAATAGAATTCATCAGGGGCGGCGGGAAAGAAGTTCTGATCACGAAGGCCCATAGACTTGCCGAAGCGATGAAAGGAGAAACCGGAACGAAGATTGTCCCCTGATTACCGTTGGCATTGATGAAGGTCTGTTTTATTTAGCTTCCGTAGTTGAATTTTTATAGAAGATGAATCCCGGGATTCCCATTTTCATTTTATCTCTTTAGACAAAATGATCTAAATGGCTTCAAATACATTGGACGCTATTACGCTCCCTATATTCAAGACTTGATTGCATTTTGATATCGCCTTGCTACAATTTTCATCAGCATAAGGAGTCATTATGAAAATAACAATTGCCTTTGTTTGCTTTATTGTTATCGGTTTTTCGATTTTAATATGCCAGGAACGGACGCCTGTGGAAAATGAAAAGAAAGCAGAAATAAAATATGGGAAAGTGACGCTTGCCGAGGTTCTGGCCGGCAGTCCGGACTGGAGAGATAAGGCGAACGAATATATGCCGCAACCCTCCGCCATAGAATTTCTTGCACAGGTCGCATTCCCGGTGAAAATCGAGATTTATTACGGACACTGGTGCTCCGACAGCGTCAACAACATTCCGAAGTTTTTAAAAATAATGGAACTAACCGCAAATCCGGCGTTTGAAACGGAGTTCCGGAGTGTCGAAAAGATGAAAAAAGACGAGAAAAGGGGACCCGTCAACGACAGGCAGCTTAAAGCTATTCCAACATTTGTGATTTTCCTGGAGGGTAAAGAAGTGGGAGAGATCATCGAAAATCCGATTATGAGCATAGAAGAAGACCTTGTGACTATAATCAACAATACGATCGAACCGAAGTGAATCCGAGATTAATGTTTTTCAGAACCGGAATAATAATCTCTGTTTTCTTCATTCTGATTCCTTTTTATCTGACGGCCGGAATCGAAATAGTTGAGGAAGGACTGCTCTCGAAAGAAAGGAGCAATCCGGTTGATGAGCTGTTTCCATGCCCTTCATCCATCGTCCCTCAGGTTGAATTCTGGAAGAAGATTTTTACGAGATATAATTCCTCGCAAGTCCTGATTCATGATGCCTGGCAGCTTGACCGGATATATGAAGTGGTGGATTTCACGGAGATTTCGAATGGAGACAGCGTAAACTATTTCAGAAAATGGAAAACGGTTCTCGCCATAAGAGATCAATATATCAGCCAACTATATTTCCTTCATAAACTGCCGGAAGGATCCCCCGGAATCGGATTATCTCCGGTTCAAAAGCGCCTGGTGAAGATGCTATCCGCTGATACGAGGTCTGATAAGTATAAAATAGCTGCTGAAAATATCAGAATCCAGTTCGGTTTAAGCGACCGTTTCAAGCAGGGAATCGAAATTCTGGGGAAATACCGCCCATTTATGGCGGATATATTCGACAGCTACAAGCTTCCGCTGGAACTCCTTGTCATACCGCTTTATGAATCTTCATTTGTTTTGAGAGCGCTTTCAATGGTTCAAGCGGCCGGTGTATGGCAATTTATGCCTGATACGGCGAAAAAATATATGAGAGTAGATTATCTTGTGGATGAACGGTATGACCCGCTGATCTCTACTATCGGAGCGGCGGAGCTTCTTTATAATAATTATAAGTTTACTAAAAGCTGGCCTCTTGCCATAACATCATATAATCATGGCTTGGGGGGTATGTTGAACGCAAAACGGATTCTCGGCACCGACGATATCGGTGTGATAATTCACAACTATCAATCTCCCTCATTCGGTTTTTCATCGAGGAATTTTTACCCGGAGTTTCTTGCTGCCTTATATTGTTTGAGGAATATGTACGATCTTTATAATAATATCGCATTCGAGCCGAGATGGAATTTTACTACGATTAATCTCAAACAATCTGTCACATTGTCGCATTTGAGTTCGGTTTTTGGATTGACAGTTGATACGATCTACGAATACAATCCGTCCTTCAGGGAACCGGTTCTTAAAAGCTTTGCGCCTCTATGGGAAGGGTATAAACTCAGGCTTCCCGCAAGCGTGCAAGGGACCCTAAAAGAGACTAAATATTAAATTGACTTTAGTGAGTCTTGTAGTTGCAAAAAAAAATACAAAATAATAATAAGCTTACGAAAACCCGACAAATCTTTATAGCTGTGTTATTTATCGCTGTCGCCATAGCCGTTCATCATAATATACTCATTTTACAAAACCGATATTGCCTGGAAATTGGTCCCGGAGATAAGGACTATTTCACGGTAAACAAGCGAAGCGAGTTCGGGCTTAGGTATGGCGCTGAGTGGGTAAGGGATATGCGGCAACGGTCGTTCATTCATCTCCCGTTCACTCTGCATGGGAAATCGGTTCGGCTGGGTTTTGAAATACAAAGCTATTCACGCCCGGAAAAGGTTTTAATTTCGAATGTAAAAAAAGAGGTTATTGCCGAATTCGATGTTCCTGCAGGCAAAGACAGCGCCGTATATTACGCGGTGATTCCAACCGAAAAGTTGCCTGATGGGAAACTGGAAATAAAACTATCGAGCGGGAAGGGCAGATTTCATCAATTGGATTTGGAGCTGAACCGAGTTTATATAGAAACCCTAGGCGGCGGAACATCGTTACCGTGGATATATGATCTGTTGTTTTTGTTTTCAATTATTGGATTTTGGGTTGTTCTTTGTGTTGCGGACTTCAGCTTCTTTCAGGGTTGTATCGGGACGGGAGTGGTTGCTTTTCTCATTATTCTTGCGCGTTTTATTGATCCTCTCAGCTATATAGAATATTTACGAGTCTTTCTTTTCCCGGGTTTACCGTTTCTTGTTTTTTCGATGCTGCTCATCAGGTTTGTATTTTCAAGATTCAACCTTTTCAAAGATGAAAGCATCAGGATCATTTCGGCACTTTTTTTGATCGGATTCATCATATATTTTATCGGTATTTTTTATCCTTGTCATTTAAACGTTGATGGAAATCTCCGGATAGGCTTTTTTAGACTTATGGAAAAACAAGGGCTCACCGAGTATCTCGGCGAGATGTCTCGACAGCACAGCGCTGCTACAGGGATCGAAAACCAGGGCATCCCATATCCTCCATGGTTTAACCTGCTCGCTTTGCCTTTTGCCAAGATGGGGATATCGGATCATTTATGGCTTCGTTTCCAATTTTTAATGACTTGTTCATTTTATCTTCTTCTGATTTATGGGCTTGCCAGGCAGCTGGGGTTTTCGAATAACGCTGCCAGGCTTGCCTCATTTTTTTCCATCTTCGGAACCGGTGTGCTTCGGGATATCTCTCGTTTTGCCTATGATCCGGTATTTGCTTTCACACTTTCCCTTTTATTTTTTATCGCCTATTTTAAAAATGCGGAAAGATTACATGCATTGATAATGAAAGAAAAACTGAAATTAGGCGCAATTCTTGGATTAATTTTGATTTTACATCCGAATATCTTGTTATTAAGCGGATTGTTTTTCGCCATAGCGACGATTTTGATTGTATTCAACCGGGCAAAGGAAAAATGGAAGGCAGCCATCACGCATATGGAGATCGGACTCATCGGATTTGTGTTATCACTCCTTATGTTTTATGGGTTGTTTTTCCAGGATTTGCTGACAGTTACGTTCCCTAATGCGATGAATAATGTAGTTATTCCTGAAATGAGCGCCGGGAGAGGCGGACTCTCACAAATGTTCTTAAGAACAGCGCAGAGAATCCTGAATATGGTCCCTGTTGTTCTCCTCCCGTTTTTTATCTATGGTCTTTTCCTCATATTCAAGCAATTCAAGAAAAGAAAAATGAATTGGACGGGAGTGTTTGTCGTCACGTGGGCGCTTGCGTATGCGGTGATTCTCATTTTTAGGGCAGCCGGCCTTTTTTTCAACTATATAAAATACCTGCCGGAGTATGAATTCATCTATCCGGTAGTATTCATTGCCTTAGGATATAGTTTTTCTGAACTTTACCGTAAATGTAAATATAAACTCCTTCTAAGATATTCCCTTATATCAATCGTTTTTATTAGTATCTTTATAAACCTGCTATGGTTCTATTCCGTCAATATTGGGATGGCTCCACGTTTAGAACGATTCATCTGGCATCTTATCCTGATCTTATAAAGCTGGTTTGACAGGGTTAATCTATTAAATAAACTATGCTTTTAACTGAAAAGGTTTCCGTTGTCTGTTGGCATTTTTATGGATTCAAGGTGGTTTATAAATGGCGACTGCGCGGAAAAAAGTTAATTTGCCTTGGAACAATCAGCGACCGATGACGTAATTAAGAATGAACACATGAAAAAGCAAATACCATCTGTCGTGTTTTTGTGCTTGACAAACCACTATATTTGGTATATTTTATATGATAGAGGAACCCAATTTCGGCTTCGAGGTTGACATTTTAAGATCAACCTATATCCTGACTTTGTGATTAAAGGAGTAGATAGCAGAATGAAAACAGTTTACAAACTGCTGGTCATAGCTGGCGTTGTAGCGGTAATTCTAATTGGAATTAGATTGCAGAACCAGCGGGGTTTCCTGTCCGCGACTCAAGAAACGGTGGTAAAACAGGAAATTCTGATCAGCAAATTAGAGAACGAAAACAAGAAGCTCCAGGAGCTGATGTATATAAATGATGTGTTGAATACGTATTATTCACATAAACCGTTGAAGATGCGCCGGATACTCTCAGAGTTGATATATCTTTCTGCCAGGGAAAACAACCTGTCGGCGGAGATGATTATGGCTGTAATTCTGACCGAGAGTTCTTTCAGGGATGATGCGATCTCGAATAAAGGCGCGATGGGTCTTATGCAGCTGCTTCCGTCCACGGCAGCATCCATTGCTGAGGATCTGAAGATCCAGTGGCGCGGCGACAGGACCCTATATGATTCACGGCACAACATTCGGCTCGGGGCTTATTACCTTCGGAAGATGATGGAAGTTTTCGACGATATGAACACAGCTCTCACGGCATATAACGCCGGACCTGGTTATGTTATGAATCAAACTCAACAAGGCAAACCATACTCCGATGTTTATGCGAAAAAGGTGAACGAGAATTACCGGATGCTTCGCAAGGTCTATTTCAATAACTGATATAACAACTGACGAGGGTTTTACTTTCACGGCGGGTTTCAAACCCGCCGTTTTTCTTTCTTGATATTGTCACGTGCCCTCTATATACTTTCATCGTTTCCAAGCTTAGAATATGATTAAACATATCCGTCAGATAATCAGGTTCAGAGAATTACTCAAGAATTTCGTTGTCCGCGATCTCAAGCTGAAATATAAGAATTCCATTCTCGGCTATTTCTGGTCTTTGCTCGATCCGCTGCTGACGATGCTGCTGTTTATTGTTGTTTTTTCGGTCTTTATGAAAATAAAGGTGGAAAATTACCCGGTTTTTCTCATTACGGGCATTCTCCCTTGGAATTTTCTACAGATGTCGCTGAACGGTTCCCTGATGTCGCTCGTCCAGTCTCGTCAATTGATAAGGAAGATTTATTTCCCCAGGCAGCTTCTGCCATATTCCGTCGTCATCACCTATCTTGTGAATCTTCTTCTCAGCTTTCTCGTCCTCATCCCAATTCTCATCTATTATAAAATACCGGTAACATCAAATGTTCTTTATCTTCCACTGGCTATTGTCCTGCTCACCTTGATAGCGCTCGGGCTGTCATTATTTTTATCGGCTCTCTTCGTCTTTTTCTACGATACTCTATACGCCTCGAACAGCTTCATACGCCTCTGGTTCTATCTGTCGCCCATTATATACCCTGTTGCAACGGTGCCGGAAGCATTCCGGAATATTTATATGCTGAATCCTATCGCCCCGATTATTTGCCTCTTCAGAACGGGGTTTCTCGGAACCGAGCCGCCAGCCTTGATTTTTATTGTGTATTCTATAGTCGTTGCTCTCATAACGTTTATTACGGGAGCCTGGTTCTTCCATAAAGCGGAAAACAATATGGTCAAGATAATATGAAAGCCGTCAAAGTCGAAAATCTGGGAATACATTACAGGATATATCACAGGCAAGCCCGTTCCCTGAAGACGGTCGCCATAGATATCCTGAGGAGGAGATACAGCTACACTCAATTCTGGGGATTGCGGAATGTTTCCTTTGATATAGAGAAAGGACGGATGCTCGGGATTGTGGGACGGAACGGCTCCGGTAAGAGCAGCCTTCTTAAAGTGTTATCCGGAATATATTCCCCCGATGAAGGATCTTTCCAGATAAAAGGCCGGGTGTCCGCTCTGATCGAGCTCGGGGCAGGTTTTCATCCCGAGTTGACCGGTAGGGAGAATATAATCCTCAACGGCGCAATCCTCGGCTATAGCCGGGAAGAGATGGCGGCTAAATTCGACGATATCGTATCGTTCTCCGGCGTCGGCAAGTTCATAGATTCGCCCGTGAAAAATTTTTCCTCCGGGATGGAGCTGCGGCTCGGATTCAGTGTTGCCGTTCATAGCGAGCCGGACGTGATGCTCATAGACGAGGTCCTCGCTGTCGGCGACAAGCAGTTCAAAAAGAAATGTTATCAAAAAATCGAGGAGTTCAGTGAGAAGGGTGTGACGATTTTATTCGTCTCTCATAATATGGACGAGGTAATCAATTACTGCGAGACTTGTTTATGGCTCGACAAGGGGAACATCAGCGCAATCGGGGAACCCAAAAAGGTTACCAGGGAGTATGAAAAATGGCTGTTGACGGCGGAAAAGGACCTTTGATTTCCGTTGTAATCCCCAACTGGGACGGGGCAGCATTTTTGCCGGTCTGCCTCGATTCACTTAAATCTCAGTCTTTCAGAGATTTCGAAGTGATAGTTGTGGATAACGGTTCCAATGATAATTCACGAGGTCTGCTCGCTTCCAGGTATAAATGGGTCCGTGTAGTATCTTTGAAAAAAAATGAAGGTTTCGCCGGGGGGTGCAACCGGGGAATTTCCTCGTCATTGGGCAAATGGGTGGTTTTGATGAACAACGACACTGAAGCCCACAAAGATTGGCTGAAAAACATCGCAGCAGCTATAAAAGACAAACCTGAATATTCCTTTTTCGCCACAAAGATTCTCAGGTTTGACAAGCGGGATATCCTGGACGGGACGGGGGATTTTATCAGCCGGTCACTGTTCGTTTTCCGGTTCGGCCAATTCGATACCGACCGTGGTCAATACGACGATTTGGGCGAAATCTTCAGCCCCTGCGGCGCTTCCGCTGTTTATAGAAAAACGATGCTGGACGATATCGGCTTGCTCGACGAAGATTTTTTCGCCTATCTCGAGGATATAGACCTCGGAATGAGAGCGCATATCGCAGGATACAAGGGATTTTTCATCCACGACTCGGTGATCTACCATATCGGCGGAGCCAGCACGGACAGCGAACAAATGTCCCCCTGGGTTTACAAGCAGAATATCAGGAATATGTTCCTGATCTTGTTTAAAGACATCCCTTTCCCTGTCTTCCTGATATGCATTCCGTCAATGATTTTCTGGCATTCTGCCCACCTGTTTTATGTTATCCGGCGCAGACGTGAGTTGTTCAAATACTATTTCATAGCTTTATATGAAAGTTTGAAGCTTTACAGGAAAATGAGAATAAAGAGGCGCGGCATTCTCGGAAACAAGGCTATCTCGAATTCGGATCTCTATCGGCTTCTCAAACGGGGCAGCCGCCTTAACTGGGTTCAATATAAAATACGAAAAAGATACTTCACAAGCGTGGGCCGCATCAGCCATTGATAAAGGAGTTATATGCCTCTAAAAAAGTTAAAAGATGAAAAAACAAACAAGAAAAGGCTGAAGGCTTCCATCGTATTCTGCGACTGGAATGGCGGAGAAGATATTATAAAAGCGCTGGAATCCGTCGAGAGCCAGACATATAAAGGAATTGAAACGATTGTTGTGGATAACGGCTCGTCGGACGGCTCTGCGAATAAAATAGAGAAGGGATTCAAGGGAGTCAGGCTGATCAGGAATGCTTCAAACCTCGGTTTCGCCGGTGGAAATAATGTCGGAATTACCGCGGCTTCCGGTGATATTATTTTCACAATCAATCAAGATGTCATTTTGACTGAAGATTTTGTGGAAAAAATCGTCCGGCATTTCGAAAAAGCGCCGAATTCGGTCGGCTCTGTGGGAGGAAAGATACTTCGGATTGATGGAAAGCTGATAGATTCCGCGGGTTTGAGGCTCAGCAGGGCGAGACGGTTTTTCGACCGGGGATCTGAAAAGGTTGACGAGGGACAGTTCGATAGGGCTGAGGAGGTTTTCGGCATCTGCGCCGCCGCTGCGGCATACAGGAAATCTATGCTGGAAAAAATAATAAGCGGTGGGAACCGCATCAGGTATTTCGACGAAAGATTTTATCTTTTGGTCGAGGACGTAGACCTGGCATGGCGCGCCCGGCATTGCGGCTACTCGGCATATTATTATCCGGATGCGGTATGCTATCACGTTCGAGGCGGGGCAGGCTGGAGGAACAAGACGAAGCAATACCTTTCCTTTCGCAACCGCTGCTTTCTGATCATCAAGAACGAATACCTGATAAATATTTTTTTAGCCATGCCGTGGTTTTTATTTTACGATTGCAGCAGGTTGATATATCTTATATTTAGCAACAAGCTGGTATGGAAAGCCATTCGTGAGATAATCGGAGAGTTGCCCTCGTTGTTAAAGGAGAGAAGGTTGATATTGAAAAATAGCAGTATGAAACCTTCCGAGGCGAGACGATGGATGAACTAAGCAGCGGGAAATCGGTCAGCATTATCATCGTCACCTGGAACTCCGAGGGCTTCATCAAGGATGCCGTTGATACAGCTCTGGCTCAAAGCTACAAGAATCTGGAAATCATCATTATTGACAACGGCTCGTCCGATAAGACAGTTAAAACGATCAAGAACCTGTATTCCAAAAACAAACAGGTGAGGCTTATCGTCAACAAATTCAACCTCGGCTTCGCAGCTGCTAACAACCAGGGACTTTATGTCGCGAGCGGCGAATTTACCCTTTTCCTGAACCCGGACACAAAGCTGGACAAGAAATATCTGGCGAATGCATTGAAAGCGTTCGTGGATCCCTCGGTTGGGGCGGTATCGGGTAAGATACTCCGTTTTGACGGGAAGACGATTGATTCAGCGGGACAAATGCTTGCGAAGAACAGGCGCGCCCTGGAGCGTGGATACGGCAAACCAGATGGCGTAAAATATTCCGCGGAGGCATTCTGTTTCTCAGTTTGCGGAGCGGCGGCTCTGTACAGGAGAGAGGCGATAGTCGAGATTTCGATAAACGGTCAGTTTTTCGATGAGAGCTATTTTGCCTTTTACGAAGACCTCGACGCGGGATGGCGCTTGAATCTACTCGGTTGGAGATGTAAATATTTGCCGGGAGCGGTCGTCTATCACCAAAGGGGCGGCAGCAACGTCAACAAGAAAGGGCTGTCGGGGTTTTACCAGATTGCGGGAAAGAGCTCCGATGTGCAGGCTGATATTATCCGCAACAGGTGGTACACGATAATCAAGAACGATCATATATTTAACTTCGCTCTTAATTTTCCCCGGATATTTTTCCAGGATTTGAAAACAATGATTTATCTTTTGTTTTTCAACAGAAAAATCATCAGTAAGGTGTTCAGAACATTTTTCCATCAATTGCCGCCGCTAAAGGAAAAAAGGAAAATTATTAAAAGGAAGATTAAAATCGGACCGGGAACCATAAGAAAAAGGATGGGCATATGACTCTCATATATCTTTTCAGTTTTTTACTTTCTTTTTCACTGACGTGGTATTTAACCCCGCGCATCGCAGCTGCCGCTTTAAAGATCGGAATTGTGGATAAGCCTGACGGGAAATTGAAGACTCATAAAAAGATAACGCCTTATCTCGGAGGGCTGGCAATTTATATACCATTCATCCTCACGCTTGGAATAACATTCCGGTTCGACTTAAAGGTGTTCGCTCTTCTTTTGTCTTCAACGATTATACTTGTCCTCGGCCTGATAGATGATTTCGGAGCGATTAGCCCCGCGGTAAAATTACTGGGGCAAGCCATTGCCGTTTTCGTCCTTATCAAAGGCGGGATTTACATTCAGCTGGTGTTTATGCCGGAATGGGTAAGTATAATGCTGACTTTCCTGTGGCTGATGGGGATTACGAACGCCGTGAATATCATCGACATCAAGGACGGTCTCGCCACAGGCGTGGTTTTCACTGCGACCGTTTTTCTATTCATCATTTCGGTGATAGACGGAAATATATTGATTGCGATTATGACTATAACTTTCTCGGGCAGCCTGCTGGGTTTCCTGAGATTTAACTGGCAGCCGGCCTCGATCTACCTCGGGGATACCGGCAGTATGTTTCTGGGTTTTCTTGCCGGCGCGCTTGGTATGAGCTGCAGTTATACTCAAAACAATAATATAGCCTCGCTTTCCCCTATCATCCTGTTAGGCGTGCCGATTTTTGACACACTCCTCGTTTCATTATGCAGATTGCGCAAGGGCAAATCGCCATTGCAGGGATCACCGGATCATTTCGCCCACCGCTTGATAAAAATCGGCTGGTCTCTGAACAAGGTTGTTCTGGGTGCTTATTTCGTCACCGCTCTCTTTGGTATTTTGGTGTTGCTATTGATGGGTATGGAAAACATCTGGTTAGCAACGATTCTTGTAAGCGCCGTCAGCTTCGCGGGCATTGTTCTGTTGTTTCTGCTCGCAAACATTAAAATAAAAAACGCAAAAACTTAAGATTATTTCGAATCAGGACTTATTTACATTCGGGGTTAAGTTTCGAGATCATCCAGAAGATCGAGCAATGTGCTCTTGTCGTCTTCTTTCAGAGGGTCGAACTCCACGCCGATACGGTAATGCTGCTTATCATTATCATCAATACCTCTTATATATCTTAGTATCCCCGAAAGATGCAAGGTCTGATTTTTCTTCAGCATAAGCTTGATGCTGTTCAGCCTGATATCTCTGTCAAAGCTCTCAGGCACCAAATCCGTTTGAATGCCCATGCCGCCCAGACTAATATCTTTTACCAGCGTCTTTTGCGGCATTAAGTTGAATTTCACCTCAAGGTCCCTGTCCTCAGGAACCTTAACCCTGTCGAACCTGCGGATTTGATATCTTAAAACTGCATCCGGAAGCGAGAGGAACATGTTGTCGCCCGATCTGTCCAGAAACCAGCTTTTAAACGAATGGAGAATGTTATCCAACCTGTATTTAACATCAACAGCAGTCATTTTCTCAGGTTCACCTTCGATTGAGGCAAGAAGATTTATCACCATTTTATTATCAGAGATGGAAGCGAATCTGCCGCTTATTTCTTTCCCTTCCGGCGCGCTGACGAAACAATGCAAACCGATCCGCGAGAGATAATTAAGATGCCTCGCAACCGCGAAAGGATCGCTTATCTCAATTATATTCGGATTGTTGTCCATTTCATTTTGCATTTATTGCACCTATAAACTTTGCGGTTTACCCGCCCCATCTTGCCGGCAGCTGCCGGTTTCATCAGCATTGCCCATCCCGTGGGCCGTTATAAGGTCCTCAGCCGGGTGATTTGAGCTTGGGAAAGATTATTTTCAGTAGAAAAACAGCAGCAATTATTAATAATACTAATTCCGATAAAGACATTCCTTTGTCCCGTGTTCATTTTTTTCCTGCACACTGCAGGATTTACCTGCATGCTCAGCCCATTCCGGAGTGGCCGCCGCCTGTATTACCCACATTTGAGCGGCGGCTATCACTTCCGCTTGCAAAAGTGGAATATTCCTTCTCAACCTCTTTTGATCCGCACACAGGGCATGCAACTTCCGGGGAGATGCTTGAGAAAATCAGCCTCTCGAATTTTTGATTACACTTCAAACATTTAAATTCGTAAATTGGCATTTAAGCTTTCCTCCGAAAGCATATGACATTATAATATTTAATGCCTGTAAATATCAATAACTTTTTATCATTACTTAAGAGAAAATCTGGAAGCCGGCCGCTGTTTGATGCTCATAAATATAGCTCTCACGATCCAACAATTTCTTATTATAGATAGTTCAGCGAGTTTTCGGATCGCTTCGTTACGCGGGATGTTAGGGCCGGTTGCTGATTATTATTAGCGCCTGACATTGATTCCTGTATCTTATCATCTGCTATACCGGAATATTTTCTTTGCCAAGAACCTTTTTTGCCGCGTCTCGCAACCTCTGGATATTATCTTCCGTGTCACTAATGTTTTCAGCAGTCGGTTGAGGAATTTTTGATGTGAGGGTAACCCTGAGAACAGCCATTTTCCCTCCTTCCTTTTCTATGTAATCAAAAATCGTTTTTAGCTTCTGTCCCATTTCGTCCTCTAACAGTTAAAAAAATTCTAAAAATTCTTATTCTTTTCCGTGTTTTGCAGCGGTTTTGTGCAGCGCCAAAGTTTAAGCTTGAGGTTAGAAATATGCAAGCCTATAATAGCGCGTTGATGAAATGTTTGGATTTGGAGCTTAGAGAGTATTACGGAGGAGAAATGATACAAGTTGGAAAAGTACTTACAGTTGAAGAACTGAATGCAAAGATAGATAAGATTAAATCAATTATAGATAAAATCCGGGATCGTAAAAGCAAGTTGAATTTCTATTATCCAGGTATGCCGTCGGAAAAGATAACCGATGTAACGCGCAGGACTACCGTTAGCAAGGAATCCGCAGAACGGCAGGTTCAATTTTCCGAGGCGATCAAGGAGCTTATCGCCGAAGGCGGTATGCTGAAAGACCTCGAAGAGGGTCTTGTGGATTTCAGATGGCGCATGAACGGCAAGAGCGTTTACTTATGCTGGAAATATGGTGAAGACACCATAACGCATTGGCACGGTTTAAAGAGCGGTTGCTCAGAACGAAAACAGATAAGGTAGAGATAATTATGGTTTCAAAAAAAACAAATGTTAAAAGGCAAGGCAAGCTGGGCGTATATGTTGCATTTGCCCGTCCGTTTACGCTGCTTGCTCCGGGGGTTGGTTTTATCAGCTGGGGTCTTGTGGCATTGGGTTCCGAACCGGCTTCAATCATAAACTGGAATACGCTGTTCCCTGTTTTGCTCGGAGGGATTATGGCGGCGATATTGAATGTCGCGTCGAACGGGATTAACCAGATTTTCGATCTCGCGGTTGATAAAATCAACAAGCCGGCCAGGCCGCTGCCTTCCGGAAAGATGTCCCTGACGGAAGCTTGGATTATGACTATCATTGGATACGCTGTAGCGTTCATTCTGTCATGGTTCATAGTCCCCCCCGGCGGAGGTCATCAAACTTTTATAATCGTCCTCGTAGGCGCTCTTTTCACATATATTTATTCAGGTCCCCCGTTCAGAACCAAGAAATTCGGGATATGGGCTAACATTACAATTTCCGTTCCGAGAGGAGCATTGTTGGTGATCGCAGGATGGTCATCCGCCAAATCGGTTCTTGCGCTGGAACCCTGGTGGATCGCGGCAATTTTCGGCATATATATCATTGGCGCAGCCTCGACAAAGGATTTTTCGGATATCAAAGGCGACAAAGCGGGCGGATGCATTACGATACCCGTCAAATACGGCATCGAAAAAAGCGTCAGGATTATCTCGCCGTTCCTTATTCTTCCTTTTCTGTTGTTTCCGCTCGGCGCTTTGCTCGGCGTCCTCACCGGCGATACCATATTACTGATTATCTATGGTGTTTTGCTTTCCATATATGGAGTCTATATCGCAAAACTCCTTGCCGGAGATCCGAAAAAACTTGCTACGGAGACCAATCATATTTCCTGGAAGCATATGTATCTCCAGATGGTCATCGCCCAGCTCGGCGCTATAGCCGTTTACTGGCTGTGAGTCCGAAAAATATTGAAAATTATTTCGCCTTGCGATATAGATTTATCTGCGATTGACGCGCGCTATTAAAAGGAAAAGAGATTATGATTATCCTTAAAAAACGTTCGTTTTCCGGCGGAGTTCATCCCCATGAATATAAAGAATACACGGATGCCAAACCGACAGAAAAAGCAGGAATTCCTTCAAAAATAATCCTGCCCTTGTCGCAAAGCCTCGGGGCTCCCGCCAAGCCTCTAGTGAAGGTTGGAGATAAGGTTACCGTCGGGCAGAAGATCGCAGAGCCTCAGGGCTTTGTCTCTGTTCCTTTGCATTCTTCCATTGCCGGCAAGGTTATCGAGATTTCGAATC
>Ga0315273_10001725_pt1 | contig 25151 bp, 26 predicted proteins | sample YL17G02_0_MG_FD_205753 | JGI IMG/M metagenome (GOLD analysis project Ga0315273, IMG submission 205753) | Sediment microbial communities from Yellowstone Lake, YNP, Wyoming, USA - YL17G02_0 | ecosystem: Environmental > Aquatic > Freshwater > Lake > Sediment | place: USA: Wyoming | collected... | reverse complement strand
CCAAGAAAGCCGCAACTTCCAAATCCTCCGGCCTGGTCGGCCGCATCACCCAGGTGACAGGCGCTGTTATCGACGTTCAGTTCGAAGGCGAGCTGCCGCAAATCCTGAACGCGCTCGAAACCACCAACGGCGGCAACCGCCTAGTGCTCGAAGTCGCCCAACATCTCGGTGAGAAAACCGTGCGCACCATCGCCATGGACTCTTCCGAAGGCCTGGTTCGCGGCCAGGAAGTATTCGACACGGGCTCACCCATCATGATGCCGGTAGGACCTGAAACGCTGGGCCGCATCATGAACGTGATCGGCGAACCGGTGGATGAAGCCGGTCCCATGAAGACCAAGATCAAGCGCGCCATTCACCAGGATGCGCCGTCCTTCGTTGAGCAGTCAACGGAAGCTGAAATCCTTGTCACCGGCATCAAGGTTGTTGACCTTCTGGCTCCCTACGCCAAGGGTGGCAAGATCGGCCTGTTCGGCGGTGCCGGTGTAGGCAAGACCGTTCTCATCATGGAACTCATCAACAACGTGGCCAAGGCGCACGGTGGCTACTCGGTGTTTGCAGGCGTTGGCGAGCGGACCCGTGAAGGCAACGACCTCTACCATGAAATGATCGAATCGGGCGTGAACAAGAAGGGCGGCGGCGAAGGTTCCAAGGCAGCGCTTGTGTATGGTCAGATGAATGAGCCGCCAGGTGCGCGTGCACGTGTTGCCCTGTCGGGCCTCACGGTTGCCGAACATTTCCGCGACGAGGGCCAGGACGTGCTGTTCTTTGTGGACAATATATTCCGCTTCACGCAAGCCGGATCCGAAGTGTCGGCACTCCTCGGTCGTATTCCATCCGCCGTGGGCTACCAACCAACTCTTGCCACTGACATGGGCACCATGCAGGAGCGCATCACCACCACGCAGAAGGGGTCGATCACCTCCGTGCAGGCTATTTATGTGCCGGCCGACGACTTGACTGACCCTGCACCGGCAACATCTTTCGCGCATCTAGATGCCACCACCACGCTGTCGCGCTCGATTGCCGAAAAGGGCATTTATCCTGCCGTGGATCCCCTCGACTCGACCTCGCGCATGATGGATGCCCGCATCATTGGTGAAGAGCATTATGAAACGGCCCGCCGCGTGCAGCAGATCCTGCAGCGCTACAAGGCGTTGCAAGACATCATCGCGATCCTCGGCATGGACGAGCTTTCGGAAGACGACAAGACTGCCGTGGCGCGGGCCCGTAAAATCGAGCGCTTCATGTCACAGCCGTTCTTCGTAGCCGAAGTGTTCACTGGCTCGCCTGGCAAGCTCGTGCCGTTGGCTGACACCATCAAGGGCTTCAAAGGCCTGTGCGATGGCGCCTACGACCACCTGCCGGAATCAGCCTTCTACATGGTTGGCACAATTGAAGAGGCTGTCGAAAAAGCCCAGCGGCTTGCCGCAGAAGCAGCGTAAGCTCGATGGCTGGTCTGCACTTTGAAATGGTAAGCCCGGCGCGGCTATTGTTTTCTGGCGAAGTGACAAGCGTCACATTGCCTGGAACCGAAGGCGACATGGGCATTTTTGCTGGCCACGCACCGGTACTATCGACGCTGCGCCCCGGCGTGGTGGTCGTCACTAAGGAAGGTGGCACCACCGACCGCATATTCGTGCGCGGCGGTTTTGCCGAGGTGAATCCACAAGGGTTGACGTTGCTTGCCGAAACAGCCATTCCGCTCGCCGAGCTTGATGCCAGCGCCATCGCCGAGCAGGTCAAGAACGCCGAAGAAGACTTAGGTGATGCTGTGGACGACGAGTCCAGACGCAAGGCCCGGGAAAACCTTGACCATCTGCAGGCACTTCAAAGCGCACTATAGGAAAACCGTATCCGGACGATTGAATGGCCCGCGAGGTGAGCGCCGGCTTTTTACTATCTGAAAGCTTTGCTTTCTCCCCTCGAGGGCGAAGGTGACGCAATGCGTGGGATGAGCAGGCTGTTTCAGGATAGAGTGACCATGCTGGCCCATACTCCTTTCCTTCCGCTTTGCCCGCCTTTCTCCCTCAAGGGGAGAGGGCAGGATAAGCTTTTTTGATGTCCTTTAAATTCCCTGTTACGGCAGCAAGCTCGAAACACTTTATTTTCATTTGCAGCGCCAACAATTTGCGCAGCCCGACGGCTGAGCAAGTATTTTCCATGTGGCCGATTACTGAAACGGATTCAATGGCATTTAATGAATCTCCGGACCAGTTGCCTTCAACCGAACAGATTGGATGGGCAGACATCGTATTCGTGATGGAGGACGCGCATCGCATTAAGCTTTCTGCGAAGTATCGAAAGTACCTGAACGGCAAACGTTTCATCTGCCTCGATACACCTGACAAATATGAATTCATGGGTGCATAACTGGTATGACTGCTGGCAAAGCGGGTGCCGGGTTTTCTTTGATGGAACCGAGTCTTGCACTTCAGGAAACAAAAAAGCCCGCGATCAACGCGCGAGCTCTTCCACTCTTGGTTTGGCAGGAGGCGATGACTAATCGCCCATGCGCACGGGGCGGCGGTCGCTCTTGGCACCGCTGATTTCCTGCATCCAGCTAGGTTTTCCGGAAGCTGCAGCATTGCCATTGCGCTTTGGTGCACCAGAGCCACCGTTTGGACGGCCGGTTCCTGCATTGCGTGGGCGCTCGCCTGAAGGCTTGCTGCCCTTGGCCATGGGGTTCCACTGACGCTTCTGGCCCTGGGGTTGCGATGGCCTGCCGTTGGGACGGCGTGCTTCGGTTTCCGCAGCAGCAAGAGTTGCCTTGCCAAGCGCATGCTGAACCACCGGAATGCTCTGGCGGATCGTGCGTTCAATGTCCTTCAACAGGGAACGCTCATCACCGGCACAGAAGGCGATGGCCACGCCCTCGGCACCCGCGCGCGCGGTGCGGCCGATACGGTGAACATAGGACTCAGGCACATGCGGCAGGTCAAAGTTGATGACGTGGCTTACACCGTCGACGTCGATGCCGCGGGCGGCAATGTCGGTTGCCACAAGTGCGAGGATCTTGCCCGCCTTGAATCCAGCAAGCGCCTTTTCACGGTTAACCTGTGACTTGTTGCCGTGGATTGCCGTGGCTGTATACCCTGCTGCGAACAGGCCCTTGGTAATCTTGTCAGCGCCATGCTTGGTGCGGCTGAACACCAGAGTGCGGGTCATATTGTTGTCTTTGAGGATCTCAACCAGTAGCTTCAGCTTGTTGGCTTGGTCGACATGGATGACGCTCTGGTTGACGCGCTCTACCGTGGTGGCCACGGGGGCTACTTCAACCCGCACGGGGTTGGTCAAAAGACCTGCCGCGAGATTGGAAATTTCTTTTGGCATGGTGGCCGAGAAGAATAGGTTCTGGCGTACCTTGGGCAGCATAGCAGTGATCTTGCGAATGGCATGGATGAAGCCCAGGTCAAGCATCTGGTCTACTTCGTCGAGCACCAGCACTTCCACATGGGAAAGAGTGAGGGCGCGACGTTCGATCAGGTCAACGAGACGTCCTGGTGTTGCCACCACAACATCAACACCACCACGCAGGATATCAATCTGCTTGCCGATGGACACGCCGCCGAATACCACGGCGCGGGTGACCTTCAGATTGCGGCCATAGGTCTTGAAGCTTTCGCCGATTTGGGACGCAAGCTCGCGGGTGGGAGACAGCACCAGCACCTTGCAGGCATTCTTGGCCACCCGTTCGGTGGAATGAGACAGGCGCTCAAGTATGGGCAGTGCGAAGGCTGCGGTCTTGCCGGTACCGGTCTGGGCAATGCCCAGCAGGTCGCGGCCCTTCATCAGTTCAGGGATGGCGCGGGCTTGGATGGGGGTTGGCTTCTCGTATCCTTCAGCTGCAATGGCTTTCAAAAGTGGAGCGGAAAGGCCAAGTTCGGTAAATGAATTCACTATTTATACTTTCTGTTTCGGACAGATGGGTGGGCAAGCGCAGAACATGTCCGAGGAACATTTCGCGACAATCGCAAAATGCTGCTGGCTCTGTGCTTAAACAGATCCCACGTGAAAGGAGTGTTCGGATTATTCGCCTTCGGTCTGAACAGCAGCCTTAAGGCTACCTCACGTTATTCTTATATGACCGAGGTCGATAGGCCGCATATGCGCGTTGCACCGCAAAATGTCAAGCCTTAAGCGTGGCAATGGCACCAGGCAGTTCTTCCATGCGATGGATAACCTGTAAAACGCCCAATTCTTTCAATGCCTTGGCTTTAGAGACATGATCATGGGCAACACCTGTAAAACCAATGACATGGGTGCCGGCGGCAAGAGCTGCCGTCACGCCAGTCACACTGTCTTCCACCACGAGGCACCTGTCGGGGGCAAAGCCCGCTCGGAAGGCGGCCAATTTGTAAATGTCGGGGGCGGGCTTTCCGTATTTCACGTCCTCGAAGGTGGTGAGCCGATCACCGAAAAAGGGTTCAAGCCCTGTCATGCGCAGCGCCGCAAGCGCTCGGTCGCGCGGTCCGTTGGTGCCAATGCTCCTGGAAAGTTGAAGCTGCTGAAGCACCGGAATGACGCCGGGAACCGTCTTGAGTTCGCGGGCATACAGTTCAAGCATGAGAATATCCTTGCGGGTGCTGAGGTCCTTGGGCAACGGCTTTGCGAACTCCGCTTCCAATTCGGCAATCATGCTTTCGAAGGTAGTGCCTACGAAACGATGGTGCATGTCCTCCTCGGTGATGGCAATGCCGTTTTCGGCCAGCAGCATGATATCCACATGCATGGAGATCCCTTCGCTGTCGAGCAGTACGCCATCGCAGTCGAAGATGATATGGGAGATCAAGTGGCACCCAAGTGCCGAAATGCCTTGATCACCTGTTCATAAACAGGCTTCTTGAACGGCACGATAATGTCAATGATCTCGTCCATGGTGGCCCAGCGCCAGGCATCAAACTCCCGTTTGTGGCCGGCCACTTCAAGTTTTATTTCGCTGTCATCGCCGGTAAAACGCATGGCGAACCACTTCTGGGTCTGGCCGCGATACTTGCCCTTCCAGGACCGGCCGATGAGCTCTTCCGGCAGGTCATAGGCGTACCACTCGGGTGCCTCGGCAATGATCTCGGCGGAGGTCACGGCCGTTTCCTCGGCCAACTCGCGCTTTGCCGCGAGGGCATGGTCCTCGCCTTCGTCGATGCCGCCCTGCGGCATCTGCCACCATTTGCCCACGCCATCATCATTGTGTTTCTGGAACCTGCGGCCAATCCACACGAGGCCGTCGCGGTTGAGTAGCATAACGCCCACGCAGGGGCGATATGCCGTAATCGTCTTGTTATCTGTCATCAGCCAAGCTTGCCCTTGTACATGGCGCTGACTGGAACAAGCAGAATACCCTTGTCCTTTAATTGATCAGACCATGCCTTCACGGCATCAAGGGTTACCTCAAGACCAGACCCTGTGCCAATGGCAAAACCGTTGGTTTTGGCAGCATTCTCAAGGAGCTCGAGCGCATTGGCAATGCTCTGCGGCGTGGGATCGCTGTCAATCACGATCTGGGCGTGGCGTTCCTGCAGGTTCACGCTCTCGGCCACATCTGCAGACGAGGTGAGCGAGGTGGAGGAGTCCTCGAGATAGATGAGGCCGCGTTTCTGGATTTCCTGCAACACGGGTTTCAGGGCCGCAGCGGTAGAGAGCAGGCGTCCACCCATGTAGTTGGTAATGCCGGTATAGCCAGTGAAGCGGCCCATGTGCCAGTGGAGGGCTTCAATGTTGGCCGCGGGATCCGCATCGACCAGCAGAGTCTTAGGTCCGGGATTGTTGGCGGGATATCCCATGGGCTCCATCGGGAGTTGCAGCATCACTTCATGGCCGTTGGCGCGCGCCCGGTTCACCTGGGCTTGCAGGTTTTCACCATAGGGCGCAAAGGCAAAGGTCACGTCGCCTGGCAGGTTATCGGTGGCGGACCTGGTCAGCTTGGGGTTGAGGCCCATGCCCCCGAGCAGAATGGCAATCTTTGGGCGATCTGAATGGATGACACCCAGTGGGGTTAGGCGTGCATAGACGTCCGCCGGTTTCTTGTTGGAAGAACTGATGCGCGGCAGCTGCCCGCCGAGGCTAGTATCGACCAGTTCCGGCACGGGGGCCGCCCGTAAGGGCCGGCGTGGGGCCACTTCGATGGACGCTTCCGTCTGGTAGATATCTTGGGCGACGGGGGCTTCAACCGTCACCGCCGGCGCAGCATCATCGGTCACCGCTTCTTCGGACTGAGCCTCCTTTGCAGGTGGCGTGGTGGAAGCGGTCTTGATTTCTTCCGGAGCTGGAATCGCGACGGTGAGAATGGGTTCGCCTGCAAAGGGGTAGGGTGTTCTGAGCGCCCAGACGGAGGCTGCCATAAAACCTGCGGCGGCCAGTACCGATGTGGTGAGCAGCAGGCTGGGTCTGCGCGCCCACAGGCGCTCACGCAACTTGCGTTTCTTCAGCGGTTGTCGGAGTTCGTCTCGGCTCATGGAGGGTGTTTCATTCAGTCGATTCGTTGCAATGCAACTGTGGCGAGGCAACCGTTAACGACTCATTAACCGTAGGTCGAAAATCCTGTAGCCGTGGAGGCAAAAAAACCAGGGCGAACCTTGCGGCTTCGCCCTGGCAATGATCCTGAAACTTAGTTAGCCTTGGTCTCGGCGGTTCCTGCCGGCTTGGCATCTATTGGCTTTACGTTGCTCACCACCTTGACGCCGTGCAGGAAATCGATAGCCGCCTTCAGTTGTACGTCCTTGCTGCGGTCTTCCGGCACGTAAGCCGAGGAACCGCCGCCCTCGTCGCCGCCACTTTCATTGGTGAGATGTCCCTTGAGGCTGGCTTCGCCCTCGGTGGAAACGTTCTTCCCGATAAGTTCAGGTGGCAGTGGCTGTTCGATCACGATATCCGCATCAATGCCTTTGGCCTGGATGGAACGTCCCGATGGCGTGTAGTAGCGCGCCGTGGTGAGGCGGAGCGCCCCCTGGCCACCCAATGGAATGATGGTTTGCACAGAACCCTTGCCGAAGGAGCGCGTGCCGATAAGAGTGGCGCGCTTGTGGTCCTGCAGGGCGCCGGCCACGATTTCCGAGGCTGACGCCGATCCACCGTTGATCAGGATGACCAGCGGTTTATGGTCGGAGATGTCACCTTTAGTGGCAGTAAACCTCTGGGCATCCTCGGCATGGCGGCTGCGGGTTGAAACCACTTCGCCCTGGTCGAGGAAGCTGTCGGATACGGAAATGGACTGGTCAAGCAGGCCGCCCGGATCGTTGCGCAGATCAAGGATGTAACCCTTAACCTTGTCGCCCATCTTGGCCTTCAGGGAGTTGATGGCTTTTTCCAGACCGTCCTGGGTTTGCTCGCTGAAGGAACTGATGCGCACGTAGCCGATGTCCTCGCCTTCGAGGTTTGACTTCACCGACTGAACCTTGATTTCCTCACGCACCAGTTTCACGTCGAAGGCAGCCTGGTCCTTGCGCTGGATGGTGAGGGTGATCGGGGTGTTGACGCCGCCGCGCATCTTGTCGACGGCTTCGTTCAAGGTCATGCCCTGGATTTCGGTGCCATCAATCTTCACGATGAGGTCGTTGGACATAATGCCGGCCTTGGAGGCTGGTGTGTCATCGATTGGGGCTACTACCTTCACCACGCCGTTTTCCATGGTCACTTCGATACCGAGGCCACCGAACTTACCGGAGGTCTGCACGCTCATGTCTTCAAACTGCTTGGCGTTCATGTAGCTGGAATGGGGGTCAAGGGCCGCCAGCATGCCATTGATGGCGGCTTCGGTCATCTTAATCTCGTCGGGATCTTCCACATAGTCTGCCCGCACGCGGTCGAACACGTCACCGAATAGGTTCAGCTGTTTGTAATGTTCTGCATTGGTGGCGGCAGCCAGGGCATCGCCAAAGACGTGCCACAGAACGGTGGCCGATACGGCACCGGCCAAAACCAATCCGAAGGATTTCACACGATTATTTACGTTCATCTACTTTCGAGCCTCTCTCATTCCACCAAGCCACCAGGGGGCCGAATCGACGGCCTCTCCGTCTTTTCTGAATTCAATATATAACACCGGTCGCACTTCTTGTATCTGATCACCCAACAAAGTGACAGAAGAAGGGCCGTCACCCATTGTTCCTAACGGTTCTCCAGCCCGAACGGTTTGGCCAATTTCCGCTGATATTTCGCGCATTCCAGCCAACAGCACAAGGTAGCCCTCACCGGGGTCGAGAATCAAGAGTTGTCCGTAGGAGCGGAAAGGACCTGCAAATTCCACCTTGCCGGCGACCGGGGCGGTAATCTGGGCCGCTGCCCTCGCGGCTATGGCCATGCCGCGCAGCGAGCTTCCCAGCCCGTCATCGTCGCCAAATCGCTTGAGAATTTGACCCTGAACGGGATAGTCGAGGTGCCCGAGACTGGCCGAGAACAGCATGGAGGGTTTCGCCAGGGCTTCTTGCTGCCGCCGCATTTCAGCCTCCAGGGCCTTCGCCTGCTTGGACTTTTCTGCTTCTTCCTGCAAACGTTGCGCCGTGAGGTCGGCGAGCAGTTGCTTCAGGGACTTTGCCTTGTCTGCTAGTTCAGCGGCCCGCTGCTTTTCCGCCTCCAGTTTGCCGGCGCTCTCGAAGACCATCTGTTTCTTCTGGAGAATAAGTTCGGATAGGTTGATCTGTGCTGTTTTCAGGTCCTGCATGCTGGCACTGAGGGCGGTCTTTTCGGTTTCTACCTCAGCGCGGATGCGATCGAGCCGGGCAAGCTTTTCAGTCAGATGCTCAGCCTGGGAGCGAAGTTCCGGCACAATGGTACCGAACATCATTGCCCCCCGCAGCGCCGACAGCACGTCCCTGGGTTCAACTACCAGGGCCGGTGGTGGATTCTGCTCCAATCTTTGCAGGCCAGCCAGCAGTTTCGACATCGCATCCTGTTTCTCGGTGAGATCAGCCCGAATGGTGATCTCCTCCTTGCGAAGCTTCAGAATGCGGCCTTCGGTAGCGCCGATGGTGGTTTCCTGGGATTGCACCTGTTTGGCGATGTCGATGAGTCTCGCCGAAATATCTTCCTGTTCGCTGAGCGCTGCCGTCACGTCCGTCTTGATTTTTTCTTGGGCTTCGACGGACAGGCTGATTTCATGCTCGACCAAACCAAGCTCGTTCTCCTGCGGCAAAGGCGTTTGCGCGCGCGCTGCACAGCTCAATAAAATCAACCCGGCGATCACGCGCAAAAAGTTCATCACAACAGCCTAATAAACGAGGCAATTGTCGAAAATGCGGCCCCAGTTTGATCGACTCAGGGCCGATGGTAGGGATGATTAACCAAAATGGTGACCGACCGGTAAATTTGTTCAAATAACATCACCCGCACGAGCCGGTGCGGCCAGGTCATGGGGCCGAAAGACAGGAGATGGTCTGCCTTGTCACGGGTTTGCGGAGCATGGCCGTCAGGGCCGCCAATGAGAAATGCCAGATCCTGGGTTCCTTGGTCGAGATGGTGCCGCAGCAGCTTTGCGAATTCCTCGCTCGACAAAGTCTTGCCGCGTTCATCAAGGACAATGGTTGCAGCAGAGGTAGCGAGGTTTCTAGCTTCGTCATCCATGCGCTGGGCAGTTGTGGGCGCCTGCGATTCCGCAAAATCGCGCACGGTGAGTTTTCCGATGCCTGTCTTCCGGCCCAAGCCCTCGAGCCGCATCTGGTATTCATCGGCAATGGTCTTTTCCGGCCCCACCTTCAACTTCCCGATGGCAAGAACCTGCAGCCGCAAGATTATTCAGCGTGGGGTTCTTGTGGGCTATGTTCCGACCACAGTTTTTCCAGGTTGTAGAAACTGCGCACTTCCGGACGGAAGAGATGCACGATCACGTCGACTGCATCCACCAGCACCCAATCGCAGGTGTCCATGCCTTCGACCCGAAGATGGCGGTGGCCGGCGGCTTTCAGTTTGTCGATCAGCTGGTCGGCAATGGCGCCCACGTGACGGTTCGAGCGGCCGCTGGCCACCACCATGTTGTCGGCAATAGCCGACTTGCCATCCAGGTTGATGGATACGATGTCCTCGGCCTTTGCGTCGACAAGCTGGTCCATGACAATTTTCAGCAGCGACACGTCATGGACAGGAACGGGCTTTGGCGCTTTGATCTTGGCAGGGGCAGCAACCCTGGGCCTGGCAAGCACTGACGGCATTGCAACAAGCTTTGGCGCAACTGCAACCTTTGTCTTGGCAGCAGGCTTTTTCTTGGCCGCTGGCTTTGCCGTCTTGGAGGCAGGCTTTGCCGTCTTGGGGGCAGGCTTTGCCTTCATCTTGACCTTGGACTTAGGCTTCGCCTTGGACGTAGTTTTGCCGCGCGCACCCTGCCGTGGCTTTTCGGCAAAACGCACCTTGGCCATCATGATGGTCTTGAGTTCAGCCGCAGTCTTGGGCGGACGCCCAGTTGAGGAGGCCTTGACGGGTTTGGCTGTTTTGGGCGTTGATTTCGATCTTGCCGGAGGCCTGGCTTTCGATCGGACAGGGGCTTTCTTCACTGGCTTTTTCAGAGGACTGGTCCTTTATGGGGTTTCGGCATGGTGTTTAGAGCTTCGCCAAGGCTGATTCAAGACTGATTCAAGTTGCGAATTGCAGTGGAACTCTCCGCCCTGAGGGGCATGGGCAGGAATACCCAAGCTGGGGTTTTGCGGTCCACCAACCTTGCCGCACGGTCGGTGGACACGCGTTTATCCGCATAGCGGATGGCAGCGCGGCTGTTCAGTGCACGGATGGAATATCCGGGTCTTGCCAGGAAGGCTAATGGCAGCGCTTGCGCAATGTCGGTCCAGTTGTGCCACCTGTGCAGATTGGCGAAGCTGTCAGCTCCCATGATCCAGATGAAGTGGGCCTGGCTTAACTGACCGGAAAGTGCTGCCAAGGTTTCCGCCGTGTTGTGCGAATTGGCCTGGCGCTCAAGATCAGTCACCACGAAGCGGGGATGGCGCGCCACGCGCCTGGCAACGGCAAGCCGCCGGTTGTAGCCGGCAGTCTCAGCGGGATCCTTGAGGGGATTCTGCGGCGAGACTAACCACCATACCCAGTCCAACTGCAATCGTTTCATGGCATAGAGGGCAACCATATAGTGGCCATAGTGGGCAGGATTGAAGGAGCCGCCGAACAGCCCAATACGCTGTCTCTTGCCGAAGGGTGGTGGCTTGATCACGGCCTGATCTGCCCGGAGCCGCGCACCTGGTATTTGAAAGTGGTGAGCTGTTCGAGGCCGACCGGCCCCCTGGCATGGAGCTTTCCGGTGGCGATGCCGATTTCGGCGCCAAAGCCAAATTCACCGCCATCGGCGAACTGGGTGGAGGCGTTGTGCAGCACAATGGCACTGTCCACTTCATTCAGGAATCGCGTTGCCGCACCCGAATCGTCAGCCACGATGGCATCGGTGTGTTGCGAGCCATACTTTGCGATATGCGCCATTGCCTCATCAACACCGTTGATCACCCGGAGCGATACGATGGAGTCGAGATACTCCGTTGACCAGTCGTCTTCACTCGCCGGTTTCACATTAACGTCTGCTGCCTGAGCTTCGGCATCGCCACGCACTTCGCAGCCCGCATCAATCAGTGTACGGATTATTGGCCTGAGGTTTACTGTGGCGCCCGCCCTGTCAATGAGAATGGTTTCAGCGGACCCACACACGCCAGTGCGGCGCATCTTGGCGTTGAGCACGATGTCGCGCGCCATGACGGGATTGGCGGACCTGTCGACATAGATATGGCAGATGCCCTCAAGGTGGCTAAACACCGGAACCTTGGCTTCGGCCTGCACGCGGGCCACTAGGTTCTTGCCACCGCGCGGAACGATGAGATCAATGGTGCCACCCAGGCCTGCCAGCATGTCACCCACGCTGGCACGGTCGCTTGTCGGCACCATCTGAATGGCCTCACGCGGCAGACCCGCCCGTTCAAGACCCTCCTGGAGAGCCTCAACGATAAGGCGCGAGGACTGGAATCCATCGGAGCCGCCACGCAGGATAGTGGCATTGCCAGACTTTACGCATAGCGCACCTGCATCCGCTGCCACATTGGGGCGGCTTTCAAAAATGATACCGATCACGCCAATGGGAACGCGCACCCGCGAGATCTTCATGCCGTTAGGACGTGTCCATTCGCTGAGTGTGGTTCCCACGGGATCGGGAAGTGCCGCAATATCTTCCAGGCCCTTCGCCATGGCCTCGACGCGATCCTCGGTGAGGCTGAGACGGTCAATGAACGAATCCTTGAGGTTCTTCTCGTTTGCCACAGCAATTTCGGCCCGGTTGGCTATAATGATCCCAGCGGAACCTTTGCGTATCGCATCCGCCATGGCCAGGAGAGCGGCATTTTTCTGTACTGTCGGCGCCAGGGCCAAAATTCGCGCAGCTTTGCGGGCATTTTTACCGAGCTCCAACATGTTACAGTCTTTCCCCATTGGTCATCACGAGATCGTCGCGGTGAATGATTTCGTCACGGCCGCGAAAACCGATGGCTCTTTCTATATCAGCAGATTTCAATCCCGCAATGCGTGACGCATCGGTGGAGTCGTAGGCGACAAGGCCGCGGGCGATTTCGACACCGCCCAAGTCAACGATGCTCACCGTGTCACCGCGGGTAAACGCACCGCTCACTTGTTTTACACCGGCCGGTAGGAGGCTCTTGCCTTTGCCCAATGCGATGCGAGCCCCCTCATCGATCGTGAGGCGGCCCACCGGTTGCAGAGTTCCGGCGATCCAGCGCTTGCGCGACTGCATGGCGGAAAGGGGGGCCACGAACCAGGTGCAGCGCTCGCCGTCGGCAATGCGTTGCAGGGGGTGGGATTCATGGCCGGAGGCAATCACCATGTTGCAGCCTGCCCCCAGCGCGATCTTTCCCGCCTCGATCTTGGTGATCATGCCGCCCGAGCCCAGGCCTGAAGCTGGCTTTCCAGCCATGGCTTCAATCTCTGGCGTGATGTCTTCGACCTGTGGAATGAAGGTGGACCCCGCTTTGCCAGGAGGAGCCGTGTAAAGTCCGTCGACGTCAGACAAGAGCACCAGGCAATCGGCCGACATCATGGAGGCAACCCTGGCCGCCAGCCGGTCATTGTCGCCGTAGCGGATTTCGGATGTGGCAACGGTGTCGTTCTCATTGATCACCGGGATAGCGCCCTGCGCCAGCAGGGTGGTGAGGGTGGCACGCGCATTGAGATGACGGCGGCGTTCTTCGGTGTCGGTGAGGGTGACCAGCACCTGGGCTGCCACGATCTTCTTGCTGGCCAGTGCCTCGGACCAGCTTTGTGCAAGTGCGATCTGCCCCACGGCTGCAGCTGCCTGGCTTTCCTCCAGCCGCAATTTTCCGGCAGGCAGACCGAGTGAGCGGCGGCCCAGCGCAATAGCGCCCGATGACACGATGATGATGTCAGCGCCACGAGCCTTTGCCTTTTGAAGGTCATCGATCAGCGTAGCAAGCCACTCCGCCTTTACCGTGCCGTTCTTGGAATCCACTAGGAGTGCCGAGCCGATCTTCACAACAATACGCTTGGCTTTGGAAAGCCTCGAGGTCATGGCCGCCAGTCCTCAACCTCAGTTCCCTCTAGGTCTTCCATGCGTGATGGCTTGCGGTCCTTCTGGATGATGGTGAGCAGGCGCTTCATCGTGTCGTCCACGTTCTTGCCGGTGGCACCAGAAATTAGGATAGGGGTCTTTTTCAGGCGCTTCTTGAAGTCTACCAGTTTCCTGTTCAGTTCCGTCTCGGAAATGGCATCGATCTTGTTGAAGGCGATGATCTCCGGCTTTTCGGAGATTTCAGGGCCATAGTCCTTCACTTCCTTGCGTATGACGCGGTAGGCCTTGACGGGGTCATCCCCCGTCACGTCAATGAGATGCAGGAGAATGGCGCAACGCTCGACATGGCCGAGGAACTTGGTGCCAAGCCCGTGGCCTTCGTTGGCGCCTTCGATGAGACCTGGAATGTCGGCGAGCACAAAGCTGTTACCGGCCGCCTTTACCACACCCAGTTGCGGATGCAGGGTTGTGAAGGGATAGTCGGCGATCTTGGGCTTTGCGGCTGAGACCGCGGCAAGCAATGTAGACTTTCCGGCGTTGGGCAAGCCTAGGAGCCCGGCATCGGCGATCAGTTTCAGCCGCAGCCAGATCCAGCGCTCCTCACCTTCGATGCCGGGGTTGGCATGGCGTGGGGCCCGGTTGGTGGCGGACTTGAAATGAGCGTTGCCGAAGCCGCCGTTGCCGCCGCGCGCAATGCGCACCCGGTCGCCCGGCTTGGCGAGATCGGCGATGAGGGTTTCGTTGTCCTCTTCATACACCTCGGTACCGGTGGGCACCTTGAGGACGATGTCGTCAGAGTTGGCGCCGGCGCGCAGGCGGCCCATGCCGTGGCCGGCGGTGCGCACCTTGAAGTGCTGCTGGTAGCGATAGTCGATGAGCGTGTTCAAGGCGTCGACGGCTTCCACCCACACGTCGCCGCCATTGCCGCCGTCTCCGCCGTCGGGACCACCCATTTCAATGAATTTCTCGCGCCGGAAAGACACAGCCCCCGCTCCGCCATTGCCGGAGCGCACATAGATTTTTGCCTCATCAAGAAATTTCATGGGGGCCTTCTAAACTGTTGTGGACCATATTCCTAGATTTATCGCAGTGCAGCATAATTTGTGCAGCGCCACATTCTGGCCCTATTTAGGCAGTTTATCCCATGCTCATCACAGGCACCGGCAGTCTTGTGAATACTTGCGGCCAGTCTATCACAGCTTAATTTGCCGACATTCGTGTAAAATTAAAGGATAAAAATGAAAACTATACTTATTGCTGGACTATCACTTTCTCTTTGTTCTGCAGCTATATTGTCGAACTCAGCGGAAGCTAGTGTACGTCATCATAAGAGCGGTGTGACTAACTATACATCACAGCTCAAGCATACAACCCGGCACAAGCAATTCACATCCAAGCATACCCGCCGCCACTCGCAGGTTGCTTTGAGTGGATCAAAGGTTTCCGATGCCACGCGCAACAACGTGATGGCGATGATCAAGCGGGCAGCGCCCTCCTACGGCGTGCCAACCTGGTTTGCGCTCCGCATTGCCAAGGTTGAGTCCAACTACAATCCGAATGTGCGTGGTGCAGCGGGTGAATATGGCGTGTTCCAGCTGAAGTGCGCCACCGCCAAGGGTGTTGGCTTTCGCGGCAACTGTGCAGCTCTCCTCAATCCTTCCGTCAATGTCCAGTATGGCCTGAAGCACCTGTCCATGGCGGTGCGCATGAGCCATGGCAATCTCAAACTGGCAGCCTCCAAGCATAATGGCGGCCTTGGCAGAAAGAGCATGGTTAAAGGCTATGTCGCCATGGTGTTCTAATACGTGATACAGTTGGCCATAAAAAAGGAGAGATGGCATCATCTCTCCTTTTTTTATGTGTCAGGCAGAATTGTTTTATTCGGCCGCTTTCATGGGCAAGACAGACACGAGCTGTTTGTTGCCCTTGGTGCCGCGGAACTGCACGGTGCCAGGGATGGTCGCGAAGATCGTGTGATCCTTGCCCATGCCGACGCCGGTTCCAGGGTGCCAGGTGGTGCCACGCTGGCGGATGATGATATTGCCGGAGATGACTTTTTCGCCACCGAAGCATTTCACGCCAAGACGACGGCCTGCGGTATCGCGGCCGTTGCGGGATGAGCCGCCTGCTTTTTTATGTGCCATGGGGTGTGCTCCTTATTCCTTGCTGCGGGCTTTGTCGGTTTTTGCGCGCGGTGGCTTGCCGGCCATGAGTTCCTTGGCCTGTTCAATCCATTCTTCGCGGGCAACCCGGCCCCTCAGCTTCAATTCAGTTTCAATACGCTCAACATCAGCGTCCGTCCAGCTGGCGATTTGGGCAAAGGTTGTCACAGCCAAATCGGTCAGCCCCTTGAGAATCTTGGGACCAATGCCAGCGATGAGCGAAATGTCGTCGGCAGTGCTGGCAACGGGCGCTGCGAGCGGAGCCGCGACAGCTGCAGGTGCTGCTGCAACTTTCTTGGTAGCTATCTTGGCGGATGGCTTTGCGCCACCGGTGAGGATTTCGGTGATGATCACGCTGGTCAGGTCCTGGCGATGACCGTTCCTGCGGCGATAGTGCTTGCGGCGGCGCTTCTTGAAAATGATGATGTGGGGGCCACGCGCCTGCTTCTCGATTTCGCCCACAACCGTGGCGCCCGAGATGAAGGGGGCTCCGATATCAACTGTCCCTGCGTTGGATATCATCAGTACTTGCGTGAAGTTGACGTGGTCGCCAGCGGCGCCCTCGAGCTTTTCGATAAGTATCTTGTCATTGGCCGCAACGCGATACTGCTTGCCGCCAGTTTTGATAACTGCGTACATTTTATAACCTTTTTCATTCCTCGCGCCCTTTGGCGCCGCTGCCAAACTCGTGAGACAGCGGACTTTAGTGCTTGATATTGCAAGCTTTTGTGAGTTGCCGGGGGCAGCGCATGGCTCACTGCCAACCCTCGGCCGACAGCGATGGGGGGTTGATAGAGGAAACAACACGCAAATGTCAAGGAACAGCCATTTGATCACCCCCTATCCGTTAACCAAATTGCCCAGGCTGCAAAAAACAGTGTGTGATCTGACTGCAGCCAAATCTTGGGCAAGGGATGGTGACCCTCGATTCCCCCCATTCCCTGCCCTTTTCCAATATGGCGCAATCGCTCCAGTCAACCAGGGCGCAGGCAGGCATCAAGGTGAAGATGATCCTCGCTGAACAGAAAACAGTGCTCACCAACTACGCGCCCACCAGCACCAGATGCTGCTGGTCAACTGAGGATCTGACTACATGGATCCGCACACCAAGGCGGATCCCTTTGTGCTCAATCCGCATAATGCCGATCACGCTCAGGCATTAACTCTGGCCTGGCTCAACAGCTGGGAAGCTCCTGAAATAACAGCCTTAACAAATGCCGCGGTACGCAAACATGACACCGCCAAGCGCGAGAAAATGTACAAGAACCTGAAACGCAGGGTGCTGGATGAGGGTTCGCTCATCATCTTGTTCCAGGAAACCAGGCAGTTGGCACGCAGCATCAATGTCAAGAACTTCATCATAGGTCCGAGCTCGGGCGTGGTCTACTACAACCTGAAGACAGTTAAATTTGTGTGCTCAAATGGATTGCCCAGAATCCGCTGGCAGTTCCCAGCCCTATCGTATATCTCGCATATTTTATGCGCTATTGCTTCCATCCGTAAATGCCATTGCACGATAGCCGTGCCGCTCGTAGAATCGAGCGCGTCTGATCTTTTGCTGGAAGCACCAAAACTCAAGCGCAGCAAGGCTAGAGGCCCTGGTATTTTCCAACAACAACCCGCCTGCGCCATGTCCTATCTGGGTTGGCTGAGTGTGAAGCAGTTTAGTTTCTTCACCATCCAGGGCGAGAAAGGGTACGCTCATGTCCTCATATGGAGCAACAGTGAGCTCAGACTCTTTTAGGACAATGTTTGCAATGAACCAGCAGCCTTCTTCCACGGAACGGAGCAAAGCAGAAATTTGAGCAGGCGCAAGGAGGGCGAAAATACTGCCGCCATTGCCAGCGCTTCCCCAGGCCAGGCTGTCCTCAGGGAAAACTTCATCCCTCTCTCACCATACCTCCGTTAGCGGGGCTCCTCTCCATCAGGTCAACCAGGTTACCTATAATTGTATTGAGGTCAAAATCCTTTGGCGTGTAAATACGGGCCACCCCCAGCTGTTTCAGGATGTTGATGTCTTCAGGCGGAATGATGCCGCCGGCCACTACGGGGATGCTGGCAAGGCCCGCTACGCGCAGACGGTTCATCACATCGCGGATCAGGCGAACATGGCTTCCCGACAGAATGGACAGGCCTATAAGATTCACCTTCTTGTCAATGGCCGTGTTGACAATTTGTTCAGGTGTCAGGCGAATGCCTTCATAGATTACTTCAAGTCCACAGTCGGCAGCACGTATGGCAATCTGTTCGGCCCCGTTGGAGTGGCCATCAAGTCCGGGCTTTGCCATGAGGAAACGCGGAGTCTTTCCAAGGGCTTGGGTGAGATGCCTGACACGGGTGCGGACGTCTTCAAGGGTTGATTCAGCGTCTTCATCCATAATGAGAAGCACACCCGTGGGCGCACGGTACTCGCCAAAGACGCCGCGCAGCACTTCTGCCCACTCGCCGGTAGTAACGCCCGCCTTGGCACAGGTGATGGAGGGTTCCATGATGTTGGAGCCGGCCCCAGCCGCGGCTTTAAGACCTGCGAGGGCATCTTTCACCGCGTCAGTATCGCGCTTTGCCCGCCAGGCCTTCAATTTCTCGATCTGCTCGAACTCCACGCTCTCCGAAACTGTGAGCACCATTTCGCCTTCACCCGTCGAGAGCGGCGAGGTCGCGCCTGCGGTGAACATGTTGACACCGATGATTTTTATCTCACCCCGTTCAATGGCCTTCAGACGCTGGGTGTTTGAGTGAACTAGGGCTCGCTTCATGTATCCATCCTCGACGGCCGCGATGGCGCCACCCATGCCGAGGATGATCTCGAGTTCAGTACGCGCTTCCTGCTTCAGGCTCGCAACCTTGGCGGCTATTTCGGTGGAACCCTCGAAAATGTCGGCATACTCAAGCAGGTCAGTCTCATAGGCAACGATCTGCTGCAGGCGCAAAGACCATTGCTGGTCCCAGGCGCGGGGAAGGCCAAGGGCCTCATTCCAGGCCGGTAGTTGGACCGCGCGGGCGCGGGCGTTCCTGGAGAGCACCACGGCCAGCATCTCCAGCAGGATGCGGTAAACATTGTTCTCTGGCTGCTGCTCCGTCAGTCCGAGTGAGTTTACCTGTACGCCATAGCGAAAGCGGCGAAACTTCGCGTCGGTAATGCCGTAGCGTTCGCAGCAGATATCATCCCACAATTCAGTGAAGGCGCGCATCTTGCACATTTCGGTAATGAAGCGGATGCCAGCATTCACGAAAAAGGAAATGCGTCCCACAATCTCGGGAAAAATGGCGGGTTCTACCGCCTCCTTTGCCGCATCCAGCACCGCTACGGCGGTGGCGAGTGCGAAACTCAACTCCTGTATTGGCGTGGCTCCAGCTTCCTGCAGGTGGTAGGAGCACACATTCATAGGATTCCACTTCGGCATGTGGTGAGCCGAGAAGGAAATCGTGTCGGTAATGAGTTTCATGGAGGGCTTGGGCGGAAACACATGGGTTCCGCGCGACAGGTATTCCTTGATGATGTCGTTCTGCGTGGTGCCGGAAAGCTTGGCGCGCTGCACGCCCTGTTCATCGGCGACCGCAACATAGAGCGCAAGCAGCCAGGCAGCTGTAGCATTGATGGTCATGGAGGTGTTCATGCTAGCAAGCGGAATGGCGGCCAAGAGATCACGCATGTCGCCGATGTGGGACACCGGAACGCCCACCTTGCCCACTTCGCCGCGCGACAGCACGTGGTCGGGATCATATCCGGTCTGAGTGGGTAGGTCGAAGGCGACTGACAGCGCGGTTTGTCCCTTGGCCAAATTGGCGTGGAACAGCCTGTTACTTTCAACCGCCGTGGAGTGGCCCGCATAGGTGCGGATCAACCAGGGCTCGTCTCTGCGTCCATTTTGCATTGCAATATGGAAGCACGGCTCAGGAGGCAACGCAACCCTGTGGGCAAGCGTGGCCTTCCGTTTGAGTTACGTTCTCTTTGCTCCCGACATCCACAGCAGTCCAAAGGAAGCGCTGACCATTCCTGCCACCGTGAAGATCAGCACCTGATGCGGATACCGTAGGGCCTCAATGTGAAAACCATTGAATACGCAGTTGGTGAGAAAGCTGCCGATGAACAGAACCGAAAAATTCAAGGGATAGGTGACATTGCCAAAGTTACCGGTAAACATGCCAAGAATGACGGCTCCGAGTGTGCTGAAAACAATGCACGTAATCAGAGCCTGGGGGGTAATTCTCAAGTGGACGAAGTTATCCCACAGAGCGTTGAAATCGAACTGGACAAGTGACTCTAACATCTTTGTTCTCTCCCGATGTGACGAAGGATGCTTCTGCATTATGACTTTGGTAACTGTGAAAGCCAACGAAGAGTTAAGCATGCGATGAATCATTCCTTTCTCCGGCGCGCCAAAATTTTCGCAAAATTGCTTCAAATGCTTATGTTGCACTGCAATACGAAACGTCTATGCTGGTGCCTGAATGTGGAGCAGCAAGATGCCGGCAAGTGTCAAAGATCTTTACGAAGTAGGTGAAATTCCGCCGCTGGGCCATATCCCCAAAAAAATGTACGCCTGGTGCATCCGCAAGGAGCGCCATGGAGCACCCGACAGCGCTATGCAAGTTGAGGTGGTGCCGACCTGGTCTATCGGTCAAGATGAAGTACTGATCCTCGTGATGGCGGCAGGAGTGAACTACAACGGTGTGTGGGCAGCCCTGGGAACGCCCATCTCTCCCATTGATGGCCACAGGAACCCCTTTCACGTGGCAGGCTCGGATGCCTCTGGCGTGGTCTATGCGGTGGGTGAAAAGGTCAAGCGCTGGAAAGTGGGCGATGAAGTGGTGGTCCACTGCAACCAGGATGATGGCGATGACGAAGAGTGCAATGGCGGCGATCCCATGTTCTCCAACTCGCAGCGGATATGGGGTTACGAAACGCCGGATGGATCCTTCGCACAATTTGCCCGCGTGCAGGCGCGCCAGCTGCTGCCGCGACCGCAACATCTCACCTGGGAAGCGTCGGCCTGCTATACGCTCACCCTCGCCACGGCCTACCGCATGTTGTTCGGCCATCGGCCGCATACCCTGAAGCCGGGGCAGAACGTGCTGGTGTGGGGTGCGTCCGGGGGACTGGGCTCCATGGCGGTGCAGCTCATCGCCACAGCTGGCGGCAACGCCATTGGTGTGATTTCGGAGGACGACAAACGCGACTTCGTCATGCAGCTGGGGGCCCGTGGCGTGATCAACCGCAAGGGCTTTGCCTGCTGGGGCCAGATGCCGAAGGTGGGAACGCCGGAATACAATGAGTGGCTGAAAGCTGCGCGCGAATTCGGCAAGGCCATATGGGTCTTAACAGGCAAGGGCAACAATCCCGATATCGTGTTCGAGCATCCGGGAGAGTCAACTTTCCCCGTTTCCGTGCTCATCGTAAAGCGCGGTGGCATGGTAGTGATCTGTGCCGGCACCACGGGCTACAACCTCACCATGGATGCGCGCTATTTGTGGATGCACCAGAAGCGCATTCAGGGTTCGCACTTTGCCAACCTCATGCAGGCCTCCAACGCCAACCGCCTGGTGCAGGCCCAGCGCATCGATCCCTGCATGTCGGAAGTCTATAGCTGGCAGGATATCCCCAAGGCCCACATGAAGATGTGGAAGAATGAACACCGTCCCGGCAACATGGCGGTGCTGGTGTCAGCGCCACGCGTTGGACTGAAAACATTTGATGATGTAATGGAGGCTGCGGGATAACGCTTCTGGCGTTGAAATAACTTCCTAAAGCGTCAGGGTTGCTTTTCTTCAGGCGCCTTGGAATCAATGCTCCCGGGGCCGGATGAGGACCACCTGCTTAGGCAGTTTCTCAATATCTCTACTTGTCAGGCTCCACCAACTTTCGCAATGTTTTGTGAAGCTGAAGAACCCTGTTTACTTCGCCGCCGAAAATCAGCACCACGGCCGAGAGGTAGAGAAAGAACATGGCGGCAAACAGGCCCGACAATGAGGCATAGGTTGAGGCAAAGCTGTTGAAGTTCACAAGGTAGACCGAGAAGGCGACAGAGAGGCCGATCGAAACCACTACAGTGAACACTACCCCGGGCAGAACGTCTAGAATGCGAAGCCGCTTCGCAGGTAGCAGGCAGTGGCACAGCAACAGCCCGCCCGTCATGAGGACAATGGCGATGGGAAACCGCATTGCGTTCAGGGTTGTGAAATTCTCACGCGAGCCCGGCGCAAAGTGATCGATGGCGGCCAGTGCTACGGGTGCAAAAACTATCAGTATGGCAATGATGAGCAGACCGATGGCCGACCCAATGACAAACAGAATGCTGAGGCCGTAGAGCCAGAACAGATTGCGGTTTTCTTTCAAATCATAGGCGCGGTTCAACCCCACTCGCACACTGTCTATACCGGCCATGGCGCTCCAGATTGTGAGAATGGCAGAAAGGCTGAGAAGTCCGGTTCGCGGTATGGTGAGGATGGAGTGTATTTCGGAAGCCAGGGGATGCACGAGCTGTTCCGGCGCAACACTCAAAAGGAACGTTACCACCTTTTCAGCCAGCGCCTCATTGCCGAAGAAGCCAGCAAGGGCGGTGAGGAAGATGAGGAAGGGAAAGATCGAAAAGAGTGTTCTGAAGGCGATGTTGCCGGCCAGTGGAAGGGCCTCGTCGGCAAACAGGCGGTGCAGGGCCTCAATGGTGAGTTCACGGATCTTCGGGCGTTCGGTGCTCATTGCTCAAGGCATAGCCGATATGTGGAGGGTTCCTCAAGATAACACTCGCAAGCGTGCATAAAGCTTGGCAAGGGAGGCGGCATGGAAAAGCATGCGACTGCACCCACCTGGATCGCCTTGGCACCTGGCCTGTTTGTAGTGCTGTGGGCCACGGGCTTTGTAGTGGCCAAGCTTTCGGCCGGCCACGTGGAGCCGCTCACCTTTCTCAGCATTCGCTTTCCCATCGCAGGACTTTTGTTTGCGGGCTTTGCGCTGTACCAGCGGGCGCCGTGGCCAAGGGCGCGACTTGCATTTCATGCGTCAGTGGCCGGCGCCCTGTTGCACGGTGGTTACCTGGGGCCAGTCTATTGGGTGGTGGCACATGGCATGCCGGCGGGCGTTTCAGCGCTAATCGTTGGCCTGCAACCCCTCATGACCTCAATCCTTGCCGCCTTCATCGTTGGCGAAAGCATCGCACGCCGTCACTGGCTGGGACTGGTGGTCGGCATCATCGGGGTCGGCCTTGTAGTGTGGCCAAAGATTGCCATAGGTGCCCTTGACGGGATCACGCCGCTGACCACGGCACTCAACATATTCGGTGCCTTCAGTATGTCCTTAGGAAGCGTCTATCAAAAGCGCTTTGCAACTGGCCTTCACATGGCAACGGGTGGGTTCTGGCAATATGTGGGCGCTACCGCCGTTGTTCTGGTGAGTGCTGCGAGGCTCGAAAATTTTGACTTCGATGGTAGCATAAATGCATGGTTTGCCCTGGCATGGTCAGTCGTCGTGCTTTCACTGCTGGCCATAACGCTCCTGATGCTGCTCATCAGGCACGGGGATGTGTCGCGGGTGTCCGGCCTGATCTTCCTTGTACCCGCCGTCTCTGCCTGCATGGCCTATGTGTTGTTCGATGAAACCCTGGTGCCGCTGCAGATTCTCGGCATGGCGGTGTGCGCTGGAGCAGTATTCATCGTCACTCGCAAGGGCTAGACGGTTTCGGCCTTCATCTTGCCCAGGGTTTCCCTGGCGCGGTCGCGATGAGCTTGCGTCACATGGTTACGCACCAGACTAATGGCGGTGAGGATCACGGCCATATCATCGGTAAAGCCCAAACCCAGGATAACATCGGGAATAACGTCGAAGGGCATGATGAAATAGGCCAGTGCCGCCAGTAGAGTTCCCTTCACCTTGAGGGGTGTTGTCTGGTCAAAGGCGCAGTAATAGGCCGCCAGCACGTCCTCTGCGAAAGGCAGATGGCTGAGTGATTTCTTGATTTTTGGCCAGAAATCCCTGGCGACGGTCGCTGCATTTGTCATGGGGCCCTCCAAAAGCTCAAAATATATGGGCAGGAGGTTCCAGGATTTCAATGCCTGTTGGCAACCCACAGGCCCAGCATCATGATGATGATGGCACCAAACTGAAGCAGCACCCGCCAGCGCATGAGGTTCTGCGAACGGCTGGCAGAACCGCCGCGCATCATGTTCCACAGGCCAAGCAACAGGACGACTGCTACGGCACCCACCGCGATCGGCACGAGATAATTGAATATGTTCACTGGTCGGATACCCTATCTACAAAATGGTCCATAAGGCGAGGTGGCAGGAACCTGCGGCACCAGGCCATGATATAGGTTGGCGTGGTGACATAGTAACGGGCATGTGGTCGCGGTGCCTCGAGGGCTTGTATGAGCTTGCTAAGCACCGCCTCAGGCGGCAGCTTGAAGCGGCTTGGGCGGGTATTGCTCAGCCGTGCGCGCTGGGCCTCATAGGATTTTCGGTAGTGAGAGGATTCGCTGGCAATGTTCTGGTTGAAGGCTGCCAGGGCATGCTCGGTGAAACGGCTGGCAATGGGGCCGGGCTCAATCAGGATGACCTTGATGTCCGTATCGCGGAGTTCCAGCCGCATGGTATCGCTTAAGGCTTCGATCGCAAATTTGCTGGCATTGTAGGCGCCGCGCCATTTCATGGCGACAAGCCCCAGTACCGAGGAGTTCTGCACGATGCGCCCTGTGCCTGAGTTCCGCATCAATGGCAGACAGCCGGTGGCAAGCTGGTGCCAGCCAAAGACATTGGCCTGAAACTGCCGCTCCAGCACCGCGCGCGACAGATCTTCCACCGCCCCTGGCTGGCCATAGGCCCCGTTGTTGAAGAGGGCAAAGAGCTTGCCACCGGTACGCTGAGACACTTCTGCAATACAAGCCTCTACCGAGGATGGCTCTGCATAGTCAAGATAGATGGTTTCCAGCCCGAGGCCTTCGAGATGGCTCAAATCCTCCGGCTTTCGTGCCGTGGCAAAGACGCGCCATCCCCTGGACTTCAGCCCCAGGGCACAGGTGTAACCAATGCCGGAAGAACAGCCGGTGATGAGAATTGCTTTTTCAGCCATGGGAATCAATGTGGCCCTTTCGCTCGAGATAGAGCGATAATGGATGTTGAGTGAGTGTCCAAATGAAATCCATGAAGCTCCATACAGACGTGCACCACATCCACAATGAGCTGGCCGCACTTGGGATTGATAACGAACAGGGCCTGAGGGTGGATCAGCTCACCCCCTTTGACCAATACCACTATTTCGGCACCGAGGCGGTTGATGAGGCACTCGATGTTCTGCAACTGGCACCCGGGGCGCGTGTGCTGGACGTGGGTTCAGGCATTGGCGGGCCAGCCCGTTACATAGCAGCAAGGACGCGAGCGCATGTGACAGCCCTTGAGTTGCAGCCCGACCGCAATGAGGTGGCGCGCGATCTCACGGCACGCTGCGGGCTTTCCTCACGCGTTGCTCACGTCTGCGGTCATATTCT
>Ga0315273_10001724_pt1 | contig 25166 bp, 23 predicted proteins | sample YL17G02_0_MG_FD_205753 | JGI IMG/M metagenome (GOLD analysis project Ga0315273, IMG submission 205753) | Sediment microbial communities from Yellowstone Lake, YNP, Wyoming, USA - YL17G02_0 | ecosystem: Environmental > Aquatic > Freshwater > Lake > Sediment | place: USA: Wyoming | collected... | reverse complement strand
ACGGCGAAAAATACGTCGACAAGGGAAAGGAGTTCTACGAGAAAAAGTATCGTCAACCGCAGATCCGAATGCTGACCAAAAAGGCGACCGAGCTCGGTTTGCAGCTCGTACAATCCGCGTAGGGGCGGGGGTGGGTTTCTGGAGAGGCTGTGAACCAGTAGTGACACAGCCTGAAGGCTGTGCTACCTCAGAAGTGCAGCCGCAGGTCGGCGAAGCGTTCCAGCTCGAGTAACCGCCCCGCGCCCGGCACGATCTGCTGGCGCTCCAGGGTCCAGGTGTGCGCGTGCGGCACGTAGACCGCGTTCAAGCCCGCTTCCAGCGCCGGGTTGATGTCGCTCTTGGGCGAATTGCCGATCATCCACGTCCGCGCCGGGTCCAGCCCACGCCCGGCCACCAGCAGATGGTAGGACGCCGCGTCCTTTTCCTTCACGATGGCGGTGTGGTTGAAGTACCGCGCCAGGCCCGAACGGTCGAGTTTCAGCCGCTGCTCGTCGGCGTGTCCCTTGGTGAAGAGCGTCAGGTCGTGACGGCCGGCCAGGTAGCCGAGCGTCTCCGGCACGCCCTCGATCACTTCCATCGGGGTGTCGAGAATCCGCTCGGCGAACGCCATGACGGTGTCCAGATCCCCGGGCCGGATCTCCCGTTCCGCCAGGTGCTGGTAGCACTGCTTCAGATTGCGGCCGAAGTTGAGCGACCCGTAGCCGTGGATCTGGCTGTTCGCCGTCTCGATTTCGTCGAGCACGGCGCGGATCTCGGTGGCCGAGAGCGAAGAGTGATCCAGGAAATCGGCGAACTCGGCGAAAGCGCGCTCGAAGTAGATGTTGTTCTCCCAGAGCGTATCGTCGGCGTCGATGATCAACTGCTGCTGCATTGGCGCGCCCTACAGGCCCAGTTTGCCTTGTCCCGATCCGTTGGTCGGAGCGACGTTCCTGATGTGCACGACGCGTTGCTGGCGTGCCGCGTAAATTGGCAGAAACTCGGCCAGGCGCCGCATCCGCACGGTCTCCGAGCGCATTCCAAGCAGCAGATGACGGAACTGGATATCGGGCGCCGCTTGCGCGAGATGAAAACTGAGTTCGGGCGTTTCAAGGCCGGGCGTCTCCAGCTCGAGGCCCTCGATGGCCTTGAGCGCGGTGAACGCCACCAAGGCCTGCTCGCGCGCCGCGATGGGCGCGGGCGAAGGGTCCACGTCGTCGAAGAACTGCACGGCGGCGCGCAGGTACGTCTTCTCTTCGTTCAACAGCACGATCTCGAAACGCCGGACGCCCAGCGCCAGGATGTCGAACCGCCCGTCGGGGTGGCGCTCGGTGACCTCCAGAACCCGGGCCGTGCAGCCGAGGTTAACCACGCCCTTTTCGGTGGCCAGAACCACGCCGAACTCGGAGCCGTCGCGAATCGCTTCGCCGATCATCTCCCGGTTGCGCGGCTCGATAATATGGAGCGGCAACCGGTTGTGCGGCAGCAGCACGACGCTCAGCGGGAACAGCGGCAAGAGATCGCCCGGCATGTTACCATTATGGCTTCCGAGCGCCCGGCGCGCTCGCCCGCCGCATGATTTCGACACTGAAGCGAACACCCGGCATCTACCTGGTTGGCTTCATGGGCTCCGGCAAGTCGACCATCGGAGGCCGCCTGGCGCAAGAGTTGGGCTGGACCTTCACCGACCTGGACCAGGATATCGAGTTGGCCCAGGGCCGCGCCATCTCGGCCATCTTCGAGCAGGATGGGGAAGAGGCGTTCCGCCGCATGGAGTCCGATGCGCTGGCCGTGCGCGTGCGCCAGGTCCAGGCGGGGACGCCGATGGTGCTGGCGCTGGGCGGCGGCGCATTCGCCGGCCAGGCCAACCGCGACCTGCTCCGGGACAACGGCATTTCGATCTGGCTGGACTGCCCTTTTGACGCGCTTTGGGAGCGCGTGTCCCACGCCGCGCACAGGCCATTGGCGCGCGACCGCCAGCGTTTCGAGGAGTTGTACCAGGCCCGCCGCTCCAGTTACTCGCTGGCCGACTGCCGGATCGAGGTGTCCAGCGACAATCCTTTGATTGCCGTGGCCGCGATCCTCGAACTGCCCCTGCTGCGCTCACTAACATGACCGAAAAGACGCTTCGCAAACACGCTCTGGCGATCTTCCGCGCGGCGCTCGAGGCTTCCGATCCCGTCGAAGCCGTCCTGCGCCACGTTCACGCGGAGGGCCGCTTCCTGGTGGCCGGAAAGCGCCGCTACGCGCTCGACCGGTTCCGCAAGGTTCACGTCATCGGCGCCGGCAAGGCCAGCGCGGCGATGGCGCGCGCCGTCGAGCGGCTGCTCGGACGCCGGATCGCGGGCGGGTTGGTGAACGTCAAGTACGCTCACCTGGCGCCGTTGAGGCGCATCGAGTTGAACGAATGCGGCCATCCGCTTCCCGACGCCGCCGGAGTGGCGGGCGCGACGCGCATCGCCCGCATCGCCGGGCAGGCCGGAGAGGAAGATCTGATCATCGCCCTGATGTCGGGCGGCGGCTCGGCGCTGCTGCCGGCGCCCGCGCCGCCGGTGACGCTCGAGGAGAAGCAGGCCGTTACGAAACTGCTGCTGGCCTGCGGGGCCAATATCCACGAGATCAACGCCGTGCGCAAGCACATCTCGATGGTCAAGGGCGGGCAACTGGCGCGGCTGGCCTGGCCGGCGGCCATGCTGTGTCTGATGCTGAGCGACGTGATCGGCGACGATCTGGACGTCATCGCCAGCGGGCCCACGGCGCCGGACGCGTCGACCTTCGCCTCCGCGCGCGCGATCCTGGACCGGTACGGGCTGCTGGATCGCATCCCGCTTTCGGTCCGCGAGCGCCTCGAAGCGGGCGTTGGCGGCGCCATCGCGGAAACTCCGAAGGCCGGCGACGCGGTCTTCTCGCGGGTCCAGAACCTGGTGGTCGGCAGCAACGCGCTGGCGGTGAATGCCGCCGCGCGGAAGGCGCGCGAACTGGGCTACCGCGCGCTGGTGCTGTCGTCGATGATCGAGGGCGAAACGCGCGATGTGGCGCGCGTACACGCGGCCATCGCCAAACAGATGATCGCCTCCGGCCAGCCGCTGAAGCCGCCCGCCTGCGTGATCTCGGGCGGCGAGACCACCGTCACCCTGCGCGGCGACGGTCTGGGCGGGCGTAACCAGGAGTTCGCGCTGGCGGCGGCGATCGACATCGCCGGGCTCGGCAATGTCCTCCTGCTGAGCGGCGGCACGGACGGCACAGACGGCCCCACCGACGCAGCCGGCGCGCTGGCCACCGGCGTCACCATCGAGCGCGCGCGGGCCGCCGGGCTTGACGCTCGAGCCTCGCTGGCGCGCAACGACTCGTACCATTTCTTCGAGCCGCTCGGCGATCTCATCAAGACCGGCCCGACCAACACCAACGTCATGGACGTGCGGCTGGTGCTGGCGGGCGGCGGACGATAGCAGGGAGGGTTTTCGTGAGACGACGTCATTTTCTGGCATCCCTGAGCGCGGGAGCGGCGGCCGCCGCCCCGCCCAAAAGCGCCATTCCGCGCTGGCGCGGCTTCAACCTTCTGGACTTCTTCCAGGCTTTCACCCGCGAAGGGCGGCGTCCCGCGCCGACCTCGGAGGACGAGTTCCGCTGGATCCGCGACTGGGGCTTCAACTTCATCCGAATCCCCATGGACTACTGGCTGTGGATCGACACGGACTGGCTGAAGACCAGGAAACTCCAGCCGGACGACGTGTACAGGATCAAGCCCGGCGCGTTCGACGATATAGACCGGATCGTCGAGTTGGGACGCAAGTTCGGTCTGCACGTCAACCTGAACTTCCACCGCGCGCCCGGCTACTGCATCAACAACCCCGAGCGCGAGCCGTTCGTGCTGTGGAGCGACAAGCGCGCCGAGGACGCCTTCGTGCATCACTGGGCCATCTTCGGGCAACGCTACAAGGGCGTCTCGGAGTACGACCTGAGCTTCAACCTGATCAACGAACCGCCGCGGCCGCGCGAAGGCTACCTGGCGCGCGAGGACCACTACCGGGTGATGCGGCGGGCGGCCGAGGAGATCCGCTCGATCAGCCCGAAGCGGCTGATTATCATCGACGCTCTCGGCGGCACGGTGGTGGACGAGATGATCCCGACCGGCGTGGCGCAAAGCGTCCACGCCTACTGGCCGGGTCAGGTCAGCCACTACCGCGCCTCGTGGGTGGACAAGGAATCGAAGTTCCGGATGCCTACCTGGCCGATCCTCGCCGAGGATGGGTCGGTCAAGATGGGCCGGAAGCAACTCGAAGATCGTTACGCCCCCTGGGCGGAATTGGCGAAGAAAGGCATCGGCGTGCATTGCGGCGAAGTGGGCTGCTACAACCGCACGCCGCACGGAGTGGCCTTGGCCTGGCTCGAAGACGTTTTCCAGGTCCTTTCCGGACACGGCATCGGCTTCGCGCTCTGGAACCTGCCCGGCGGCTTCGGCGTGCTGGACTCCGGCCGCGCCGACGCGGCCTACGAAGACTGGTACGGGCGCAAGCTCGACCGCAAGCTGCTAACGCTAATGCAGAAGTACTGAGGAGAATGATTGTGATCCACCGATTGATCCTGGCCGCCTGCTTTTTCCTGATTTCCGCGAACGCGCACGAAATCACCGTCTCCGGAACGCGCTTCCTCCTCGACGGCAAGCCGTTCCCGTACACCGGCATCACCTTCTTCAACGCCATCTACAATCCGGCGTTCAACCAAAGTCCCGAAGCGCGGATGAAATGGTTCGAGAAGTTTCAGCGCTACGGCATCAACGTTGTGCGCGTGTGGGCGCAGTGGGATACCAAGCGTGAGTTCGTGGACCTCTGTCCGGAGTGCACGCTCTACCATCCCGACGGGCGTTTGCACGAAGCCCACCTCGAACGGCTCAAACAGATCGTCGCCGACGCCGACCGCGCCGGCATGGTGGTCGAACTGGTTCTGTTTTCGATGCAAAGCTGGAGGGAGAATATCCGCCTGGGGCCGGCGGAATCCGACCGCGCCGTCGCCGCCTTGACGCGCGAGTTGAAGCCCTGGCGCAACCTGACCTTTCAGGTCTGGAACGAGTTCTCCGAGCGCGTGCTGGACCACGTCAAAACCATCCGGGCCAACGACCCCAGGCGCCTGGTTGCCAACTCCCCCGGCGTTGCGGGGGTGCTCGGGGATCACGCGCAGAATCGCGCGCTCGACTACCTGACGCCGCACACCTCGCGGCAGGGCGCGGGCAAAACCTGGGAGATTGTGCCGACGGAGATCGGGTACCTGCTGGCGCTCTACCGCAAGCCGGTAGTGGACAACGAACCCGCGCGCAACGGTACGCCCAACTACGGCGGGCCGAGAGAGAAGACCTGGCCGGCGGACCACATCCTTCAGATCTACAAGGTCTGGCAGGCGGGAGCGTATATCAACTACCACCACGACATGTTCCAGACCGGCTACCAAACGCCCGCCGTGCCGCCGTCCGGTATCCCGGACCCCGAGTTCAGCCCCTATCACCGCGCGGTGCTCGAGTTCATCGCGTTGCGCGAACGCTACATGCCGGCGCGCTGACCCGCGCGGGTCCGGCGGCGGGGTCCGCTACAATGGAAGCAAGTGGACAAGCGCCGCATGTGCCCGCAGTGCCGGGCATTCATCACTACCAGCGACCGCATCTGCCCATACTGCGAAACCGCGGTCGGGCCGCGCGCCATCGACCGCCTGAATCCGGGCGGGGTCCTGGCCGGGTTCATCCCGCACGCCCGCTTCGTCACGGTGATGATCCTGACGATCAACGTGGGGCTGTACCTGGTCACCATGCTGTTCAGCATGCGCGCGGGCTTCGACGCGATGATGGACATCGACGGCCGCACCCTGTTCATTTTCGGCGCCAAGCATCGCGAGGCGATCTTCCTGGGGCAGTGGTGGCGCCTGGTGACCGCCGGTTTTCTGCACGGCGGGCTGTTCCACATCCTCATGAACTCCTGGGTGCTGTTCGACCTGGGCGCGCAGGTCGAGGAGATTTACGGACAGAAGCGGCTGATCGTCATCTACTTCGTTTCGACGGTCGCCGGCTTCTTCGCCAGCGCGCTGTGGACGCCGGCGCTCTCGATCGGCGCTTCGGCGGGCGTCTTTGGGCTGATCGGCGCCATGATCGCCCTGGGCGCCAAGAGCAGCACTGCGCTCGGCGCGGCCATTAAAGCGCACTACCTGCGCTGGGCGGTCTATGGCCTGCTGATGGGATTCCTTCCGTTCTTTCGCGCCGACAATGCGGCGCACCTGGGAGGCCTGGCCGCGGGCTTCGGTTGCGCCTGGATCGCCGGCATACCGCGCCTGCTCCCGGACGACTGGAGGGAGCGCATCTGGACCGCCCTCACCGCCGTTGCGCTGGCGCTGACAGCGGGATCGTTCCTGCTGATGTTCCTGTGGTTTACGGTGTCGTCGAGGTAGCCGCGCCGCTTCCCGCGACCCGCAGCGCTTCGCGGCAGAAGGCCGGCAGATCGTCGGGCTTGCGCGAGGTCACCAGGTTCCGGTCGACCACCACTTCGGCGTCTTCATACAGGCCGCCGGCGTTGACCACGTCGTCCTGGATGGCGAAAAAGCAGGTCGCGCGCCGCCCGCGCAAGATCCCCGCCGAACACAGAACCCACAGGCCGTGGCAAATGGCCGCCACCAGCTTGCCCTGGGCGTCCAGGTCCTTCACGAACTGCTTGGCCTTGGAATACCGGCGGATGAAATCCGGCGCGAACCCGCCGGGCACCACCACGCCGTCGAAATCCGAGGCGCTGACCTGCTCATACGACTTCTCGCTTACCACCGGGTAGCCCAGCTTGCTGGTGTAGGTCTCACCCGCTCTGGCGCCGATGGTGACGACTTCCGCCCCGGCTTCCCGGAACCGGTAGAGCGGGTACCAGACTTCCATCTCCTGATAGATATTGTCAACCAGAATCGCGATGCGCTTGCCCTTAAGATCCATACCTCCATTGTAAACCCGGGACAGTACACTCATTTCCGCATTTCGACACTTGCCGGCAGCGAAGCAGTTGTGAAAACCGGAAATGAGTATACTGTCCCGGGTTTCTACAGCGGCGGGGGGAGCGTCAACGAGGCTTTCGCCAGTGAGCGCTGAAGCAGATCGGAGGCTTCCTGCGGGCGCATCGCCCGGGATATCGACAACTCGGAGATGAGCATCTGCCGCGCGCGGTCCAGCATCTTCTTCTCGCGGAAGGAAAGCGGCTTGTCCCGCTGGAGGATCAGAAGGGTTTTCAGCACCTCCGCGATCTCAAACAGGCTCCCGCCTCGCATCTTCTCGGAGTTCTCCTTGAAACGGCCCTTCCAGTCGTGGCTAAACCGGCAACCGTTATTCGAGAGGAAGAGCAGAATCCGGCCGATCTCTCCGTTCCGGGTCACTCGCCGCAGCCCGACCTCGTCCACGTGCGAGAAGGGAACCATGACGGTCATTGTGCTGTAGGAAAGACGAAGAAGATAGAACCGCTCGAACTGGACGCCAGAAGGCCGGGTGGTGATGTTTTCAATCGTGCCGACGCCCTGATTGGGGTAGACTACTTTCTCCCCGATACGAAAGGTCATGCGCGGACCCCTATACACCAGATTGTGTTTGCTGCTTACACCGCAAAAACCTGAAGAAGAATCTTAATCTGAACTTATGCTCATGTCAACAGAAAAGTCGGCCAACTGCAATAATGACAGGCTTTCCAGACCGGTTTCCGCCTTGCGCGCCCGAAAACCCAAAAGAACTACCAGATTTGGTAGAAGAATATGATTTCTAACTGTTCACCTGGCCGAGGTGTATAGCAACTCGGACCGAAAAGGTCCGCGCCGAGGCGCGCCTCGCCCCCAAGCCAGCTCGCGACGGCGCCGGTGGGGCAGCCTTTCAGGCTGCGCCCCGGCCGCCCGCCCCACCTCGATCCGGATCAGGCCATCAGCCGGCGGATGAAGGTCAAATTCCGCTTCATGTCGGCCTCTACCGAGTTCGAGGGAGAGGACGTTTCCAGGTTGAGGAAGCCCGCATAACCGATGTCGCGGATGGTCTTCAGGACCAGTTGGAAGTCGATTTTGCCCTCGCCCATGTAACCCTTGTCCTTCAGGTGAATCTGGCAAATCCGCTTGGCGCCCAGCCAGCGCATCTCCTTGATGATGTCAAACCCGTTGTTGAGGGAATTCCCTACATCATAGTAGGTCTTGACGGCCTTTGAGCGCGATCGCTCCATGATTCGGACGTTGTCCTCGGCGGAAATGGTGTCTTCCAGGCCGAGCATGACCTTGGCCTTCTCGGCTTCCTGGCCAAGCTCCCGCAGGACGTCGCCGACGTAGTCCATCTCCTCTTTCGTCGTGGGCGCGCCTTTGCCAAAGAACGGCATAAGCATGACCTTGGCGTCCAGCTTCTTGGTGATGCGAATGCCATCCGCCACCCACTTCTGGCCAAGCTTATCATTCTTAAGGTAGTTAACGTGAAGAATGTCGACGCAGGTCCCTGCCAGGCGGATCTTGTGCTTTTTGGCCTCGGCCAGGTACTTCGCCTGGATTTCGGGGTTGTCCATTGGCAGTTTGTCATTGGCTGGTTTTCGGCCGAGACTGATCTCGACGCCCTCGAATCCGATATTCGCGGCCAGCGCGAGGGCTTCGATCTGGCCCGCCTTGCGCAGGTTCCAGTCGGTCACGCCAATGCGCAACGCCTTACCGGCGGCCATCAGGGGTCCGGCGGCGGCTGTCGCCGCGCCGGTGACAAGAAACTCTCTTCGCAGCATCATAAGGGTTCACTCCATCTTGGACTCACTTGGGAATCTCCGCAAGCGGGATCTCGACGTGCCGGATTTTCACCCGTTTCCACGTGTAGGTAATGTGGACGTTGCCGTCCGAACTCTGGATCATCGCGGGATAGGAAAACTCGCCGGCTTCGGTTTCCAGCGCCAGAAAGCTGTTCCAGTTGTCGCCGTCGCTCGAGACAGCCACGTTAATTGGGCTCCGTCCCCGATTGGTGTGGTTGTACACCAGGAGGACCCGGCCGTCGCGGAGCCCCACCGCGTCGATGCCGCTGTTCGGATTGGGGAGCGATGTAGCGCGGGCAGCGGTCCAGGTGCGGCCTCCATCGGCCGAATCCGCGAACGACACGTAGCCGATGTCCGCTGTCGCGCGCACGAACATCCGGAGCTTCCCGCCCTTGAGCGGAACGATGGCCGGCTGAATAATGCCGTGGGTCGAGCGCCAGGCGCCGGAATCGGGGACCGCGGCGGGCCCCCCCGCGCCCGGTGAGGCCGGCGCTGGAGCGATGATCGGCCCGTGCTTGCTCCAGGTTCGGCCGTTGTCCGTGCTCCGTTCCACCCAGCAGGCCCAGGAACGGTAACTCTCGACCGACGTCCCGCTGACCACCGTTCCATCCGGCAATACCAGCGGCTTGTTCTTGATGGGGCCAAGCAAGCCGGCCGGCAGGTGTTCTACCCCCGACCAGGTCTTGCCCCGGTCGCGGCTCGACAGGCGCGCCGCGGTCCAGGTCTGCGGGCTCGGACCGAACTTGTAGTACAGCCACAAAACCCGATCCTTGGTGAAGAACAGCACCGGGTTGTACGCGGCACTGTTCGGCTCGCGCGCCATTTCAAACGGCGCGGACCAGCCGGAAGCCGTCCGCCGCGCGCCCCAGACGGCGACGTCGGGCTTGCCTTCGCCGGCGCCGCCGAACCAGGCGGCCAGGAATTCGCCGGGGCTGGTTTCCACGATGGTCGAGGCGTGGCAGGAGGGGAACGGGGCCTTCTCGTAGATGAATTCGCGCCCCGGCTCGGCCATCGCCAAAGCGCCGGCCAGCACAAACGCCGCGGTCAGTGTCTTCATTACGTTTAATCTAGCGCATCTGCGATTCAGACAGTAGTCTAACCCACCCGGCCCGTTGAGGACCCTGGGTGTGGCTCAGACCGGCCGCCTGCCACCACGAGAGCTATTGGCGGCCTTCTCAACACCCCTCCACCGTATCGGACCCGAAGTGGATAGACGCTCGTTCTCCCCCACCCAAAAAAATATTCTCCCCCCACATTCTTTTTGCAACCCCCTTTGATTTCTTAGGGTTCCAACGCCCCCCAGTGTCTGAATTGCAGGGCAGGAGGTCTGAACGTAAGTCTTTTCCAATCGAAGAATGATCCTGATGAGCGGTAGTTTCGCATCCGTTTCTCACTTTTGATATGCCATCACTTTCGAGTGTCTCTAAACGCGCCGCACGGCGGTAGACAGCACTCGATGAATGTCCTCGCTTGACAACTTGTCTGGCTGATGACCAGCGTTCAACTGGACCATGTCAATTGTACAGCGGCTGAACAGCCGATTCGCAATCACAACGCTTGCATGCTGGCCGGCCGGATCCGCATCCAGCATCAGCGCAATTTTGCTGAAGCGTGCTATCAGTAGACTCTCCTGCTCGCTCGAAAAGGAGCAGCCCATGAGCGCCACGACGCAGGGGTGGCCAGCTTGATGCACCTTCAGGCAGTCGAAGAATCCCTCGACTACGATCACCCGGTCCGAGCCGTGAGCCACAGCGCGATGCAGATTGAACAGGACGCCGGATTTTGGGAAACCCGCGGGCAACTTGTATTTCGGACGGGCTCCGTCGATCGACCGACCTGCGTACGCCAGCAGTTGACCGCGTTCGTCATGGATGGGAATCACCACCCGCCCATGCATCAAACCCGGACCGCCATAATAGCCGACGCCAAAATGAGTGGCCGTGTCCACACCGATGCCTCGTTGTTTCAGATACGCGTGTCTGCTATCGACCGGCCGCAGAGAGAAGCGCAGCGGCGTAAACGCCCTTTCTTTTTTTTTTCCTAATCAGTTCCGATTTTCGCTCCACGCAGACGCCCAGTTCGGGCAGCCGCGCCCATCGCTCCACCCCGAACCATTCCGCTAACGACAGGGCTGCTTGGCGAAGCGAGCATCGTTCCAGGGCGGCAACCAAGTCCAGCACGTTGCCGTGTGCCTGGCAGGAGAAGCAGTGGAAGCCGCTTTGGCGCAGATCCGCATGGAACGTATCCTCGCCGTTGCCCGCAGTGAATCGGACAGCGCCCCTCAACGCGGTCTCCACGGCGCCGCACGCACTTCCAACCATAGTGCTCCAGGACCTTACCGATGGGGACGGCCTGTTTGATCCGCCGAAAGTTCAACCAGGGATTCATCGCGGCGACCCTCCCGGGCGTGGCCGCGATAGTGCCTTGTGGGCTGCACAAGGCTGGTCGTTGACGAGGGCGCGCAGTGGGACCGGCCAAGTTGCCCCCACTTGGGCACAGAGCCGAAACAGATCCCGCTTGGCCTTCTGCATTTTCCGCGCGAACTCCGTATCGCTATCCGCCGTAGCGATGCGATCCAATGCGGCGAAAGTCACGCCAGGTTTGAGAAACAGTTTGGCCTGGGGCAAGGACTTCAGCCGCTCGTAGGGAGTGGCATACACGTCGTAGACTTTCTTGACCTTGCCCTTGGCATCGGTCTTCACGGTGGCGAAGCCGCACGGCCGGTGATAGTTCAGGTAAGGGTTGAACCACTCCTGATTAAACGCATGGACATCGCCGGCGTGGCTGGGCGGCAGCCATTGGTAACCGATGTTCTTGCGCATTACCGCGCCGTTCTTGGTCTCCACCAAAGCGTTGTCGTTGCCGCGGCGTGGTCGCGATTTGGTGAACTCCGCGCGCAGTTTCTCCAGCAGCGCGGCCACCAGGCCGTTGACATACTCCGAGCCATTGTCGGAATGAAATCCCAGCATGGGGAAGGGAAACTCATCCAACATCGCCCTCAGCACGGGGATCAGATAGAGTTCGCTGATCTTGGGCACGCACCCCAACACCTCCCACTGGGTGATCTCATCGACAGCGTTGATGTGGTAGACACTCTTCTCGCCATCCCGTTCTGGCTGATGCACGGTGTCGGCGCGAAGGTAGCCGGGACGCCCTTCGGGATCGGGTCGGCGCCGTTCGCCAATGGCTACCGTGGCAGGTGCGGTCCTGCCCATCACCACACACCGGCGCCGGCAGGTAATCGTCTGGCGCAGGTTGTACAGATGCGACACCGAGATGCCGGCTAATCGCTCGAACTCCGGTCTGCCGAACACCTCCCACTCGCGTTCCAGAATTCTCCGGGTCGCCGGTCCGCTCAGCCGTCCGTGGGCTTCGTCCACGCCGGCCAGCAACAGGATGTCATCCGGACGGTACTGACGCGCAAAGCGATGCCGCCGATATTCCTTCTCGCGCACCTGCCCGCCGTCCAAGTATCGCCCGATCAAGCGCGTCACCCGGGGCACGCTCAAGCCCGTCATCTTGATGATGAATTCCCGCGGCACTCCGCGCACTTCCTTGGACTGCCGCGAGTATCGATAGCGCTGCAAGGTCTCTTCGATCCATTGGTAAACTCCGCGGCGTTCGGCTCCCGAGAAATCGATCCCTTTGCTGGCTTCCAAAAACCGCCCGATCTCGGCGGCACTCAGCAGTTTTGCATTTCCCATAGTCACCGTCATTGACCATAGGATGCGAAACTCCGAACCAATCCCCAAACAGCGTCTGAAACATTTTCATAACTGAATGTTCAAGATCGTTCTGTATTGGAAACAGCCCCCTTCTTCAGGATCATCCTGTATTGGAAAAGACCAGGGATTGCATCCGGCGGCAGCGGGGTGTACAATCCTCTCCGGAAATAGGAAAGGAGCCGCGATGAGGATATTCTCTCTGTGCGGGCTCATGGCGTGGTGCTTGGTCTCGCCGTTTCTGCTTTCCGCCCCGCCCAATCCGCAGTGGACTACGCACTCCGACCCCGGCTACTCGGTTCAGTCGCCGCCGGGATGGACTGCGTCGCCGGACCGCCAGAAGGGCTGGGTGCACCTGGTGGGAAAGCAAGGCGAGGACGTCGTCATTTGGCCCGTTTTCATCCCCGGGACGCCGGCCGTGCCGGATCTGCGCGCCGCGCAGTCGATCCATCTGAAACTGGCCGCGGCGTGCCCCTACCACGCCGATTGGGAAGTCCCCCAGGCAGTGGGGCCCAGTACATTGCGTGCGCGCGGCAAGAGTCGGAATATGACGGCGGTCTCCGTGTTCACGTGGAGGGCGAGCGCGCGGGGCACGGCCGCCTACTTCTACCTTGCCGGTGCGCGCGAGACGGACTTCCGCCAAAAACAGGGCGACCTGGCGAAGATTCTCGAGAGCTTCCGCCTGGTTGGCGCAGCGGGCGGAGCGTCGGGTGGAGGCACGCAGTTCGTTTCGTTCGCGGACCCCAGGGAGAGGGCTTTCACCGTGGACGTGCCGGCCGGTTGGAAGACCGGCGGCGGGCTGTTCCGCTCCGGGCCTTTTGTGTCTCATCCGGTGGTCGAGACAGATTCCCCGGACGGGCAGACACGGGTGGGTCTGGGCGATGCCCAGTTGCCGACTTCCTTCTCGAACAGCGTCCAACCCTACATGACGGGCGCGCAGTATTGCCTCTTCTACGTCCGGAGTCGGATTGCGACGTTCTGCTCCGATCTGCAGATCACCGACGTGAAGGACAATCCCCCGGTCGAGAAACCCGCCCCAATGCCGATGACCGCGGCGGCGCGATTCACCACCGGATCGTTATCGTTTAGTTGCCGCGAACAGGGACGCCCCAGGACGGGTTACTGCTTTGCGAAGACGACAATCAGCATCCCCCCGCCCCAGCTTCAAATGCCGTCGATGGGATGGCGGGCGGAGGAGCTGTGCGCATACATCGCACCACCGGAAGGGGCCGGACAGGCTGAGGCGGTCTTGAATCGTATGCGGAACTCGTTCCGGGTCAACACGCAATGGGGGATGCGGGAAATCCAGGGTGTGGGCGACCGGTCGCGCATCATGAGAGGCGCGGCGCAGGATATTGCCGGCATGGCCGAGAGCAGCCAGCGCTACCGCGATGCCGTCGATGACCGGATTGCGCGCTTGCGGTCAAACGCGACCCTGGGGGTTGCCGATGTGACGGACCCGGCGACCGGCCGGCGCATGACCGTGGACAGCGGATCCGGCTACTACTGGGTCGACCAACGCGGCATGATTGTGGGAACCAACGTGGACACCAGCCCCGGTGTCGATTTCCGCCAGCTTCTCGAGCTCCGGTGACCGGCGGCCGCCGAAGGTCCCCGCAAACCCACCCATCCGGAGTATCATTCGTTGTCTGGACATTGTGATCCGCGAGATCGAGGAGATGCCGTAATGAAGAGATGGATCGTTCTCCTGGCTGGCGCCTGGTTGCTGATGGCCATTGGTTGCTCGCGCCCGCACGCCAAGACCAGCGGCGAACCCGCGCGAAGAGCGGCCTGGCTTCAAACCGAGCCGCTCGTCATTGTCGGGAACTGGGACAGCATGCCCATCTTCCAGCGCCGCAGGGGCGGACAGCCCGTCGGGCAGGAGCAGGACTACCTCAACGAACACACCGAGGAAGCCGTCCGGAAGCTGAAGGACCTCGGCGTGACCATGGCCGTCATACACTTCTACAAGGGCTTCGGCCTGGAGGCCGAGAAAGAGCACATCGAGGAAGCCAGGAAGCTGGCTGCCCTGTGCAAAAAGCACGGTTTGCGCGTGGGCGTTTACGTCGGCAGCACCATCGCCTACGAAACCTTCCTGATCGAGAACCCGGGAGCCCAGGCGTGGCTGGCGCCCCGGTTCCTTGGCCGGCCCGTAACCTACGGCGAACAGCTTTTCCGAAAGCGCGTCTACTTCATGCACCCCGAATACCGCGCGTACATGAAACGTGTACTGAGACTGGCCGTCGAGGATCTGAAGGCCGACCTGATCCACTTCGACAACACCAGCCTGCAGGCGCGGCCGGAGGTCTTTCTCCATCCGCAAGCGGTCGAGGATTTCCGGACCTTTCTCAAGAACAAGTACCCGCCCGAAGTTCTCAAGAAGCGGCTGGGCTTTTCCGACGTCCGCTACGTTGAGCCGCCCGAGTGGGACCGGCCGTTCGCCGTCATCTCCGATCCGCTGTTCCAGGAGTGGGCCGATTTCCGCTGTCACCAACTGGCGGCCTACTACGAAGAGATGGGCGACTACATCCGCGGGTTGAATCCCGAGGTCGCCGTCGAGAACAACCCTCACTCGGGCATTTCGGGCCGCAACACGGTCTGGCAGGAAGGGGTCGATTACCCCCGGCTGCTGAGACCGCTGGACGTGGTGTGGACCGAGGAAGGAAACGAAGCCGGCGTCAATTCCGATGGCGTGCTGGTTTCCAAGATCCGCACGTACAAGATGGCCGCCCTGCTGAAGAACCGGATCTTCACTTACACGGGCGGGGCGCGCAACGGCAAGCTGGCCATGGCCGAGGCGATGGCTTACAACCGCAAGACGCTCGGGATGGTCGGCGGCATGCTGGCGGGCGACCAGTTGCCGCCGGACCAGCGGGCCTACGTCAAGTTCTATCGCGGCAACTTCGAGAACTACGCGGACGTCGAAAGCCGGGCCGATGTCGCCGTGCTCCACTCGTTTGCCAGCATGGCTTACAGCAATGACCGGCCTTGGTTGAGCGCCATGCTTTTCGAGCAGGCTCTGATTCAATCGAAGACGCCCTTCGAAATCATCTTCGACGAGAATCTGAAGGACCTTGCCAGGTATCGTGTACTTGTGCTGCCCGACCAGGAATGTCTGGCGGACGAGCAACTCGGCCGGATTCGCGACTTCGTGAGCCGGGGCGGGGGACTGGTGGCGACCGGGGACTCCGCGATGTTCAACCAGTGGCGGCAGCGGCGGCGCGAGTCCGGTTTGAAGGACCTCGCCGGCCAGGGCCGGGCCATCTACATCCAGGAGGTTCAACCGGCCGTGCCGAAACCGCCGGCCGCCGCGGCCACCAGCCAGTACTGGAAACTGCCGCTGAACTGGGAGGAACTGGTGTCCGCCGTGCGGCGTGCGGCGGGAGGCAGCCTGTCGGTGGAAGTGAAGGCGCCGCTGACGGTGACGGCGGAGGTGCTCGAACAAAAGCAGAAGCGGAGGCTGCTGGTCCACCTGGTCAACTACGACGCCATCCGCAACCCGGAAGTGCGCAATATCCAGGTCAGCCTGAGCATTCCGGCGGGCGCCGCGGTCGAGCGGGTTTCGCTTCTGTCGCCCGACCAGGAGCAACCCGGGTCCCTGGCTTGCGCGGTCCGCAACCAGAGGGCCGAATTCGTGGTGCCCGCGTTGAAGACGTACAGCCTGGCTGTACTCCAGTTGAAGTAGGTATGCCAGGCGCGGAGTGCGAATGTTGAATCGCCGTTCGTTCATGAGCAGTCTGCCGTTGATGGCCGCCGGGCCGGCGGCGAAACCGTCTTCCGAGATCTGGGATGTGCACTGTCATCTCTCGGGCGTGTCCGGTCGGACGCCCCAAGAGCGGGTCGCCGAGCTGATCCGGTTCGGGGACCGGATGGGGATCGAGCGTTTCGTGGTCTTCATGGGGTTCCCGTTTTACGACGATCCCACTCCCGAGCAACTGCGAGAGCAAAACGATCAGGTGCTTCGGGCCATGCGCGAGTTCCCACAGCGCGTTTTCGGCTTCGTGTACTTGAATCCGAACCACGTCGCTTTCAGCCTGCGGGAGTTCGATCGCTGTGTCCGCGACGGCCCGATGATCGGGGTCAAACTATGGATCGCGCGACACTGCGACGCACGCGAACTCGATCCGATCGTCGAGCGCGCCGCCTCGTTGAACGCGGCGATTCTGCAACACACATGGCTGAAGGCCGCCGGTAATTTGCCGGGAGAGTCCACCCCGTTCGAAATGGCCGAGCTTGCCCGGCGGCACCCGAATGTGCCGCTCATCTGCAGCCACGTGGGCGGGGAATGGGAGACCGGAATTCGGGCAATCCGGGCCGCGAAAAACGTTTGGATCGACGTCGCCGGGTTCGACCCCACGGCCGGCGCCGTCGAAATGGCGGTCCGGGAGCTGGGCGCGGATCGCATCCTGTTCGGCAGCGACGCCGGGGGCCGGACTTTCGCTTCGCAACTGGGGAAAGTGATGGGCGCCCGGATCCCCGAATCGGCGAGGAAGGGAATCCTGGCCGGCAATCTCAGGCGGCTGCTGACCCCGATGTTGAAATCGAAAGGCTACCGCCTGTGATCGTCGATACCAACGTCAGCCTCTCCCGCTGGCCCTTTCGCCGGCTGCCGGACGACGAACCCGCCGCCCTGGTCGCGCGGTTGCGCCGCCACGGCGTGGTCCAGGCGTGGGCGGGCAGCTTCGACGGCATTCTGCACCGGGACCTGGCCGGCGTAAACGCGCGCCTGGCGAGCGATTGCCGGGCCTATGGCGACGGTCTACTGTTGCCGTTCGGTTCCGTGAATCCCAGGCAGCCGGACTGGCGGGAAGACCTCCGGCGATGCCACGAAGAGCATCGCATGACGGGAATCCGGCTGCACCCGAACTACCATGGATACGACCTCCGGGACCCGGGCTTTGCCGAGGTGCTCTCGCTGGCGGCCGCCCGAGGCCTGGTGGTCGAGCTCGCATTGCGGATGGAGGACGAGCGCACGCAGCATCCGCTCGTGCGGGTGGCCCCCGTCGACCCCGCGCCTCTGCCCGTCCTGATCGGCCGCGAACCCAAGCTGAGACTGGTCATTTTGCATTGGAAAGATCTGTTGCGCGGCGACTTGATCCGGCGGCTGGCGGCGGCCGGAGAGGTTTACTTCGAGATCTCGACGCTGGAAGGCCTCGGGAACTTCACCCGCCTGATCGAGGATGTCTCCGTCGAACGCGTGCTGTTCGGCTCGAACTTCCCGCTGTTCAATTTCGAGTCGGCGCTTTTCAAAGTCCGCGAGGCCGGGTTGTCCGAAGCACAACGGAAAGCCGTATTCGAAGGGAACGCCCGCCGCCTGCCCGGCCGCGGTCAGGCCCGGGCGTGAGCTTCAAAATGGCATAGTGAACAGCGACGCGAATATTTCGATGGCGTCCCAGAGGTTCCGCAGCCGCAGGTTCTCGTTGTGGCTGTGCTGATTGTTGTCGTGGTTGGCGATGGGCGTCAGGATCATCGGAACGTGGACCACATCTTCGATCAGCGCCAGGGGCACGCTGGCGCCCATCGTGGGCATCTTCACCAAGGGCCCGCGCGCGGCCTCGACGGCGGCGATGACCTGGCGGCTCACCGGCAGATCCATCGGCGTGCGCACGGCCCGGTAGCCAAACCCGCCTGCCTCGATGCGGGCGACCCGGGGGTGGGTCATGCGCTCGGTCTGGGTGGGCTCGCGGTCGTCGGCGACAAAGTAGCCCTGGGCGCGGATGTGCGCTTTCACTTTCTCCAACATCGCGCGCGGGTCGTTCCCCTTCACCAGGCGGATATCGATCGAAGCGGTGGCCGCCACGGGGACGACGTTGCGCGAACCGGCGCCCACGGCCGCGCTCTCCAGGCCCCGGACGTTGAGCGAGGGCTCGTTGATGACGTCGATCAGTTTGCGCGGCGCGTTGTCGGTGCGCCCCAGCCACAGCTCGCGCCGCAGCTCGCCGTCGATCGGCGGCTCCTCCGACATGGCGCGGCGCTCGGCTTCGCCCAACGGCTCGACGCCGTCGTAGAAGCCTTTGACCAGCACGCGGCCATCCGCGTCTTTCATCGAGGCCACCAGTTGCGCCAGCATCATCGCGGGGTTGGGCGCCCAGTTGCCGTAGTGGCCGCTGTGCAATTCGCGGCGCGGGCCATAGACTGTCAGGTTGAAGTCCGTCACGCCCCGCGCGCCGAAGCAGATCTGCTGGCGGCGCGTCTGGTGCACCGGACCGTCGCAGATGATCCAGAAGCCGGCTCTCACGGCGTCACGGTGCGCCGCCAGGATTGCGCCGAGATGCGGCGAGCCTCCCTCCTCTTCGCCCTCGAAGACGAATTTCAGATTCACCGAGGGTTTCAGGTTCGCGGCCTTCAGCGCGTCGAGCGCGGCCAGCAGGGTGAGGATCGGCGCTTTGTCGTCGGATGCCGAGCGCGCGTAGATGCGCCACTCGGGATCGTATCGCCCGTCCGGCGAAGGAAAGGGCAGGATTCGGCCGCCGTCTTCAAGCAGCTTGTCGCGCAGCACCGGCTCAAACGGCTGGTGCCCCACCCAGAATTTCTCCTGCACCGGCTGGCCGTCGTAGTGGGCGTAGAAGACAACGGTTTGTTTCGCGCCGGCCGAGGGTAGCTCGCCGAACACGACGGGCGGCGCGCCGGGGACTTCGAGCAGGCGGCTGGCGACGCCGCGCTTCTTCATCATCTGCCGGATGGCCTCCGCGTTGCGGCGCAGGGCGTCCGCGTCGGCAGCCACGTTCGAGAGCCTCAACAGATCGAAGAATTCCTGGATGATCGCTTGCTCGTGGGCCTCGCGCCAGGCGCGGGCGGCAACGGTGGCGTCTGTCGCCGCCAGCGGCAGACCGGCCGCCAGAAGCGCGACAATGCATCGAAGTCTCATGTGGTGAGCCTCATCCCTTCGCAACAATGCTGAAGATCCGCGCGCCGTACTTCTCGACGATGCTCAGGCCGACCCCGGGCACTTCCAGCAGTTCGCGCGTGGTCTGGGGTTGCTGGGTTGCGATGGCCTGAAGGGCGCGATCGGTCAGAATCTGGAAAGCCGGAACGCCTCTGCGCCTGGCCTCGCCCAGGCGCCAGTCTCGAAGCGCCTTTTCAATCGAGGTCTGTGTCGCGGCGGGCGGGGCGGCGGCGGACGCCGGGCTGGGTGCGCGGCGCGGCGGAGCGGGCGGAGCGGCAGGCGCGCGGCGCGGGGCGGACACGGCGGGCGGCGCGGCGGCAGGCGCGCGGCGCGGGGCGGACACGGCGGGCGGCGCGGCGGCAGGCGCGCGGCGCGGCGGAGCCGTTTCCCGCTTTGCCCCTTTCTTCGCTTTTTTCCGTTTTTTCGGTTGCGGCTCGACTTCGATTTCCTCCGGAATGAGCACCGGCGTCGATGCGTCCGCATGGCGCCCGGCCGGGGTGATCCGAACCTTGCGGAAGTCGATCCGCTTCCCGTCCTTCTCGAACGACGCGTCGGCAAGCTCGACCAGGCCGCCGCGCGCCGCCGCGGCGAGCAACTCCTCGAAATCGCGCCGGCCGAGCGACCCGTCCGCGAAGACCTGCGCGTGCAACCGCCCGGCGGCCAGGCCCGCAGTGCTCTTCAGCGCTTCCAGAATGCGCATGAGGCACGCGCGCTCGGCCTCGTCCGCCGCCCGGGAACGCTGCGCGACAGCCTCTCCGGGGCTGCAAAAATCGCAAGTCCCGCAGCGGTCGTGCGAATCCTCCGTATCGCCGAAATACCGCACCACCGCCAGCATCCGGCAGGTGGCGGTGTCGCAGTAGGCCAGCATGCGCTCGAACTGCGCCACCTTGTGCTCGCGCTGGGCCACGTAGGACTCACGCCAGCTCGCGACCCCGCGGCTCAGGTTCCCGGCGTAGTCCACCACCGCGCCGCCATGGATCCAGAGCTTTTCGAGCGCGATCTCGAAAGCCTCGTCGGGCCCACCGCAGCGAGCCTCGACCGCCTCTTTCGGTTCCGTCTGGGCGGTGAGGCGGTCGAAGATTCGCGCCAGCACGGACGGGTCCGGGTAGTCGCGTTCGTAAAAGTAATCGTGAGTGTAGCGATCGGCGTAGGAGTGCATCAGGATGGCGCGGGACGGCGCTCCGTCCCGTCCGGCGCGCCCGATCTCCTGGTAATAGCCTTCCAGGCTTCCGGGCAGCGCCGTATGAAGCACCGTGCGGATGTCCGGTTTGTCGATGCCCATGCCGAAGGCGATGGTGGCCACGATCACCTCGAGCCGCCCTTCGAAAAACCCGGTCTGCACCTCTTCGCGGCGGCTGGCCTCGAGTCCCGCGTGGTAGGCCGCGGCGGGAAAGGCCCGCCCCAGATCCCGCGCCAGGCCGTCCGCATCGCGCCGCCTCGGCACATACACGATCGCGGGCCGGCGCTCGGCTTCACGCAGAATTTCCACCGCCAGCGCCGTACGGCCCGCGGGTGGAACCTTCACCACCTCGATGGCGATGTTGTCGCGCCAGAATCCGTGGATGAAACGCCGCGGCGCGTTCAGCCCCAGTTGCCGCGCGATGTCGTTCTGCACCAGCGGCGTCGCGGTCGCCGTCAGCGCCACCACCGGCGCCGGCCGCAGCGCCGGCAGGTGCTGGCCGATGGTCCGGTAGTCGGGACGGAAGTCGTGCCCCCATTGCGAAATGCAGTGCGCCTCGTCGATCGCGACCAGGGCCGGCGTCCTTTTGGCCAGCATCTCCGGAAAGCCCGGCACGCGCAACCGCTCCGGAGCGATGAACAGGAAGTCGAGTTTCCCATCCAGATACGCCCGCGAGACCTCGCGCGATTCGGCGCGGCCGCGGTTCGAGTGGATGCGCTCGGCCGCGAATCCCTGCGCGGCCAGCTTCGCCACCTGGTCTTCCATCAGCGCGATCAGCGGGCTGATCACCAGCGCCGTACCGCCGCGCGCAACGGCGGGAAGCTGGTAGCAGAGCGACTTGCCGGACCCGGTCGGCATGACCAGCAGCACATCCTCGCCCGCAACCAGGGCGTGGCACACCGCCTCCTGGTTGGGGCGGAACGAGTCGAAGCCAAAGCGGCTACCGAGGATCTCACTCAGCGCGCCGCCGCCCGGGCGCCCTCTGGGCGGCGGCACTCCGGACGCCGCCGCGCGGAAGGCAACCGGGGCGGGCGGAGGCGTCGCGGGCGAGCTATGGTCCGGAGCGCTTCCGGCCTTGCCGACCACTTCCCGAACGTAATCCTCGATGCCCTTCAGAAACGGCGCCAGTTGGGCCTGCCCGCGCTCGATCCGCTTGAGATAGGCCTCCCACTGCCCGGTCATGGCCGGGCTCTTCACCTCCGGGTGCACCACATCGATCAGGCGGATTCCCTTGTCGGTCGCCTCGAGGCTCTTGCCCCGGCGCAGCATGAATTCCCGCTTCAACAGCACTTCGATAATCTGCGCGCGAGTGGCGGGCGTGCCCAGCCCGCTCTCCTTCATGGCTTCCGAGAGTTCCTTGTCGTCCAGGGTCTTCCCCGCCGTCTCCATCGCCGTCAACAGGGTCCCTTCCGTGAACCGTTTCGGCGCGCGCGTCTTCTTCCGGACCGCCTCGGCGTCGAGGATCTGTTGCGGCTGACCTTTCTCGAGGTGCGGCGGCAGCGTCTGGCCGTCGTCGTCCGCACTCTCTTCGCCTTCGTCGCCGCTTGCCGGCTTCTTCCGCTCGCGCTTCCTGCCCCCGCCGATGTCCAATACCTTCCAGCCTTCCTGCTGGATGGCCGTGCCGCTGGAATGAAACCGGTCCTCGGTCGGTGGGACATGCTTCAGCTTGTCCTGTTCGACGCCGCTGCGGACCAGCGTGATCACGGTGGTCACCGACCAGATGTAATCGTCGTGCCAGGCGGCGAGCAGACGCCGGCAAATGAGGTCGAAGACCTTCCCCTCGTCCGGAGGGAGCGATGCGCGTCCGCCCGAGGCGCCGGTGGGAATGATGGCGTGGTGGTCGGTGACTTTCGAGTCGTCCACGAAGCGCCGGCCGAGCGGGCGCTGGCCGGTGCCGGGCGCCAGAAGGCCCTGGTATTCACCGGCGATCGCATCCACGATTTTCGGGAGCGTTTTGGCGACGTCCTGCGACAGGTGGCGGCTGTCGGTGCGGGGATAGCTGACGAGCTTATGGCGTTCGTAGAGCGCTTGCGCCAGGTCCAGGGTGTGTTTCGCGCTGAAGCCGAAGAGGCGGTTGGCGTGGCGCTGGAGTTCGGTCAGGTCGTAGAGCGGCAACGGCGCCATGCGCCGGGTTTGCGATTCGATCTTCTCGATAGCCGCCTGGCCGGCGCGGACGCGCGCGGCGATGGCTGCGGCTTCCTCGCCGCCGGCCGGAAGCCGCATGGCCGCGTCCAGAGGTTCGACGCCGGGGCGGAACCAGGTTCCCTGGTAAACCCGCTCTTCACCCGGAGAGAACTTCGCCACCACGTTCAGGTAATCCTCGGGCACAAACGCGCGGACCGCCAGTTCCCGCTCGACCAGCATGGCCAGCGTGGGAGTTTGCACGCGGCCGACGGAGAACTCCTCTTTCGAGGCCAGGGTGTAGGCCCGCGAGAGATTCATGCCCACCAGCCAGTCGGCCCGGCTGCGGCCGCGCGCGGCGTCGGCGAGACGGTCGTATTCGCTTCCCTCGCGCAGCTTGTCGAAGCCCGCGCGGATGGCCTCCGGCGTGAGCGATGAGATCCACAGCCGGCTCACCGGCTTGTCGCACCCGGCGGCCTCGTAGATGTAGCGGAAGATCAGTTCGCCTTCGCGCCCGGCGTCGGTGGCGCAGATGACGCGCGTGATGCGCGGGGAGAGCAGGATTTTGCGCACCACCTCGAACTGGTCCTTGGTCTCCTCCGAGACCACCAGCGGCCAGGATTCCGGCAGCATCGGCAACTGGTCGCGCCGCCAGGCGCGCCACTCGGGCCGGATTTCGTGAGGTTGCGCCAGCGCCACCAGGTGCCCCACCGCCCACGTCACCACGTAGCCGCCCCCGTGCAGGTAGCCCTCGCCGCGCGCCGCCGCTCCCAGCACGCGCGCAATATCGCGCGCCACCGAAGGCTTTTCGGCAACTACCGCGACGCTGTTCTGTAACGCCATTCCAGATTCCGAGAATAGCAGGGACCCGCGCCGGAATCCTGTCGCTTCGTGTTATCATACAAATGCACGGTGATAACATGATCCGAACGCAGATCAGTCTCGACAAGCACGAGTACGAACTGGCCAGGAGCCAGGCGCGCGCCTTGGGCATATCCATTGCCGAACTCGTGCGCCGCGCGGTGCGGGATGTCCTTCCCGTGGCGGGGGACCAGCCTTGGATGCGCTACGCGGGTTTTGTCGAATCCGGAGATTCGCGATCCAGCCAGTCCGTGGACGATCTGGTTTATGGCACGAAAGACTGAGTGCTACGTCGACACCTCCGCGCTGATCGCGTTCCTGGACCGCTCGGACAGCTTTCACGCGGTCTTCCGGAAATTGTTTTCCGCGCCACCGAGCCTGGTAACCTCGGCATTAGTGGTTGCCGAGGGGCACGGCTGGTTCCTGCGCCGTTACGATCGGAACCGGGCACTGCAATTCCTCGCTTTTATCGATGCGCTAAAGCCCCTGACAATTCAGCCGTTCGATGCCTCGGAACTCGGCAAGGCGAGCCGGATCGTGAAACGCTTTTCCGGCCAAAAACTGACGCTCGCCGACGCGCATGGGCTGGTCATCATGAGCGAGCGGCGGCCGGCGAGTTGCTGGTCCACCGACAGACATCTGGGGCTCGGCGGAGTTCCCCTGGCGGTCTGAGTTTGCACGCCGCCGCAACCAGGAATCTACTTGCTCTGGAAGGTGAGGCTGATCTGCGTCGCGCCGTCCTGCACGGAGATAGTGACGCCCGCTTCGCGCCGTTCGCTCGCGTCCTTTCCCCCCAGCGTGATTACGTGCGAGTCGCTGGTCCGCATCGAGTTCTGGCTAACGGCGATGCCCGCGCCCTTTAGCGCGTTTTCATAGAACGCGGCCACCTTATCGACGGAGTCCGAAGTCTTGAAGGCGACGGTGCCGCCCTGGCCCTTCTCCGCGCTCTGCACGCCGAAACTGCCCGTGGCTTCGGCGCCCGGGTAGGCGGGCAGCCACGCGGGCAGCTTGACGGTGCCGCCCATGGTCATCTCGCCGTCGGGGCCCTTGATGCGCACCGTGGCGTCCTGCCCGCTGCCCCCGGTCTGGATCTCCGTCTTGCCCTCTTCGGTCTCGAAGCTGAACTTGCCGTTTTTCACGTCCTCGGCATTGAACGTGACGGTCTTGTTCTGTTTCTTGTCGCGGATGGTGATGCTCCCCCGGCCCTCGTCCATCGAGACGATTTCGAGGTCCGGGTTGAGGGTGGCGATCATCTTGGCCGCCGCCAGCGCCGGGTTGCGCGAGGCCAGCCCCGGGTCCACCACCTGCTTCACTTTGCGCCCGACCCACCAAACGCCGCCGGCGGTAACCAGTCCGCCCAGAAAAATCAGCCCGAGGCAGCCGAACAGCACCCATTTCAGCGCCCCGCCTTTAGCCGGTGGCGGCGCGCCGGCGGTGGGACCGCCCATCGGCGGGGGACTCATGTACGGCTGGCCCATCGGTGGCGGCGCGGCGGCGGGCGGTCCCATCGGCGGCGGACCCATGCGCGGCGGTCCCATCGGCGGCGGCGCGGCGGCGGGCGGTCCCATCGGCGGCGGACCCATGCGCGGCGGTCCCATCGGCGGCGGCGGCGCAGGCCCAGCGGCGGCCTCTCCGATCTATGCGCCGCAATG
>Ga0315273_10001722_pt1 | contig 25169 bp, 22 predicted proteins | sample YL17G02_0_MG_FD_205753 | JGI IMG/M metagenome (GOLD analysis project Ga0315273, IMG submission 205753) | Sediment microbial communities from Yellowstone Lake, YNP, Wyoming, USA - YL17G02_0 | ecosystem: Environmental > Aquatic > Freshwater > Lake > Sediment | place: USA: Wyoming | collected... | reverse complement strand
CACGTGTCTGCGCGAGGTCGGTGAACCAGGTCTCGTTCCGCTACTCGTCCCGCAACTTCCCGTTGAAGCCCTCGATGTAGGCGTTCTCGACAGGGCGGCCTGCCGTGATGAATTGCATCTTCACGCCGCGGCGGTACGCCCAGTCGTCCAGCGCCTTTGCTGATGAGGTCCGGGCCGTCGTCTGAGCGGAGAGAGCATCCGGTCCTCCGAGGTTCGCTTCCGCCGCGGACATGGTCGCGCCCACCGCTTTGTCGAGCTTCGTTCGTAGGTCCACATGGCCAGTATTTCGCGCATAGAGCCCGTGCTTCTGTCGCGTCCGGGTACCCACACGAAACCCTGAAGAGCCATTATTTCGAGGCCCGTTTGACGGCCGGGCTCCCGGCGCGGCGCGGCGCGCCGCGGCGAAGAGGCACCGTCGCTGCCCTCGCGCGGCTCCCGCCGCGCGACCGGGGCGGGAGCCCCGGTGAAGCCGTATCGTAACCATAGGCGTGGCGCACGCGCCGGGCGTGGCGCCTATGGAATCGCCACGCGGCGGCTGCAGGGTTCGGTCGCTTGGGCTGAACGACCTTGCCGTGGCCCTGGGGCTAGCGACCGTAGGTCTTGACGGCTCGCTCGATGGCGGGGCCCGCTTTGGCAAGATCCTCCGGGATCATCACCGGATGGAGCTCGATGCTGGCGTTGAAGGCGAGGAACCACGGCTCGGCAATCGCGGGGATCTGTGACGCGTCCTTCATGTCGAGCACGATGAACCCCGTGCGTTGGCCGTTGTCGTCGGTAAAGTAGGCGGCCTCGGGCTTCAGGTCTTTCAGAATGGATCGGATGGTTTCGCCGAGCTTTCCGGCCTTCGCGGCCGCATTGCCCGCGTCGACGGGGATGTTTACCTTGAGCAGGAAGCGCATGGATTACCTCCGGTTTGAGCGTGCACGTACTATCGACAGCGGCTGCGTATAGCCGACTCGGATCAACGATCGCCAGTGGTGCGCTTAGAAAAAGGCGGCCGGGATCGCTTTGGGCTTCGTACCCACCGTCGCGCAGCGGCCGTCCGGGGATGTGCTATTAGCCCCAAGGGGATACTGGAGAATCACGTGAACTCCTTTCACGGAGAGCTGGGTCTCGCAGGACGGCTTAGCGCTCGCTGCGGAAATCAGGTTGAACGGCCGCGAGTTCTTCAGCAGGCGCTGGCGGCGGTGACCACCGGGTGCCTACCCTCAAGAGTTGGGATCGATCTGGTGACCGCCGCCGCCCGTTCCCGGCGCGGTCAACAGCATCGCCGGAGGAGACGATGAACGATTTCATGCTGGATGAGCAGGGACGCGCGCTGCAAGACAAGGCGCGCGAATTCGTCAAGAACGAGGTTGATCCGGAATACCTGCGGCGCATGGACCGCGACGAGATCCGCTTTCCCCGTGCGCTCTACGAGTCCTACTCGAAGCACCAGCTCCTCGGGCTGCGCTTTCCTCCGCAGTACGGTGGCCAAGGAGCCAGTTGGGTCAACGAATGCGCCGCCATGGGAGAGATCGGCGCGCTGGGGATGGCCGCCGGCTGCGCCTACGTCATGCCCTCGATCGTTGGCGAGGCGCTGAACACGTTTGGAACCGAGGAGCAGAAACAACGCTATCTCAAACCGATGCTGGAGGGGAAGTTGGTCTCCGCCGAAGCTCTGACCGAGCCGCGCGGCGGCTCGGACTTCTTCGGCGCCAGCAGCCGTGCCGAAGACAAGGGCGATCACTTCGTCGTGCGCGGCATGAAACGCTTCATCGTCGGCGCCGAAGGCGCGGACTTCTTTCTCGCGTACGTGCGCACCAACTCCGCCGTCGACGCGCCGGCGCATCAGCGGATCAGCGCGATGATCATCGACCGCGGCCCCGGCGTGGAGGTGAAGTACCTCTACGGCCTGATGGGCACTCGCGGCGGCGGCACCGGACGCGTGGTGTTCCGTGACGTCAAGGTGCCCAAGGCCAACCTCATCGGTCCGCTGCACGGCGGCGCCTTGGTGTTCAACACCATGATGATCCCCGAACGCCTGGCCAGCGCGGCGCCGAGCACCGGAATGATGCAGGCGTGCCTGGACGTGGCGATGAACTACGCCGACCGTCGCAAGGCCTTTGGAATGCCGATCCGCAAGTTCCAGGCGGTGAGCTTCATGATTGCCAAGGCCCAGGTGCTCATCGACGCCAGCAAGGCGATGATCTATCAAGCGGCGCGAGCCGCGGATCTCGGCGTGCCGACTGTGCGTCGCATCGTCTCCGAGACCAAGAAGTTCGTCACCGAGGCGGCGTGGGACGTCGCCAACCTCGCCATGCAGATCACCGGCGGCATCGGCTACACCGACGTCTACCCGATCGAACGTGCCGTACGCGACACGCGCCTGGCGCAGATCTGGACGGGCACCAACGAAGTCATGAGCGCCATGATCCAACACGATCTCTATCAGGAGTTCCGCGCCAGCCGCGGCCGCTACCGCGACTTCGAGCGCGACGCCATGCACGCCGACGACTCGGAAAAGATCTTCGACGACGACGATATGTGGAAGGTCTACGACCAGCAGAAATGACTGCTCGGCCGGCTCCTCCGGCGATGTTTCTGAAGCGGGCTACGAGTGCGCATCCGCGGCATTGGTGCCCAGACGGTTTCCAGCCGTTGTGGCACGGCGCCAGCGCCGGAGGATCGCCGGGAGGACGAGCATTACAAAGAGCATCACGCCGATGGTCAGCCGGTCGTTGCCGAGGGCATCGCCAAGCCACAGCGTCGAGACCATGAGGAGCGCAAAGTAGAACATGTCGCCCGTGATCGCGATCGTCCATCCGGGAATAAATCCGTGCCCGGCCGCGGCCGCCGCCGCACGCCCGGTCATGGGATCGACACCGAAGCTCACCAGCACCAGCGCCAATGGCCCGCTGGCGGTGCCGTACTGGGCTGCCGTGCGCTGCACCGCCGTGCGTGCGGCTCGCGCCGCCCGTCCGACCAACGGGACCATACGCCCAACCGCGATCAGCAGCCGCAACAGCGGCTCGAAGAGGCCCGCGAGCACGACGTCGGAGACAAAGTAGAGGCCCATCGTGAGCGGCCAGCCGATGCCGCGCGCGTGTGCCATCAGGACGCCGGCCGGGATGCCGCCCCCGACGGGTATGAGGAACAGGAGCAGCACCCCCCACGCGCCCCCGGGCCATCCGGCCGGTATCGGCGCCGTCGGATCGAAAAGGGCGCGTTGCAACTCATCCGGATTCACCCGGCTATCTGTAGTCGTTCTTGCTGGGGTTCGCCACCCGTGGCGGACGATCTCGGATGCCGGCGCTTTTCCGTCTCCCGCACCGCTTTGACGGGCGCTTTTTTAGGCCGTCGCACCGGGGTTTCCCCTACCCGGGAGGGCGCGCGACCCGCGACCTGTTGATCGCGGGCTCCGCCGAGCTGCTACCGCGAGAGACCATCGGCCCCGCTCGCGTCCCCTGACGGTTCGGGCGCGATGGCGGGCAAACGCTCGGCGAAGACGACCGGCGTGCGCGCGCTCGCGCCGCGCTCCTCGCCCGCGAAGCGCTCGCGCCACAGCGCCGCATCCGGTCGCCGGACGGCTCGCCGCCATTCGACGTCCGAGAGCACGTAGAAGCCCGGACTGGGATTCTCGGCGCACGACCCTTCGGACGTGACCCGGGCGCGCTCGGGTTCCGCAAGGTAAAGGAGCAACACCAGGCTCGTGTCCTCGCCGATGCCGCAAATCCTGAGATCGCTCGCCGCAGGCAAGGACCGGTCGATGCTCGTGACGAGGGTCTTCGGTGAGAGCTGCCTGGCCATCACGGCCCCGGCAGTCGGCACGACGGCGGCGTAGAAGATTCCGAGACAGGCCCATGCGGCGATGAGCGCCGCGCCGCGATCACGCTTGCCGAGCGCGCGCAGCAGCGCGCCGAGAGCGATCAGGCAGGCGGCGCCGGCGCCGAAGCCGACGGCCGCATCGAGCGGCCCGAGCGACCCGTTCTCCACCCAGGCCCGCACGGCCGGCGGAGCCGCCACGGCTCCAATGAGCGCGGCCAGCGCGCAGGCGAGCGCCGGACGTGCCCCGCGGCGAAGCCCATCGCCGATTCCGACGAACGGCAGCGGCGCCCCGAGCAGGACCACGCGATCGAGATACCATCCGACGAGCAGCGCTTCGGCTGGCAGCGCCGGCAGCAGATACGCGCGGCGCTTGTACGCGGCGATCTGGAAGAAGGCGATCACGGCGATCCACCAGACCGCGCAGAACAGCGCCGCGGGCTCGCGTCGGCGCCACACGGCGACGAGCGCGACGAGCGCGACGAGGCTCCAGGGAAACGAGTCGAGCAGCCAGGGCAGCAGGTAGAAATGCTCCCGCATGCGCCCGCCTATGCCGACGAACTGGTTGAAGTTTTCGGCGACCAGCTGGGAGCGCACGACCGCGCCGCCGCTCGCCGCGTTCGAGAGCACGTACCACGGCAGCGCGACCGCGAGCGCCGCGAGCAGCGCCGTGCACCACGGCAACCCGCGCGGCGCCGCCACCGGCGTGCCCGGCAGACACGGCGCCACCGCGACGAACGTACCGCAGGCGAGCCCCGGGAGGACGATTCCGAGCGGCCCCTTGGCGAGCACGGCGAGGCCGGCGACGGCGCCGGCGAAGGGAAGCCAGCGCGAGCGCCGCTCGAGCATCGCACGTCCGGCGAGCAGCGAGGCGAGCGTCGTGAGCGAGGCGAGCAACATGTCCACGCGGCCGAAGCGCGCCTGGTACGAGAACTGGAAGCTCGTGAGCAGCACGGCGGCGGCGAACAGCGCTGCGCGCCCGCCGACGAGTGGAGCGCCGGCGACGGCCACCGCGAAGATCAACAGCGATGCCGCCAGCGCCGAAGGCGCGCGCAGCGCCCACTCGTCGAACCGGTGTGCCAGCTCCTTCCTCGAAGCTGCAGGCGGGCCGAACAGCCGGGTGCGCGCCCACACGGCTGACGCCGCCAACCAGTGGAACAGTGGCGGCTTGTCGGGGATGCTTTCGCCGTTCTCGAGGTGGTTCGCCACCGACGGCGCGACGAAGTTTCCCGAGGCAAGCATCGCCCGCGCGTAGACGCCTTCGCGGGCTTCGTTGGCGACGTAGACCGGCGCGTCGCCGAGGCGGTTGAAGCAGGCCACCACGGCCCAGGCGACGAGCGCTGCAATCCACGGGCCGCGCCGCGGCGATCTCGCCGGCTCAGCGCAGCTCGAGTCCGATGCGCTGCAGTCGATGGCGGATGTCGGCAAAGGTATCGGCGAGGAAATCATTGACGCGTTCGCCCGCATCTCCCCAAGGTCGGTGACGCCGCCGTACTCCCGCTTTCCGCCACGGCATTGATCGGCGAGTCCGGCGAAGTAGATCTCGGGTGTCTCCGCTCCGATCGCAATGTTGATCTCGCTTTACGCGAGCACGTCGTTCGCGATCTGGTTCTGCCGCCCACGGCTCATTCCCTGGCCCTTGAGGCACTTCCTCGGGAAGACGTGATGGACAGCCGAGCGAAGATGGGGATCAGGGCGAGAACTGTCAGAGTCACGGCCGATACGAACGCTCCGAGGCGACGAGCCATGGTCGGCTGCAGCGCGAGAACGATCCGATGCGTGCCGGCGGGGACCTCGAACGTCATCGTGCCGCGCGCCGGCACCACCGATATCGGGGTATTCTCTCCGTCGATTGAAACTGTCCACCCGGGATAGAAGAACGTGCGCGTCTCGACCGGTGTCGCTCGTGGCGCGGTGACCCAGATCTCCTGCCGTTGTGCTCGCATGATGGTCTCCCCGACGGTGACGGGGTGCTCGAGACCTCTGAGCGCCTGCTCGGTGAACGGCGGTCGGGCTTCGACTGCCTGCGGCTCGTACTCTTCGCGCGTCGTGGTGTTGATGCCTTTGCGGGCGATCGAGTCGGGCGAGTAGAACTCGTCGTCAAACGTGAGGTAGCCCTTGGGCTCGGTGTGGGCTACGTTCAGGGCGACGAGCGCCAGCGCTGCGAAGATCTGCCATCGCGGGGCGAGCCGCTCGAGCGCAGGGGCGGCGGCGAGCGGCAGGAACAAGGCGGGCAGCATCAGCGCACGCCAGGGGTAGGCAAGATACTGCAGCGTCGCCACCCGCCCCCACAGGGGCGACGACCAGCTCGTCGCCAGCCATGCGCCGATGATGGCCAATGCGGCGAATGCGATCGCCTCTGCCCGACGAGGGACGGGAGCCTGTTCGTCGCTTTCCCGCCTGCCGAGCGCGAGCGCCACCCCGGCGACGCCGAGGATGATCTGGAGCGGACCGATGGCGAACGAGAGACCGTCATTGGTGCCCGGCACGGAAAGGCCATAGCCCCATCGTGACCACAGGAGTTGCCAGACGGTGACCGCATGCTCGCTCCAGCGTAAGAATCCTTCGCGCAGGAGGTTCGTCTTCACCAGGTCCTTATCGAGGAGGGCAGGAAGCCAAAAGAAGGCGCTCGAGCCGAGGCCGCCAAGGACGCTCGCGCAAGCGGCGAATGTGCCCCCGACACTACGCCTTCCGATCGCGCTCGCGACGCCGGCGAGGGCCAGCGAGGGGACGAGAAGCAGCGCCGCCCCGTTGTGGGCGAGTGGAATCAGTCCGAATGCAACGCTCGCAGCAGCGATCCGTCCCGCCGACGGACGATCGACCGCGCGGAGAAGAAAAAGAAGCGCCAGGGGTGCGACCAGAAGCGCGGATGCCTCGGCGAAGGCAGTCCGCACGTAGAGATCCAGCGAGAGATAGGGAGCGAAGAGCCAGGCGGTCGCCACGCCGAGCGCCCCCACCGGGCTCGCGATGGCGCGCCGCCCCAGGAAGAACATGGCACCGGCACCGACGGCGACGAGCAGCACCAGGCCGAATTGCAGCGCGTCCGTGAGCCGACAGCCGATCGCACGGAAGGGAAGCGCCACGAGGTAGAGCAGTGGCGGCGCAAACTCGAACAGCGGCTGCCCGTGGCCGCTCGAGAGGTCGGGAGCCCAGATGGGCGGGAAGTGACCCTCGTGAAGCACCCGCGCCATTTCGACGAGCCGGGGAGGATACTCCCGCGCGTCGTGACCATCGACGAGCCTCCCGCGAAGCAGGGGACGCGCGGCGACCACGACGAGCAGAGCGACCGCTCCGAGCATCCGCCAGCGGGGCGTGTCGAGGCGCGCGCCGAGCCGCGAAAAACCCCGGCCGGCGGCCCGATCGAGTGCCTCCACGGCGCGGCGGCGAGCGAACAGGACGACGAAGCCGGCCGCTCCGACGAGGAACAGCAGAGGCTTCAGCGGCCCCGGCTCGTAGCGTAGCTCGACCTCGTGCTCGCCGGCGGGGACGGGAAATGCCGCGAACCCCGGAGTCACGGGAATGATCTGCACCGGGCTGCCGTCGACGGTAGCCGAGAGATCCGGGTGCCACGAGAGCTTGGCGAGAACATGACAGGGGCGCTTCGCCGAGACTCGGGCGTGGTAGATCTCGCCTTGCTTCGTCTCGCCGAGAACCTGTCCGCGAGGGGCGAGCGCCTCCGGCCCCGGCCCCGGCAGCCCCTCCCAGCGTCCGATCGTAGGTAGTGGGGCAGCGGGCCCGCCGAGGGCGATCACGGTCCCTGCCTGTGGAAGGCTCGTGCCGAGCCACGTCGCGCTCGGCTCGTACCAGGTCGAACGCGGGCCGGTGTAGCGGGCGACCACGTCGACGAGACCGAAGTATCCCTCCGGCGATGCCTCGTAGACGGCGAAGCGGCCGTGTGTCGCCCGAAGCCTTAGATTCGGCGGCATCGCCTTCCCCGCCGGGGCGACGACTGCCCGCACAGCGAAGACCAGATCGTGCACCGCGCTCCCCTCGTCACGCAGCGTCATGACGTCCGAGCCGAGCGACATCGAATGGTAGAGGAAGCTTGCTTGATCGAGGTGGGCGCGGGTGAGAAACGCGTAGACGGAAATCGAGCCGATGCGAAAGCGCTTTCCCCAAGTCGCCGCCTTTCCCGCCGCTACGCGCCCTGGCCTGTCGGCGAGAATGGCCCGCACGTCGCCGAGCGCGGCCTCGAGATCGGGGCGCTCCCGCTCGACGGCGGCGAGATTCTCCTCGCCCCACTCGGCGTTGAGCCTCAGGTAGTGCGCACGATCGACGAAAGCCGGAGCGATCGCGGCGATCAGCGACAGCGCACCGAGCGCGCCGAGCGCCGCGTGGCGCGATGCCAGCGCCTCGATCACTCGCTCGACACCGTAGGCGGCGAGAAGAATCGCCGACAGCTCGAAGGCCGCCTGCAGGCGGTGGAGGTGAAAGTCGGCCGGCACTCCGACGAGTACGAGGAGGTGTCCCCAAGTCGTGCGTCCGAAGTAGAGAGCGAGCCACACGGCCGCGAGCGCGAGGAGGCGGCGCGACAGGGGGTCACGAAAAGTCGCGAGCGCGGCGGCTATACCCACGACGGCGAGCAGCGACAGTGCCGCAGAGCGCCCAGAGTCGAAGAATCGGCCCGAGAGGATCTCCGCGAGGAGAAATCGCGCGCCGAGGGAATCCCACTTGAACCAATCCTCGAAGCGGCTGTGGTTCACCGCAACCCGGCCGAGAAAGAGCGGGACGACGAACCAGAGAACGAGGAGCCCGGCGGGAACGAGAATGGTCGTGAGCCGTGCGAGCCGCTCCGCGCGTTTACCGGCGGGCCCGAAGATCGCGAGGACGACCGCGGACACTACGGCCACGTAGCCGAAAACGATGTGCGAGAGGGCCGTCGCGGCGACGAGGAGCGAAGCCGCCGCTCGCCCGCGGCCGCAATCGACCGCGTGCCGGGTCGCCCCGAGCGCCCAAGCTAGGAAGTGCAACGCCACGAGCTGGGTGAAGAGCCCCGAGCCCCGCCACACCTCCGCCCCGTAGCCGAGGCCATAGCGGTCGAGATCACCCGAAGCGCTCGGCAAAAGGACGAGAAGCGACGCGAGACCGCACGCGAATGGGGAGAGGCCGAAGAGCCGTCCCCCGCCGTAAACACTCGCGGGAAAGAGGACGATGAGCGCGTAGACGAGGGCGGCGAACGCGCGGTCGTGTGCTACCCAGCGCTCGCTCGCTTCGAGCCAAAGGGCGCCCGCGAGGTGCGGCAGCGGCTGATAGCTCCGCCATACGGGATAGCCGAGGGACCACTCCGAGACCCAAGGATCGAGAAAGGGCTCGTTGTGCGTGCAGGCTAGCTTGAGCCTCTCCGAGGCCGCGAGGTGAAAGACGACGTCGTTCAGGGGCGCCCGTTCGATTCGGAGCTCCGGCGCAAGAAACACGGCGCCGAAGAGAATCGCCGAGGCCAGAAGGAGCGGACCGATGAGTTCTCGAGGCAACAAGCTCCGGTGCGGCACGTCGATTCCTTTAGCGCTTTTCGTGCGCGAGTTGGATCACGCTCCAGAATCGGGGGCCTGCGCCCGCTCCATGAACGAACGCTTCGTGCCGGATGGCTGGAAACTTCACCGAGCGGTTGCTCGGCTCGACCTGAAGCGCGGGTGCTCCGTTTGCAATAGCACGCCGACAGGACCCTCATCCGGAGCGACGCAGGCTTCGAATTCTCGGGTTGTCACGTCTACGGCGGGCGGGATGGAGATCGCCCGAACGCGGGTGTCCGGGTACACAATCGAAGGCCGGGAGGAGAGCCTGGCGGCCTCTCCTCCCGACTTGGGGAGCGTGGTCAGCGTTCCGCGCGCTGGGCCGGCGCCGAGCTCAGCGTGGATCTGCCTCTCTCACTCCCGTATCTCGCTCGACTGGCGGGTCACAGCTCTCCGCTGGATTCCATGCGAGGTCTACTTGGCACCGAGCGCGCCGGACGCGCCGGTCGCGCCTGTCGCCCCAGTCTCTCCAGTCGGTCCTGCCGCGCCGGTCTCTCCAGTCGCGCCTGTCGCCCCAGTCTCTCCTGTGGGCCCAGCAGCGCCTGTTTCACCCGATGGTCCACTGGGCCCCGAAGCTCCGGTCGGGCCGACGATGTTCCATTCGATCGAGTACTCGGGCCTGCGGCACTCGCTGGGGTCACTGACGTAGCGCATGTTGCCGTTCGTTTTGTTCACGCAGGCAAAAATTATGTTGTCGTCGGTCACCGTCGGTGTCGGTGCTGGCTTCGGCTTGGCCCAACTGCTCATCGCGGCGGCCAGCACGACCGCCAAAGCTAAGCCGAGCAGCCCCATTACCCTTCTCGTTTTCGATTCTCTTCGCTCGTCCTTCATAGTCGTCTCTCCTCTCGTCGTTTCGCTTGCTGCGAGGCGCCTTTCGCCCCGCATTCATCGTTGCTGAGTAGCTCGCCTGCAAACACGGCCTACTACTGAATGTCGCGCCGTCATCGAGGAAGCAGGTTTCGTGCCAGTAAGCTACTGAAAAAACAGGCGAAAATTACATGCATCGGGCGATAAGATCAAGCGCAATCGCTCAAGAACGTACGTCGGTGTTACATATTCAACACTAATCATTCTTCATATATCTATAAATACCAACAATCTGGCTGGCTTCGTAGGTGATTTGGAAGCTGGGCGGGGACTAGAAAAGTCTCCAACTCATGCGGCTCCGACGAGAATGGAGGCGATGGTTCGGACGCGCCCTGGCTTTGCGGCAGGGTGACCTGACAGCGTGTCAGCTGTATCGGTCGCAACTGCTGGAGGTGCCGGATCCTAAATTCCGCTATCACCGTCGGGAAGCTGGTCTTGTCGCCCTGGGTCGGTTGCCGGCGGCAGGAGTCGGCTCGCCCGCCGAGACCACCCGTTCGGGCGCCCGCCGGTCGAGCTCTAGGCGATGCCGGAAAATTCCCTGCTCGTTGAACGGCAAGCGGCGGTTCGAGGCGAGATACGGCGCGATCCGGAGTTGCAGCTCGACCTCGGCGCGAACTGCCGCAGCGTTTCTGGGTGGGGACCGGGAGCAGCACGGACGCGTACTCGCTGCCTTGCACCCTGTGGATCGATCCGGCGTTCGCGAGAACGACTTCGTCGCGGTCGGCCGCGTCGTCGGTCACGAGGCGGCCGTCGAAGACTCGCGCCGCGCTGTAGCGCGCGGCAAATCCCCACAGACGAAGTTACGCGCGACCCGTCTAGCGCACGAAGCTTTTTGTTGATACGCGGTTCGTCCGGCTCGGGACCTGCCCGATTCGAGACTGAGCGGTCGAAGAACATCGCATCGGGTCGCATGGCAAAACCGGGATGGACGGGATGGAGAAGATGGCGTGATCGTTGGTGTTCCTAAAGAGAGCTACCCCGGGGAGCGGCGCGTAGCGTTGGTCCCGAAGGCCGTTCCCAACTTGGTCAAGGCCGGGATGCAGGTCGTGCTCGAAACAGGCGCTGGCATCGAAGCGGGGTATCCCGATACCCAATACGCCGAGAAGGGTGTGAAGATCCTGCCGGACCGAGCTTCGGTGTTCGCGGCCGCCGACATCATCCTTCAGGTTCTCTGTTACGGCTCCAACGACGCGATGGGAAAGGACGACTTGCCGCTTTTTCGCCGCGGCCAGGTCTTGATCGGTTTTCTCCGCCCGCTCGGGTCGATCGAGGTGCTCCAGCAGATCGCCTCGACCGGCGTCACCTCGTTCGCCGTCGAGCTGATGCCGCGCACGACGCGGGCACAGAGCATGGACGCGCTCTCTTCGATGGCGACGATCTGCGGCTACAAGTCCGTGTTGATCGCCGCCGACACGCTGCCCCGGATGTTTCCCATGTTCACGACGGCGGCGGGCACCATCACCCCCGCGCGGGTCCTGGTGATCGGTGCCGGCGTCGCGGGACTCCAGGCGATTGCCACCGCCCGTCGGCTCGGCGCGGTGGCCTCGGCCTACGATCTGCGGCCCGCCGTCAAAGAGCAGGTGCAGAGCCTAGGCGGGCGGTTCGTCGAATTGCCCATCGAAGCCAAGGATGCGCAAGACGCGGGGGGATACGCGCGAGCCCAAGACGAGACTTTCTATGCACGCCAGCGGGAGCTCCTCGGCAACGTCATCGCCGAGAGCGACGTCGTCATCACGGCCGCGGTCATTCCCGGGAAGGCGCCGCCGATACTGGTCACAACGGAAATGGTCAAGAGGATGGCGCCGGGATCGGTGATCGTCGATCTGGCCGCCGAGCGGGGCGGTAATTGCGAGCTCACGCGAAAGGGCGAAACGGTCGTCGAGCACGGCGTGACGATTATCGGGCGCATCAACATTTCGAGCGGGACCCCCTACCATGCGAGCCAAATGTACGCGCGGAACCTCACCGCCTTTCTCCTCCACCTGACGAAGGACGGCGAGCTCCGCCTGAACCTGCAAGACCAAATCGTTCGAGAGACGTTGTTGACGCACGGAGGAGAAATCGTGAACGAGCGTGTCCGGCAGTTCTTCGCGCTGCCTCCGCAGGCGTCTCGCGAACCAGCAAGCAAAGAGGACCGATCGACATGAGCTTGATCGACGCGCTCTACACGTTCATGCTGGCTGGCTTCATCGGCTTCGAAGTCATCCGCCGCATCTCGCCTCTGCTCCATACTCCGCTGATGTCCCTGACGAACGCGCTCGACGCCATCGCCGTCGTCGGAGCGATCGTGCTCGTCGGCAAGCGCGAGAGTACGTTCTCAACCGTGCTCGGCACTGTCGCGATCATCGCGGCCACCAGCAACGTGGTCGGCGGGTTCCTGATCACCGATCGCATGCTGCGGATGTTCAAGCAGAGCCGTCCAACCAAGGGGTAATCGTGGGATCCGTGTCCGACAACGCGATCGAGGTCGTCTACCTCGTCGCCAGCGCTCTGTTCATCTTGTCGCTCAAATGGATGAGCTCACCGGCGACGGCGCGGAGAGGCGTGTTGGCGGGCGAGACGGGGATGGTGCTCGCGATCGGCGGCACCCTCTTGCATCACGGCATCGTCGAGTACAGGTGGATCGCGATCGCCCTCGTGCTCGGCATCATGATCGGCGTCCCCCTCGGCATGGTGCAAATGACGGCCGTGCCGCAGCGAACGGCGCTGAGTCACGCGGCCGGGGCTCTGTGCGTGACGCTCGTCGGCACGGCGGAGTTCTATCTGCGCTCGCCGGACGTGCCGCGCTTCATGATGGCCGTGCTCTCGGCGGAGGTGATCTTCGGTGCGCTGACCTTCACCGGCAGCCTCATGGCCGCGGGTAAGCTGCAAGAAATCTTGCCGCAGCGTCCGATCACCTACCGCGGGCAAAACCTCGTCAACCTGTCGCTGCTCGGCATCGCTGTCGCGCTCGCGACGTACCTCGTCCTGCACCCCGGGGCGAAGCAGGTCTTTCCGTGGATGGTCGTCATTCCGCTCGTGTTCGGCGTGCTGATGGTCATTCCGATCGGCGGCGCCGACATGCCGACCGTGATCTCGCTCCTCAACTCGTACGCCGGGCTTTCGGCGGCGGCGATGGGCTTCGTGCTGGACAGCCGGCTCTTGATCATCGCCGGCGCGCTCGACGGTTCCTCGGGCTTCATTCTGTCGGTGATCATGTCGAAGGCGATGAACCGCTCGTTCACCAACGTGCTGTTCGGAGCGTTCGGACAGGTCCAGACGTCGGTGGCGCAAGAGCAGGAAGCGAAGACCGTCCGCAGCGCGACCGCGGAGGAGGCGGCTTCGATCTTGGAGGCGGCCAACAAGGTGGTGATCGTGCCCGGTTACGGCATGGCCGTCGCGCAGGCGCAGCACAAAGTGCGCGAGCTCTACGACTTGCTCACGAAGCGCGGGGTCGACGTCTGTTTCGCCATCCATCCGGTCGCGGGACGCATGCCCGGCCACATGAACGTGCTCCTCGCGGAAGCGGACATCCCCTACGACAAGCTGATCGACATGGACGACGTCAACGGCGACTTCCCGCAAACGGACGTCGCGCTCGTGATCGGCGCCAACGACGTGACGAATCCCGCGGCCCGCAGCGACACGTCCAGCCCCATCTACGGCATGCCGATCCTCGACGTCGACAAGGCGCGCACCATCATGGTCATCAAGCGCAGCATGAGCCCGGGCTTTGCCGGCATCGACAATCCACTCTACTATCTAGAGAAGACGCTGATGCTGTTCGGCGACGCGAGAGGCTTCGTCGGCGACATCGTGCAGGAGCTTGCGGGCGGAAGGGGCGAGTAGGTCGCGCGGCGAGTTGACGAGCGTAGGCCTCCGGCTCCTCGGCGCTGCACCGGCCGCGCCGCGGAACACCGCGGTCACCGTCCCTTGAAGGCCGCCGTCGAGCGGCTCAAGAAAGCCTGCTGGCCCGCGAGCCAATCCTCCGAGCGGCACAGATAGCTGAAGGTGTCGGTCTCGAACGCGATCCCGTCTCGCAGCGGCCTGCCGATGCCGTGGAGGACGGCCTGTTTGGCCGCGCGCGTGGCCAGCGGCGCGTTGGCCGCGATCCGCTCGGCGATCTGGGTCGCCTTTCCCATCAAGTCCTGGGCCGGCACCACGTGATTGACGAAGCCGATCCGGTACGCCTCCTGGGCGTCGTAGATCTTGCCGGTCAGGATGATCTCCAGCGCCCGACCCAGACCCACGATTCGCCACAGCCGTGAGCATCCGCCGTCACCCGGCATCAGCCCCCACCGTATTTCCTGGTGCCCAAAGGTCGCGTGTTCGGCGGCGATCCGGATGTCGCAGAACTCCGCGAGCTCATGGCCGCCGGCGATGCAGTATCCATTTATCGCGGCGATGATCGGCGTGTAGATCTCGTACCCTCCAGAGATTCCGCACCAGCCGGGCCCTTGGAAGGTGCGTTGGCGGTTGTCCTCTTCCGCTGCGGCACGGATATGAGGGATGAGCTTCTTGAGGTCCGCGCCGCTACAGAACGCGTCGTCGCCGGCCCCGGTGAGAATGACTGCGCGAACATCGCGGTCGCGCTTCACCTCCTGCCATATCGCGATGAGCTCGTCTGAAGTTTCGACGTCGATGCAGTTGTGTACCTCGGGACGGTTGAGAGTCACGTACGCCAGGGCGCCACGCTTTTCGTACAACACATTCTGTTTGGCCATTTCGCCGTCTCCTCTGGGCCGAGAACGACTTGGGCATAGGGAAGGTGGCGTCGCGCTCGGCGGGCTCGCGGAGCCACGAAGACGCCGACTCGAGATCCGGCCGCTCACGGCGACGCGACGCCCATGACGCTCCCTCCATCGGCCACCGTCGCTTCTCGACTAGCGGACCGCGTAGACGTCGTAGCGGACCTCGGAACGCTCCAGGAATGCCTCGCCGATGCCGACGCAATGGAGCCGGTTCAGCCACTGATGATCGGGGTGGGAGGTATGGAAGCGCGGGGAAGTGCGGATCGGCGTCCCGCTCGGCGGCAGCTTTCCCTCGAGGAACCTTTGATAGCCGTCCTCGCCGAAGTCGAGGATGCCGCCATAGGTCACGTAGATGAGGGCCCCGTCGTCGGCCTCGAGGGTGGCCCGCACGTCGATGATTCCGACTCCATCGCGTCGAATCGTGAGCCAATCCGCTCCGACCGGCCGGACCCTTCCGCGGAGCTTCGGGCCGGTCACCTCGCCTCCGCTGATGTAGCCGTTGACCCGCAAGCCTTCGGCGAGGGGGCCGATCACCTCGAAGGGGCTGTGGAGCGTCCCCCGGTAGGAGAAGATGTGCTCCATCCGATAGTCGATCATGAAAGACTCCTTTTCTCCGTTCACCGTCCTCTTCCGGGAAGAAGCGGTCGTTGGGAGGACGGACGGCGTCCTGGATTGGGCTTCCGGCGAGCGCCCACCACCGCTACTTCCCCCGGATCTCGAGGAATCGCGTCTTGTGCGCGCTCCGCTCGAGCTGCCCGGGCTCGAGCCAGGAGATGTCGGGCGTGATCCGGAGCCTCTCGTGCATCGTCCGAACGATCTCGGCCGCGAGCTCGTCGAGCGCCGACGGCGGGGTCTCCGCGCCGCGTTCGACGCGGAGCTTGAGCGGAGGCACGACCCGCGGCGGCGGCTCGTCGAGCGAGATGCGGAACTCGCCGGTGACCCGCGGGATGAACCCCGAGATCACCCCGTCGATGGCCGCCGGATAGACCATCACACCCTTCACCTTCAGCATGTCGTCCGCACGGCCGACGATGCGGTAGCGGAGCCCCGTCGCGCCGCACGGGCACGGCGACACCTCGACGCGCTGGATGTCGCCCAGCGACGTGCGGACGAACCCGAGGCCGCCGCCGAGGAACGAAGTGAAGAGCGCCTCCCCCTCGGCGCCGTCCGCGAGCGGCACCGGCTCGCGCGTCACGGGATCGACGAGCTCGTAGAGCTGGAGGTCCTCGGCGATGAAGTGCATGCCCTGATACTCGGCGTGGTCGCAGGAGATGCCGAGACCCGCGCCGAGATCGTAGAGCTTCCCGCCGTACGCCGACTCGATCCGACGCCGCACCTCCGGAATGCCGGCTCCCGGCTCGCCGCCGCACAGCAGGATCTTGATGCCGAGCGAGGCGATCGGCACCCCGAGAATCTCCGGCGCGCGCTCGATCAGGTGCTCGGCGAGCGACGGCGTCGACGAGAGCACGTTGCCGCGGAAGAATCGCGCGATCTTCAGGATTCGCGCCGCGCCGGCCTCGGCGCCGACCGGAATCTGCATCACGCCGCCGTCCCGCGCGCACTGGAGCCCCGGCACCCCGCCGATGAACATCGAGAGCGCCATGCCGTGGATCACGCGATCGCCGGGGCGGACTCCCGCGCGCCAGCGGGCGCGCAGCAGGTATTCTCCCCAATAGTCGTCGAGGTCGGTCCGCGTGAGCGGGTAGGGCTGCGGCTCGCCGGTCGTGCCCGACGTCGCCGCCATCGTGACGACGTCGCCGATCGGCACGGGAAGCGTCTCGTCGAGATAGCGATAGACGTCGCCGCCGCACTCTTCCATGAGGCTGCGGTAGTCGACCTTCGTGAACGGCGGGAGCGCGCGTCCCCAGTCCTCGAGCGTCCGGATGTCCTCCGGGCCGGCCACGCCGTTCTCCTGCATCCGGCGGCGGAAGTAGGGGGCGTGCTCGAAGATCTCCGCGACGCGCGAGCGAAGCCTCCGAAGCTGCAACGCCCGCATCTCCTCGGTGCCGAGGAGCGATTCCATCTCCGGGTTCCAGTACCGACGCTCCGGCATGGTCTTCTCCTCCATCGTGCCGCGGCGGCCGACTCAGAGCCGAGCGGCTCCGACGAGGCTGAGGACGTCGTTGCACCCGTCCTCGATCATCGACGCACGCGCGTCCCGGAGGAGCTTCTCGATCGGGTACTCGCGGCTGAGACCGTTTCCGCCGAAGATCTGCAGAGCGCTGCTCGCGATCTCGAACGCCGCCGTGGTGCAGAAGACCTTCGCGGCGATCGAGTAGTGGAGGAGCGGCGGGTTCACCGCGTTGTATGCCATCACCCGGCGGGAGAGCGATCGCGCGGCCTCGAACTGCGAGAACATCCGGAAGAGCCGGGCCTTCACGCTCTGGTGCCGGATGATCGGGACGCCGCCCTGGACCCGCTCCTTCGCGTAGGCGACCGCGTGCTCGAGAGCCGCGCGCGCCACGCCGGTGAAGACCGCCGACATCGCGCCGTTCGCCATCGTCAGCACCGATTCCGACGCCGCCACGTAGGTTTCCGGATTGACGGCGACGTACTCGGCGGGGATCCGGACGTCGTCGAAGAAGATCTCGCTCTGGTTCAGCGTCCGCTGGCCGATCTTGTCGAGCGGCTTGCCGCGGCTGACGCCGGGAAGGTCCAGCGGAACGATCGCGACCACGAAGCGGCGGAAATCGTCGCCGGGAGCGGCGGCGCAGTAGAGCGCGGCCACGTCCGCGACGCTGCCGTTCGACACCCAGGCCGACTTCTGGCCGGAGATGACGTACTCGTCGCCGTCCCGGCGCGCGACGCAGTTCGCGCGCCCCTTCGGCGGCGGCGCCGAGGAGTCGAGGGCGGTGATCAGGTCGCTGCCGTGGTCGGGCTCCGTACCCGCCCAGCAGCCGATCTCCCGCCGCGTGTAGCGGCCGCGACGCCCGTTCGTCCCGGCGAAGCGCTCGATGAGCGCCGGGTTGCCGGAGAGGCTGGCGAACATCCGGGGAAAGTCCGCGACCATGAGTCCGAGGCCGAGCCCGGCGTCGCCCCAGCCGAACTCCTCCAGGGTCAGCGAGCGGAGCCGCGCCGCCCGCAGCGCCTCGTCGCCGGAGAGCCCCACCCCCTCGAGGAACTCGAGGCCGAGGGTCCGGTACCTCTCGTGCACCCGCCATAGCGCCGAGCCGGGAGCGATGACGCCCTCCGGATCCGGCAGCCGGTCGAGCTCCGCGCCGATCGGCCGCAGCACCTCGTCGGCAAAGCGGTGCGCCGTGTCGCGGACGGCGCGCTCCTCATCCGTGAAACCGACTTCGAGGTCAACGATTCCGTTTTCCATGGCTACTTCCTCGTCGACTCCGCGTCGGCTTCCTGCGCCGCCTGGGTCATGTCCTCGATGATCGCCGCCACCTCGTCTCCGAAGATATCGCCGAGGCCGTAGTCCTTCGCGAGCTTCCGCAGCTCGTCGCGGCGCCCGGGAAGCGGCGCGGGCCGCTGCAGCATCTTCGCCTGCTCGAGAGCGTGCACGACCCGCTCGTCACGCCGGAAGGCCTCGCCGAAGCGGTTCAAGAAGAACCTCTCCTCGAACGGACGACGCGGGCGCTGTCCGCCGGCCTCGGGATCCTCCTTCGCATAGCCGACCGTCTGGAGGACGAGGATCTTGGAATCGGCGGGAAGGTGGAGGACTCGTTTGAGCTTCCGGTCGTTCATGACGCCGAGAAGGCAGGTGCCGAGGCCTTCCTCGAAGGCGACGAGCGTCGCCTGAGCGATGCCCTGGCCGCAGTCCATCTCGGTGAGCCCGGTCGTGCGGATCTTCTCGTTCCCCATCTGGAAGAAGGGGATCAGCGTCTGATCGAGGTAGGCGTGGCTCTTCGCCACGTCGATGCCGGCCGCGCCGGCATCGACGAGCTCGTGCAGGCGATCGCCCTGCACGCGTACCGCGTCCCAGTCGAGAAACCACACGATGATGACCGGAGCGGCGCGGAACTGGAACCCTCCGAGCGCCGTCCCGACCGGAAGCGCCTCGATCACCTCCCGGGGTGCGCTCGATCGCTCGATCACGACCGCCTTCAGCGCCTGCACGTTTCCCCAGAACGAGGCGAGGCGGGCCGCCTCGAGCATCTTCTGGATCTTCTCGTGCCCCACCGGCTTGTCGGGGTGGATGAACCGGATCGAACGGCGACGACCGATGACTTCCTTCAATTCCATGGACGTGGCTCCTCTCCGCTATTGCACTGGTGAGCTATCGGCTTCCGGAAAGCATCTTGCGTACCAATCCGGAAAGAGCCCATCGCGAGTAGGCTTCACCTGGCCTATGTGGCGAACGGCATCATATGTCCCATTTATGTCGCGGTCGGCACCATCATGAATCGGCTTGCCGGCACGCCGCAGGAACCTCCGCCCGCTCCGTTGTGCGATCGCCGGTTCGCCGCCTCAGGCCGTGAACACGTGCACCGCGGCGGCTCCCCCGAATCCCTGGCAATGGGTGAGCGCCGTCCGGGCGTTCGTAACCTGACGCGCACCCGACTCGCCGCGGAGCTGTTCGACGATTTCCACCACCTGCGCCACACCCGTTGCGCCGAGCGGATGACCTTTCGAAAGGAGCCCACCGGATGTGCTGACCGCGACGTCGCCGCCGATTCGCGACAGCCCCGCCTCCACGAATTTTCCGCCTTCGCCGCGCGGGCAGAGGCCCAGGTTCTCGTAATGCATGATCTCGGCGATCGCGAAGCAGTCGTGAAGCTCGATCACGTCGAGATCGTCGGGACCGATGCCGGCCTGCGCGTAGGCGCGGCGGATCGCATCGGTGTTGATGCCGACGATCATCTGGAGGGGATCGCTGGCGTCTCCCGGCGGATCCGACCGCAGCACCGAGGCCGCGACCGTGATCGGGCGCCGCCGCCCCCGGGCGACGTCGGCGCTCGCCACCACCGCGGCGGCGGCGCCCGAGCCCGTCGGGCAGCACATGAGGAGAGTGAGCGGGTCGGCGACGACGCGCGAGCGAAGGACGTCCTCGATCGTGATCCGCTCGCGATACTGGGCGCGCGGATTCTCCGCGGCGTGATCACGGTTCTTGACCGACACCATCGCGAGCTGCTCGATCGTGGTTCCGTAGCGGCGCGAGTGGGCGCGGAAGATCTCGGCGAACATCCCCGGCATCAGAGGAGCGCCGCGTCGCGGGGTCATCCGCACGTCGCTCGGATCGACGGGGATCGGCCCTCGCTCCATTTTTTCGAGGCCGAGGGCGAGCGCGATCTGCGCCGCTCCTCCGCGCACGGCAGCCACGGCCTGATGGAAGGCCGTGGAGCCGCTAGCACAGGCGTTCTCGACGTTCACCACGGGCGCGCCAGCGATCCCGGTGCGGGAGAGGGCCCGCTGGCCGGCGGTGATCCCCTGAAGCACGTGCCCGCAGAAGGCGATCTCCACGCCGGAGGCGTCGATCCCGGCGTCGACGAGCGCGGCGCGCGCGGCCTCGGCTCCGATCTCTTCGACCCCGCGCCCTTCGTGGCGGCCAAAGGGGGTCATTCCGGCACCGATGACGAAAACCTCGCGCTCGTCCATTCGACTACCTCCGAGATGGTTCCCGGACGAATCGATGCAGAGGTCGTGCCAGATGCGGGGGTGCGGAAATCCCGCCCCGGACGCCACGCCCGATGAGCGAGTGATGCTGACGAGATCAGCGTCTGTCGCCGAAAGAAACGCTTCTCGAGGGTTTTCGGTGGCCTTGATATCCAACAACCCGCCCAAGCCCCCCCGGGTTGACGTTCCCGCGCAGCGAACTGGCTCCGGCCCGAGAGCCGCGCTGATCGGGGGAGGGTCGCCGTTTCGCGGCGGGATAGCGGCTTCCCGGGTAGAGCTTGTCCTGCGCGGTGCGGTCCGCGAGCGCTTCAGGCGCTGACGCCAATGGAACGTGGCTTGCATCTCTCCTTCGCCGGGTCCGCTGCGGGCGCTCGTCGGGGCCGAAGGGAGGCGAAGCCATGGGGCTCCCTGGGACGCTCGTCGGCAGCCGGGGCCACCCGAGCGCCGGACGCGCAATCACCGAGAGGGCAAAGGAGAACCGTCATGACCAACCATGAGAAGCTGAAGCACGCGTTCCAGAAGACGCCGTCGGTCTTCGATCTGCTGAGCACGGTACGCAGCCGGCGCGTCGGACGCGGCTACCGGATCGACTCGGGGACCGAGATCGCGCATCCGGTGACCGGGCGGCGGATGAAGCAGGACGTCGGGCCGATGAAGTTCGTCTCCCGCAAGGAGCCAAAGCCTCTCACCAAGCTCGAGGAAGCGCTGCTCTGCTGGGCGGCGTGCGGGCCGAACGGGCTCGTCACGGCGGAGGTGTCGCTCGACGGGGGGTTCAACGAGGTCACGTGGATGGCCGGCCGGACCGCGCCGGGCGCCGGCACCTCGCAGGCGACCGACCTGCTGGTGATCAACGACGACGGCGCGTTCATCTACAAGCCGACGCGGAAGCGCGACAAGCCGATCGAGATCGAGAGCGAGGAGGACTACGACAAGATCCTCCGCTGGTACGAGGACGGGATGATCCGGATCCTCGACGAGCGCCCCGACGTCGACTGGGCGCTGCGCGCGCCCGGTGCGCCGAACGCCACGCTGATGGGGCCCTACCAGTTCAACATGAACTTGCCGGGCTCGACCTGGATCATCCCGATCACGGACGCCGGCTGGCTCAACTCGGCGCTCATGAACATCTTCGGCTTCTGGCACAGCTATCTCATCGACGAGTGGAACGGCGGAAGGCCCGCCGGACTCGGCAAATGGGTGCGCGAGGGGATGCTCGAGCTGCCGACGACGATCTCGAGCTCGGAGCAGCTCATCTTTCAGATCGAGAGCTATCCGACCGGCTGCATGATCCAGAACATCCGCCTCGCCGCCGAGGCGATGGGGCTCGGCACCTGGGTCTTCTGCGGCTTCAACCCCGACATCCTCTTCGGCGCGGTGCCAGAAGTGACGCGCGGGCTCGGCTTTCACGTCGAGGCGCTGAATCCGAAGGCGCCGGTGGCGACGGGCCAGCTCAAAATCTTCGGCATCGAGGGCGTGAAGGAGGCGACGTATGTGCCGTCGCCGCGCTTCAAGAACGGGCGCCAGCTCGTCGAGCACTGGTTTGCCGAGAAGTACGGGCCCGGGGGCGCGTTTCACGACGGGCCTGAGGGGTACCTGCGGAAGACCGGCGCACCGTGGAAGGAGAAGACGGTCGAGGCGATCCTCCGCGACCCGCGGATCCACATCGCCGACTGGGTGAAGGAGGCGACGACCTGCTACATCGACTACTGCGTCGAGAACTTCGGCCAATGGCCGGTCACCTACAACCCGATGCAGGCCCACTTCGGCGCCGTCGTCCACAACGTCGACGAGGAGTTCTACGACACGTACTACCGGCCGGGGTACATGAACGAACGGATCCGCAAGCGATCGGAGATCTACTGATCATGGACGGCGTATTTCGATCTTCCCCTCTCATCCCATCAAGAGGTTCTCTCCACGCAAGCGCGCCACGGCTTCACTTCGCTGCTTCCGCTTCATCCGGATCTCGATTGAGCGATCGGTGATCGTGTCCCGCAGCTTGCCGATACACGCGATCGCCTTCGGCGCCCAGGTCGAGAAACTCCGGGGCTCGTGATCGTCACCGACCGTTCGAACCGCGCGCGCCGTCGCGCGCGAGTGTCCGCTGTTCAGAAGTCCCCGGAGCTCGTCGTTTTCGACAGCGAAGGTATCCGCTTCGTCGATTAGGAGCGTCGGCCGCCACTTCTCGACAGCACGGAACAGCGCCGCCGCGGAGATGTTCGCCGCGGCGAGCGGCTTGGAGACGAGCCGGGCGAGAACCGAGAGGGCTTGCGTCTTTCCACACCGCTTCTCGGGTGACGTGAGAAGAAGAATCGGCGAAGGGTCCGCGGCGTCGTGTGACCACGTGTGGAGGATCCACAAGGCTATCGCCTCGGGTGCGTGCGGCGGCAAAATCACGTGCCGAGCCACCGCCGCGCGGAGCTCGTCGAGCAGTTCCGCACCATCGACGGCGCTCGGCCAAGGTTCTACTCCCCAAGCATCGGTGAAAGTGGCGCCACCGTCGCCCGCTGGCGTCGGCGGCTTTGGTCGGCGCTTCGCCACTTCTGCGTCGAGTGTCGCGACCCGCACGCCAAGCAAACCGGCCGTCGCTTCACGCCGGCGGTCGTACTCGATCGGATCGAGCGCAGCCAGCTCGGCAACGATGCTCTCGTCGGACCGCGCGTGTTCGCTTGCGCCCCCCACTACATCTCGGACAGCCTGCTCTCCGTCGGTGTTCATGCCGCACCTCGCAACAGGTCGTTTGCGTCGAGCCCGGCGGGCGGGCGCGCGATTCTGACGGCGCGCCCCTCTCGGCAAAAGCGATCGCCGGTGCGCGCCGCAGCCTCAAGCCCCACACGGTCACCGTCGGCGACGATCACGACCCGCGCGGCAATCGGCGGCGCCGGGAGCTCGAGCGTCGCGAGCCCCGATGCTGAGAGCGCGCACCACGTCGGGATTCGGGTTGCCTGCAACACGGAGAGCGACGTCTCGAGCCCTTCCGCGATCGCGAGCTCTTCGCCAGCACGGCCGAGACGGATGGCACATCCGCGGACCGGGCCGAGGAACCGCTTCTCGAGGCGACCCGAGCCGTCGCGCTCGAGGTAGATCCGATGCGCCGCCACGAGGCGACCCGAGACGCTTTGCACACCCGCGACCATCGCGGGGAGCCACCGCTTCGATGGTGCGTGCCACAGTCGAGGCGCGAACCGGAGCGACAAAGGCGGCGCGAGGGTGATTCCTCGAGAGCGGAGGTAGGTCTCAACCAAGGTTCCGCCCGCCGGTCTCGCCGAGCGCCACAGGCGACGCGCGGCCTCGATCCTCTCCGGTCGAGTGAGTAACCCGTCCCGAGCCGGATGGTGCTCCACGCGCGCCGGAGCCTCTCGCGCCCCGTGTTCAGCGCCGCAGAGGCATCGACCCTTGAGCCGATGAGCAAACGTCGCGGCGGCCGTCTGTTGAAGCGCGCCGGCCCATTCCTCGCGGGTACAGTGAGCCCAGCCGTCCGGCGACACGAATCCGAAGCAGCGCACGCCGCGTCCGTGCGGGAGGTCGGGATGCCCGCTACAGACGCCGCACGGATTCGCGCGCGTGTGCCGCGAGAGCCCTTCGGCGCTCATGGCGCTGCGGGCGAGCCGCTGCCCGGATCGCTCGTGCTCGTGCGAGCGCTCGCGGCGACAAACGCCTCGAGATCCTCGAGCGCGTAGCGCACGCAGCGACCGAGCTTCCGGTAGCGGGGGCCACGGCCAGCCCACCGCCACCGCTCTAGCGTCGCGGGCGCGACGCCGAGGAGCCGAGCGGCCGTCTCCTGCCCCATGAGCGCCTCGAGTCTGATCGCCATGTCGTACCTCCGCGTGCTTCGAGGTACACGATAACGATCGCGCTGGGTTGCGTGGCGGGGTTGCTACCCAGTTTTTTTGCGGGCTTGCGGGTTGAGGTTTTCGATCACCTTGCGGATGGTCTCGTCGCTCTCGGCCGACCTTGTTTCGCGGCGGATTTCTTTTGCGATCTCCGCGCGGACCTGTTCCGCACGCGACGCGCCCGAGTTTTGCGAGCCCGCAAGCACCTTGCGGCCGCGGGTCGCATGCTCGAGGAGCGGCACGAGCTCACCGATCCCAGCCCTAACCGCGAGCACACCGAGAATGAAAGAGTAGATTATCACCGCGCGGAGGTTGCCGTCGAAGATCGCGCTCTCGAGAGAGATGCACCGAAGGCGCATTCCGGCCGCGGCGAGCACCTCTGGGTTCTGCGGTCGAAACATCGCCCCGTCCGGATCGTTGAACCATCGCCAGGCGTCGCTATCGGTGTACTCTTGCCCGTGCGCGGGGGTGTGCGCGCGAAGGACCTTGTGGGCCTCGTTCCGGAGCAGTTCGACGAACGCTACGGCTTCCTCGGCCGGCGGCTGATTCGACCATGTACCCTCCACGAGGCGCTGGCTCTCCTCGACGATCTCCTCAACGTCGGGGTCAAGTACCCAGGCGTCGAGGATCGTAGAGGGACTCTTCGCACGCGGAGCCTTCGTCCGGGCGCCCCGCCGCTTGCGTGCAAGCACCGGCGGCCTCACCGATAGACTTCGCGCCGGTGCCCGATCCGCGTGATGAGAACGACAAGCCGTGCGTCCTCGATCGAGTAGACGACGCGGTACATCCCCACGCGGATGCGGTAGAGGCTATCTGCACCGGCGAGCTTCTTGCACCCGGGCGGTCGAGGGTTCTCGGCCAGC
>Ga0315273_10001720_pt1 | contig 25172 bp, 24 predicted proteins | sample YL17G02_0_MG_FD_205753 | JGI IMG/M metagenome (GOLD analysis project Ga0315273, IMG submission 205753) | Sediment microbial communities from Yellowstone Lake, YNP, Wyoming, USA - YL17G02_0 | ecosystem: Environmental > Aquatic > Freshwater > Lake > Sediment | place: USA: Wyoming | collected... | reverse complement strand
CTTCCAGGCTGACGCGACTCGTTTGAAGCCAAGAGTCCGGCAGCGCACCCAGCACTTCCAGGCTGACGCGACTCGTTTGAAGCCAAGAGTCCGGCAGCGCACCCAATACTTCCAGGCTGACGCGACTCGTTTGAAGCCAAGAGTCCGGCAGCGCACCCAGCACTTCCAGGCTGACGCGACTCGTTTGAAGCCAAGAGTCCGGCAGCGCACCCAATACTTCCAGGCTGACGCGACTAACCCTTGTCGCGTCAACGGCACCGCGTCCTAAAACCTCAATGCCCAGCCGAGTCGCTCGCAACGCATCTGTAGCGCCGCGACCAAGCACTTCAATAACCAGCCGCGTTGCGCGCATGTCTTAGGCCACTTGTTCGATTCCAGCCTGCACTGCATTCACCTCGGCCACCGTCCACGGTTGATTCGTGCTAGGATTTTGCTCCTGAAGAATCGTGAAAACCTTATACCCGGTGCTTGATACCACTTGGCCCCCTTGCGAAGTTTCGACCGCATCCGCTTTCAATAGAGGTCGCAGATTAAGAGGAGCAACATCCGTGACTCGGGCATCCACATTGACTTGAATTCCGCGAACATTGGCAGTGACGTGACTAAGACCGCCGACACTGTAAAGGTCTTTGTTTCCCACTACATTCGAGGATACAAAATCCACGTCGTCGTTCGTCGGGTTCTCATCCACCAAGGCAGCATTATTTGTCCCGCTACTCGGTGTCCAATCGCCGCGAACTTCAGTGGCGGGATAAAGTGCCTCCACCACCTGGCTACCCAGAAAAGTGTTGTTATCCGTACCAAGCGTATTCAACACGTAAATGTCGTCATACCGAACCAGATAGGAAGTTGGTGATGTCCAACTGCGAAATTGCACACGATCAATCCGCCCGGTGCCACCATTCCGAGTATCAATACCCGACGCCGACGCCACCAGCACACCGTTGACACGAACCGCATACGATCCATTCGTATCGTGAATCGTTGCCTGCACCTCAACGTAATACCACGCATTGGCTGCAATCACATTTGAACCACTCTCCCCCGAAAGTGTGACCCCAGCCCGATTAAGTCGAATCGCTCCCGAATTGCACACCTGAAACCCGAGATGGTATATTGATTCATCTTCGTAGAGCCGAAGAAGATCAGAGGCCACAGATATTTCACTCACATTCAGTGCGAAACCAACAATCACCGTGTCTACTGGTGTAAACGGTGGCGTGGCAAATGTCAGTGGCAGATTGCTTGCTTGCATCTGCACCGCTTTGCCGAAATGCCGGCCGGCGGCCAAGAGGCACGCCGATGTCAAGTTGATTGGGGGCGCGTACTTACGAATCAGATGCGCAAAAATCTGCGTACCGACCACCGTACCAAATGTCTCAAAGCCTTCGATCCAAAGGAGTGCCATGTTACGGCTCCCATATCGCTGGTTCATACTCGAATTCAAACGAAATCGTGTAAACTTGCTTGCTGTCGGCCACGGTGGGCTCTTCGGGCTTCATGATGATTCCCTTCCAGTAGAACCCCTCCCAGTCCACGAAGCCGACCTCCTCACCCAAATGAGCTTCGATGAAGGTCAAGTAATTCTGAACTTGCCCGCTGCTCAAACCTCTAAACGTCAAGGCCATCGTCTGGGTCTTCGGCCAGATCGGATCGGCGAAGACGATCAGGGTGCCGCCCCGCGTTTCCCGGCTGATCCGATTGAACGACAAGCGATCCTTGTTCCCATACTCAGGACTACGAAGGTTGACGAATTCGGTTGGACTTGTTACCGGATAGCAGAGCCGAGTAGTACCGATACCTGCTACGGGCGTCGGGCAGATCGCCGAAGGCGGCGTTGGGGCACCAGAAACACCCTCCCCGACGAACGGATGATACTGGTGACGCACATCGCGTGTGACCACGACGAAAGCAACTGCCTGGCCCAGACTCAGGGTGTCCCCAACAGCCAAAGTCGCCCGATCAATCCGCCGCGTGGCCGTGTGGGTAAGCACCAGGGTGTGATTCACCACCTTGGCAATGACGACCTCAGCCACCTGCGTCAAGGCCAGGGTGCTTACCGCTTGCTGACCACCCCGAAAGTACGGCAACTGGACGACGATGTTACTGTGAGTCAGGCTTAGAGCATCCGTCGCATCGCCGGCAATCGCGTCTGCATGAATCACGACCCCCAAGGCCCGATCCGACAGGGAAATGATGCTCGTTACCGCGTAGGGCGTGCCCTGAATCACAACCCTGTCGGCCCGATCCTGGAGGCCCACGTAATGCGGGATCAATTCTCCAGTCTCTGAATCAAACTCGTAATAGACACGCTGAAGGGTGTCGCTCGCCAGACCAATCTCGATCCCGGAGCGTGCCTTATCCGTCAGGCGCAAGGTGCCCGCAGCCGACATCTGCTTGATGAAGCCGACAACGGCCTGATGCGACAAGCCAATCAAGTTGTCGCTGGCACCCAAGCGACTTATCACTCCGCCAGCCGAATGCGTCAGCACAATCGTATCCGACGCCCGCCGAATACAATCGCCCGAGGCCGTGTGCGACAGGCTAAGAACATCCGTCACCAACTTCGTCGCAACGACGACGGCTCCATGCGTCAGCGACAAAGTGTCCGCAGCACTCTTTGCCCGCACAGCCGAGGCCACAGCAGCGTGCGTCAGTGCTAGCGCGTCCGTGCGGCGACGAATGAAAATCCAGTTAGAATCAACCTGATGGGTCAGGACCAAGTTGTCGGAGGCCAACCGCACCATCGACACCTCGGCCGTGTGCGTCAACGCCAGTGTGTGCGTACCGACTTTGCACAAGTCGCCTATCGCCGTTTGGCTCAATACCAAGGTGTCGATAGCCGCGCGTCCGAACTCCCCGCTAATTGTTGCCTGATGCCCAAGCGAAAGCGCTTCGACCGCCAACCGACCATACGCCACCCGAACACTCGCCTCGTCAGTCGGCGTCCAGGTGTCATACCCCTGGCGCACAACATCAACATACGCCAGATGCGTCAAGGAAAGTGACTGAACAACGAGTTTGCTCTTCTCAACCGTTGCCTCGTCATCCAAGTCCAATGCTTGGATACCCTGCCGCCCTATCACATACGTCAATGTGGCCCCGTCCGTGAGTCCAAGACTATCCGCCGCCGATCGAACCCAGGCCCCAAGCGTCGATGCCTCCTGGGACGCCACCAACGTATCTACCGCCAATCGACCGAATACCGCCGTCTCTGATGCCCCGTGAGACAAACTTATGGTGTGCGTGGCAACAAGGACACGCGACCCCTCCGCCACGCTACTTAATGTGAGAGTATGTTCAGCCGAGACTTCATAGATGTTGGCAGCAGGCACCCATTCGACTGCAGCTAGATGCGTCAAACTAAGAGAATGGACAACCGCGCCTTCTTGGATAGCCGCGTAACCCAACACGTCCACGTACTGCCGCGTGACACGAGCCTTCCCGTCACCGGTGCCAAGCACCTCGACATACTGACGAGTTACGCGAAGTACGTCAGCCATTGATCTAACCTACCCAACCTTGATGCCAAACAACGCCGCATTGATCCCATCCGCCGTCCATGCAACAAGAGGAGCAGTATCCGGGTCGGTTTCCACAACTCGATGTTTCGTCACATAGTTGGTACTTCCGATCACCTGCGCGGTGTCGTCACTTTCTGTCGCACCAGATTTCACGGGCGTCTTCAGACTATAAGAAGTCGTATCTGTGTTTCGACAATCCGTGTTTATCTGGACCCCTGCAATACCACTCGTTACACCGGCGAGAGCAGCATAGGTGTAAAGGTCCAGATGGCCCGATACGGTATCTTGTACATAATCCAAATTGCTGCCCTCTTCATTCGCCTCCGTGCCAGCAACCGCTTCGTCCACGAGGGCAGAGTGATCGCTTCCTGTTCCCGGTGTCCACTGTTTATTGTCCGCATCATCACCGTCCGGTCGAATCGTAGTCACGCGCATATTACCGAGGAACGTCGTATTCAGACTCCCACTGGCATCAAGGAAGTACAGATCATCGAAGACAACCGCAAAAGAGTCGATGCCACCAGTGCCCGTCAAGCGAAATGTCGTGTGGTAGTTATTCGAGCCCGCCTTGGTGTTCACGCCAGAAGCACTCAGGACGTTGACGCCGTTGACGCGCAATTCGTAACTTCCCGACGCAGCGCAGGTGACCTGGAACTCAAAGTATGCCCAAGCCCCAAGAGACAAACCAAGACCGCTGGTGGTAGCCAAAACTGTCGTGCCTCGGCGAACCGACACCTCGCCGACCGTGGTCACGTACAGATTCATGCCTTGTGTGGTGCCATCATACAAGGCGGCAAATTGCTGCGCCGAAGGCCAAGGCCAGCTAGTCTTCCACTTGGCCGCAAAACCTAAAGTTACCGTGGCGTTAGTCGTCAAATTGCCCGGTGACACATAGCAAGTAGTATCCGTTTCCAATTGAAGGGAATAGCCGCCAAGCCGCCCCGTGTCCACATCCATGTAAGTTTCCGCTGCTACCACAGAATACTTGCGCGCAACAACACCGGTCGGCGACGGAACCGCGCCCACTGTCGTACCGAAGTTGTCGAATCCCTCGATCCAAAGCAGCATAGTTGCGCCTCCAAGGAAAAGAATCGGCCGGGCCGGGGAACGTCTCCCCAGCCCAGCCGTAGCGAGGGAGTCTTGCGACTAAGCGTTAACGGTGTACGTCACCTTCAACTGGTCGCCATTAAGCACCGGGACCGTGCCACTGGTAAACTGGGCAGCCGCCCAAAGCGTGCCGCCGCCGGCTGCATCGTTTTTCGTCGAAGGGGCCGAACCGCCGCCGACCACACCCAGGCCGTAGACGCTGCCTGACGCATTCATATTGAAGACCACAGGACTGGCGTTCGTGATCGACTGGCTAGCCGCCGCGCCCTCGGTCCACTCACCACGCGGGGACTCAGTATAGCCAACGTATTCATCCCAGCCATTCGTCCCGTTGATCTGGGCATAGGTATCACCGGCCGCCAGAGTAGGCGAGCCAGCCCCATCCACGAGTAAAAGATACCACGTCGCAATTGCCGTGACCTCGTGAAACATCACGTTCAAGAGCTTGTTCTTGCCCTCGTTGACGATGGCATTACGAATCGCATACGTACCGATCAACTCGCCTCCACGCCAATGCTCCACCTGAAAGCGGCCACGGACGTGAATCTGCTCGGAAATCTGGGCGACCGGGCGAACCAACTCGCAAGCCGCCTCTTGTCGAAAACTAATCGTGTCGTTCATTGAAAGTTCCTCACTTGACAAAGAGAATTACAGAGTTGACGCGCCACGCCGCAGTTCCCTTCGTAACTCTGTGGCGATGGACCTTGCCGTTTGGCGGCCTGAGCCGCCGCCGTTCACAGTCACGTTGATATCCCCGATGTTGGTGACGCTGCCGCCCTCGCTGCGGTAAACCGGCTGCACACCGGCATTGATGGCTGTCAATTGAGAGGCAAAATTCCGCGCCGAAGCGGCGTTGATAACCATCTCGCCCGGCGCGAGCATCGCCGGAATCACGTCCGTGCCCACCGCCCCGCCACCGGCCAGAAACTTCCATGCCTTGCCGCCATGGGCCGCCTCCATCGCAGCCGCCGAACCAGCCGGAACCTCCACACTCCACGAGGCCATCGCCAAGTCCCACATAGCCCAGGCGGCATTTTGGATGCTCCCCGTCAAGCCGCTCATATCCAGCGCGGCCACGTCCTGCAAGCCCGCCTTGGTGGTCTTGGCCCCCGTCGCGGCTCCTTGAGTGGCCTCACTGGTCCGTCGGCCGGCCTCCTCGGCCTGTCGGCTGGCCTCCTCAACGGCCTTTAATGTGTCAAGTTGTGTTGTATCAGGTTGTGTTGTAGCAGGTGAGGGGGCCTGTAGCGTCTTAATTGCTGTCAATCGCTGTTGAAGTGCCTCTAAAGCAACGGTTAAATCGAGGACATTTTTCGTATTGGCGAAGCCCCCAAAGGCAAACTGAGACCGATCAGCAAGCGGCTCGATCTCCGCGGCAGCCGCCTTCAGCTTCTCAAGGGTCAACTGCGGATCAGCCAGTGCGGCGCGCAGTGCGTCAACTGCTGTTTGCGTTTGCTCGAATGGAAATAGCTTGATACCAGCTCGCTGGGCAAGCTGAACGGCTCCCGAATTGGTCTCGTGCAGCCGTTCGACCACCCGGTCCAGTGCCTCGTCCGTTGCCGCGGCCGACGTAGCAAGAGTCTGGTTTGCACCCCGTTGAGCCGCTTGTTGAGCATCGAAAGCCACACGCACCTCTGCTGCCCTCTTCTTAACTTGCACAAGTCCCTTCGCCACGTCGTCAGGATTCTGAAATTGGCGGCCCAGCAATGTTTCCAGCCCTTCCACCGAGATTCCCCTTTCCACTTCAAAACGGACCTTGAATTCGCTAAAGGATTTCGTCAATTGACTTTGGATTCGCTGTAGCTCGGACTCTACCTCGAAGTGCAGCTTGATGGGTTGCGTCGTCAATTCCGAAGAGAAACGAGACACAAAATCCGCCAGCCCCAAGGCCCCCAGAGCCGTCAAGTCTTTCGAGGTGAGTGCCGCCTTGGCAATTGTGCGCAGCGCCTCTTGACGAGCCTCCGCTTGCTTACCTAACTGTTCAGTCGGAAGAAGTTGACCCTCCTTGGTAAATAGCTTGGAGTTGTCAAGAAGCACTTTGATTGCATCGCGCATACTGTCCACAACGGCCCGTTGCGTCTCCTCCTGTTGTTTCAGGGGGGCGATACGAGCCTGCAAGATGTTCTGCAATTCCCGTTCGGCGGAAATTTGCCGGTATGTCACACTCTCCAATTCTCGCGCAGCGTCGACCTCTAAACTCCGATCCTCGCCCCGTTGGGCGATGGTCTGCGCTTCCTCCCCCACACGCTGGGCGGTTCCAAACAAGGCAAGCGCCCTGTCCATTGCCCCCTGGTCACCTGCCTTTGCCGCCTTAACAAGATCACGAGCCGCACGGGCGGCCAGATCAGAAGACCTAGAAATAAGAGCATGTACCTTCTCGGCATCGTCAAGCGGACGTATCTTTTGTGTAAACTCGCGCTCCTCTATTTTCGCCCACAAGTCCACGACGCGCGCCTGACTCGTCTTACTTCCCTCCTCAGCTTCCACCCGTTTCTTGGCTAACTCCTGAACCAGCTGCTCCTGCGTCTGAAGCATTTTATTCAGGTGGGCTCCCGTATTCTTTAGATGGGCGTCGTTGGCGCGCTTCGCGTTGGCAACGTCAGCAAGGTAGCTTTGATTAAGTGTCTGGATCACCCGAAGCTCAGACTGGATTATCGCCTCGTCAGTCTTTTTTGCGGCGTCGCGCTTCTCCGATTGCTGCCTCTTGAATTCGTCTAAAGCCTCCTTGTCGGCCGCCGTCCGTGCGCGGAGGGTGCTAAACGCCTCCTGTTTCCACTTGTCGCCGACCCATTGCCCGATTGACGTACCGACGCCAATTGCAACAGGGACCAGTGCCAAAAGCCCAAGTACCTTAGCCAGTCCCTTGGCCTCTAAGTGGGCTGCCGCTATTGACGCACGCAGTGTGAGGAAACCGCCCCCGACCCCCAGCAACACTGGACCTAATGTCTGGACCACCCGAATAACCTCGTCCACCCCTCCCACCAGCTTGCTTATATTGACAATAGTTTGAAGGACGCTCCGACCCAAATCGACAGCTAGCGCGTTACGCAGCCGATTCAATTCGGCCGTCATCGTCTCCGCGTTGGTGCTAGTTGCCACTAGAAACTTTTCTTGTGCGAAGTTTGCGCCGGCCTTCCGTGCGGCTTCAATATCGTTGATAAGAGTCTTGAAGTCTGCAGCAAGACTTGAAACGCCACTAGTCGCGCGGGTATTCGGAAACAGTTTCCCCAATTCGAGACTGCCCTTTCCGGCAGTAACCGACTTTAGAAGGCCATCAAGGTGTTCGGTCGCGGTCGCTGTTTCAACAGTTGCAAAGCCGAGCCTGTCGAATTCCTTTGTTAGTTCCGGCGTCGGCTTTTGCAAACCGACCAAGATGCCCCGCAACATCGTCAAACTGTGTGCGCTGTTAGACCCCTTGACAGACACCGCCGCCAACGCCCCGGTCACATCCTCTAACTGAATCCCAAGCTGTCCCGCCAAGGGGCCGACGGTTCCGAATTTGTTGGCGATCTCCGTCGCGGTCACGCGCCCCTTGTCGATAAGGCTAAAGAAGATTCCGCTAACCTTGCTGGTGTCTTGAACTGTCAGACCGTAGGACGCAAGGGCACCGGATAAAAGATCAACAGAATCCTTCAAACTGGAATTCGTTGCCTTGGCAAACTTCGCGGCCTCGGCCGTGAATTCGAGACTCTGGGCAAAGTCGCCCACTTGATTGCTAATAGCTTGGTAAACGCCAGCCCCGGCCTCAGCAAGCGGGATATTGTAGGCGTCCGACAATTTCCGCACGGCGGCGGCCGTCCGCTCAAATGTGGCCGTCGGTTCGATTGTTTGAATAAGAGCCATCTGTTTTTCAAACTGGACGGCCGCCGTTACCGCATTGTTGAAGGCGTTACGCATCAGCGAAAGAGCACGCACGATAGCTTGCGTCATTACAACGCGCCCCAGCGTAGTCCAACTAACCGTCAGCCCCTGGCTCTGCGTAGCCACCTCCGCCGTAGCGCTGGCCGCAGTATTCATACCGCTGGTCACCTGCTGTCCGGCCGTCCGCCCTGCCGCACCTGCCGCCGCCAAAGCGGAAGCCGCCTGCTGCGCCGATGACTGGACCCCTGACGGGAGCCCAAACTGAGAACCCGGCTGTGCTGCTGCCAGCGAACCCATCGACTGGCTGGCAGTCGCCAGGCGAGTGGCCGCCGTCGCTAACGCTCGCATAGTCGTCAATGCACTGGCACCCTGTGCATTGAAAGCCGCAATGCTCCCGCCAAAAGTGCCCAATGCCGCCCCCGTTGACTGCAAAGCCTGATCCAGGTTTCGCAGCGCAGCGAGCGCGCCCTCGGTGTCAAAGCCAAGAGTATTGATGATTTCGCCGGCCATCAAACGCACCTATTTAATCAGATACGACTTCACAAACGGAGCTACGGGCAACAACTGGACAGTTTCCGCAAATCGCTCAAATGCTGCAGCCCCCTTTCGTTGAAAGTTGTACGGGCCAGGTTGAAGCAATCGATGAAAAAGGGTTGGGTCCGGGTCCGCATTCGCATTGTGATACTCGTTCCAAATTAGCCACGGCAGTGTGGTACTGTATGTAAAGACATAACGGCCTTGATTGCCTGAAACCGCACCCGTGCTTTGAGCCGATCCCATACCCGAACGCGAACCCGCAACACCAAAACCCTGACCACTAGCTGCAGCAAGTTTGCTGAATGTGGCATGAGATGCTCCACTCCAAACCGGAATCTCAACTAGTACCGCAGCTAACCAGACAGAGGCTCCCTGACGCACCACCGCGGTCATATGTCGATCCAGGGCCTTGCGATAGGCGTCCACATCAATGCGTGGCGCAAAGAGTTTGGCAGTAAACTTCATGGTCAAGCCCCGCGACCCGGCTTATTAACACCAGGAGGCTTCCCTGCCCCAACTAATTGAGCCTCCCGCTCGCTCTCGTCGTAACTCGCAATCTGCTCGAACGCGACGATAAGAGCCTGGGTGTCAAGTCCACACTCATCCCAGGATTCCTTGACGCCGGGCGGCCGAATTCCTAGCCTGGCACAGGCTCGCCAGATCGTGTACTCGCCGGTGCGATAACTGGGCCAGAGAATTCGGATGGCATGGGTGCCTGACCAACAAGAAAAAGCTCGCGCGCCTTTGCCAGCTTAACCTCATCCAAGGAGTTGGCTTCCAGCACCAGAGCCAGTACGCGGTTGGCCTCCGTCTGAGTCAGCCCGCCGTTAATCAGGTCCTTGTCCCAAGTCGTCCAGGTGCGGGGATCATCCAATTTCACCGTGTCCCACTCCATCTCCGATGGAATCAATGAATGGACTACGATATACCCCAACCGCTTCTTGCCCCACTCAGTCATGATTTGCATATAAGTGGGGTCATCCTCCTTCGCGACCCAGCCATCCTTAGTCAGCTTGCCTGGCGGCTTGGGCAACGGACACTTGATGTTAAACTCTTCCATGTCCTTCAGGCCCCGGGCACGGAAAATAATGTTCTGTTCACCGCGCGGCAAAACCAGAACCACTTCGTTGCACAGAGTTTTCGGATCGACGCCTGCAATCTTCATAGTCATGCCCTCGCAAGAAAAGAAAGATGATGCCGGCTAGGTAGCCGGCATCACCGAAGTCATTTATGCCGTTTCGCGCACAACGGTGGGTTCCACCGCCTTGCACTTGCCAGTGATGGCAAATGTGGCATCCTTGTAGTTGATTTCCCGTTGTTCCGAGCGGAAGTCAGGGAACGTCACGCGCTCCAGTTGCACTGCGCCGCACGGCGGGGTGTGTAGAACAATGATGTCTATGCAATACGGCTCACACGGATCAGCCGAGGCATTGACCCACGTGTCGGCCGCACCGACACCTTTCAAGGCATCCAACGGACTCATCTCTTCCGACGTGCCCGTGGTGATATGCTCAAAGACACACTCCAACTTCAAATCCATCGGCACCTGGTTGCCTTCACGGACAGTATCCAGGTCACCCCGATCCAGGAGATACTGGTACTCGTTGTGCTCGGTGTAGGTCAAATTGCCTTCGCCGACCTTGATTTCGAGTTGCTGCGGCAGGAAGGTAATCGCATCATCGTTGCTCGGTAGATCGGCTGTCAGAAACAGAGGCGAGAAACCAATTTGCCAAGTTGTGCCGCCCTCGTGAACCACGGCCACCAGCGCAGTTGTACCCCCACCTACCAGTGCCGTTGCGTCCGTTGTCATAGTAGCTTGGTTGGCGTTAGCAAGGGTTCCTTGGAACTCGACCGTGTAAGGACCCCCTGCGGCACCACTGACACTCACATTGCCGGCACCGATGCTCGACATAGCTGCCAAAAGCACTTGCATTGCGGCGGCAGTTGCATCGAAACTGATTGCCCCGCTGGTCTGCCCACCAAAGAGCACATGAAAATGCCCACTCGTGGCATCAATAGTGACGGTTTGCACCTCGTTACTGTTGACAGACATTACGACGCGCGTAGTCGAATGCCCTGCGACCGTGAAGCGGGCACCCACAGGGACAATGGTCGTGTTGTTCGTCAACGCTGCTACGGTATCAATCTCCGTCACGGCGTCTTCATTGGCCGGCGTATCATTGATAGCCGCAGTGCCGCCGAAGCCGTCCTGAAGAATCACACTGCAATTTCTCAACTCTATCCTGGCCATCTCTGCCTCCTTAGCTTCGGACCACGATGGGTTCGATAACTTTGCACTTGCCGGTCACGGCAATGGTGGCGTCCTTGTAATTGATTTCCCGCTGCTCCGAGCGGAACTCCGGGAATGTCGTGGTTTCCACTTGCGCCACACCACACGGCGGGGTGTATACGATAATCAGGTCCACACAGTACGGCTCGCACGGATCGGCCGAAGCATTGACCCACTCAACAGCCGCTTTGATGCCCTTCAAAGCATCCAACGGGCTAATCGTCTCCGACGTACCAGTGGTAATGTGCTCGAAAACGCATTCCAGCTTCACATCCATCGGCACCTGGTTGCCCTCGCGAACCGTATCCAGATCGCCGCGATCCAAGAGATACTGGTACTCGTTGTGCTCGGTGTAGGTCAAATTGCCTTCGCCGACCTTGATGTCAAGTTGCTGCGGCAGGAAGGTAAGCACCCCGTCATCAAGATACGTCCCCACGCCAAGCGCTGGTGTGAAGGTGATAGCGGTGGTGGGCCCGGCACTGGACGGCGTTCGCGCCGTGACGGTGTGAACCGTCGTGGCAGCAGTTTCCCCAGCCATCGTAAAACGTGCCCCAACCGGCACCTTATCGGTGTCGGCCGTATTCAAAACCACCTCGTTGATCGTCGTGCTAGTGTCAGTCTCAACTGGCGGAGTAACATCGTCAATCTTCGCCACGCCGCTGAGGCCGTCTTGCAGAATGACATCGCAGTGTCTTAGCTCGATGCGTGCCATGTTCCTCTGTCCTCTCTGTTAAAGGTCGCTTGACCAACACAACTGGGGCCTCTCAACGGCCAACAACACTTTCTTTCGTAGTCGCGCATACAAGGAACACTACTCACTAATCTCCATGATGTACCGGGCATCGACCATCGACTGTTTCAATCGGGTGACCGGATCGATCTGACCAAAATGAAACACCTTGATTGCGTCAGCGCGACCGCGAGCGGGCGAAAGACAACCGACCAACGCGGTTTCATCGTCATCAGACCCGTGCCCGTATTTGTAGACCGCAATGGCTCCATCCATTGCTTCGTGGAATCCGCCGATCTTTTGCAGGATGGCGTATTGGTTCTTCGTCTCATCGTAGGTGCTGGTAAACAGAACGTTGACCAACACTTCAAGATGGTAATAGTTACGACTGAGTTCACGGGTAAAAGGCCCGGTGATGCGCACTTCACACCGATCGGGAACCTCCATGTATGCGGCGGTTCGATCGTCCAACCCCTCAACAAGACACGGCAGCGTTTCACTGGCCGCAACCGCCTTGAGATAGGTGGCTATGGAAGCGAAAATCCAGCGTGTCCAATTCGCGTTAGGCATCCTACGTCTCTCCACCGGCAACCGAGGCAAGCATTACCGTATTCGTGGCAGTCAGTTTGACGACCGACCCCGGGACTCCAATGGATTCGCCCTTCAGTTCCTTACCGTTGATGATGTACGCAGCATCGAACTCGTACTCCTCGAAGTTCTCGATGGCATACTTGCGGCCGTTGTAAACCAGCCAGTCGCTCTCATGTAACACCAAGTGTGGGCAATCACGCCGTTCCACAATGAACACGCGCTTACCCGCCTCGTAACTGCCGCCTATAACCATCTGTTTATTCGCGGAGATCAGCGAGATGCTTTGCTTCACGACATGAGAGACGGTGACCGGCAGAATAACAGCCCGCTGAATCCGAACCGCTGTCTTCAGGCGCGTCACGTCACCCGTCTTTGTGTCCGCCGTCACGCTGCCGTTCTGATAAATAATGATCGAGCCGCCATACTGCCGCTTCAGCGCGTAAAGCACGCGCCGAATCTGCTGGTTCAAGCTGTAGCTGGCCGGGTACGTCATGGCGACACATCAACTACGGTGAAAGACACTTGTTCCGAAGTGAACACTCGAATCGCGCATCCAGCGCCTTTTCCAAACGCTCCATCATCAACGTGTTCTGCGCAATCACGTCAGCGCACCGTTCCACCAGCGGCATAAGAACCTTCCGCTGTTCATCTTCGAGCTTCACGATCCGCTTGTTCATGCGGCACTCGCGAACCCAGCTTTGCCATAGAAAAACGGCAACAACCAAAACCAACGGGCCGTACTGTTTAAGTAGGGCAATCCCGTCCGCCAACGTGTCAACAGCCACTTGTGCAACGAGCAAGTCCATGAGCATCTCCGTTTACCCACTGGGCGATTAAAGCTGACAGAAAGGCCGCCTGTCCGGGTTTGTGCCCGAACAGGCGACCAAACTCGCTTGAGACAGGGTTAGCCGAGCACCGGCACGAGCAGCCCGCTGTCGAGAACCGCCACACCCGCGAGGATGTCGCAGTTGACGACCACGCCGCCCGCATTGATGTCATACTGCATCAGAACCCGCATCCCGATCCCGTTGTGCGGAACCACGGCGGCCATGACGCCCATCCGGGTATCCGGGAGGGCCAGCGGTCGGGTGACCAAGGCCAGGGCGTCCCGATGGAACGCCAGGTTCAGCGACCCGTAGGGGCCGGGAAACGCATTCGCGCCGCTCGCCACGAGTACCGCCAGCGGCCGATCCAAGAGGACTGTGGTATGCGTCGAATCAACCACCGTCGCCTCGATGATCGTGTAGGTGTGACGGAGGCCCAAAGTGACACCGAAGGCGAGCAACTGACCAACCTGCAGATACTTGCCCGCCGTGTGCGTGAACGTCATCGCCTTGCTGTAGCCCGCAGCCCGCTCCGTGGCCTCATTCACGCACTTCTTGTAGCGATAGCACACCGCGTTATCCAACGTGGCGTACTTCAGGGCCTCGTTCAAGGTGACCGAGGTGGAGGCCACTTGGTCAAGGGCCCAAGTCGGCTGATCGTTGCCAGCCACGGTGAAGTATTCACCAGTGACCAGTTCCACCCCAATGCTCGCGGCAGCCAGCGCCCCAGCCTCTCCGGCCGCATACGCCTCGGTGAGGGTGATGGCGGTGGCGCTGATGTCGCCCCCACTCAGAACGCAATTGACGTTCTGGCACATGAAGGTGTCGAAGCCGAGGATGCGGCCCAGGGTCGCAGTCTCCAGCGCCGTCCCACCGTCGCCGCGCTCGTTCGCCTTGAGAAAGATGTCGGTCTTGAGCATGGCCGTTTCGCTCGTGGGGGCCATGACCAGCCGCCGGCTTTCCATCGGGGCTTTGTTGATGTTCAGCCGCTCACGGGCATCCAGAACATAATCCTTGGCCGTCGAAGAGGTGAGGCCGCCCAACTTGCCAACGCGAGCCGCAGGCGCACCGAGGTAAGCATGAACGCGCCCCAAAAGGGAGCGGTCGATGCCTCGCGCGATGGACTGCATCGCCGGCCGGAGGTAGATGTCGGTCAACTCCTGGAAGGACTTGCTGCCTTCACCGTCACGGATCACGAACGACTTGTAGAACCACTGATCCAACGGCACCGGCACATTGGTTGCAACGGCGTCTTCCTGCACGAGGGTAGTGCCGTCCGTTTTTCGACTGATCTTGAACTCGCCGGGCTTCCGCGTGTTCACGACATCGCCGAACTTGGCGATGGTGTTCTCGAAGTCACGGTGAACCAGGTTCGCCATGACCATATTCTCTTCGAGGATAGCCAGACCCTCGTTCGCCCACAACTCCGGGATATAGGCGTCCAGATTGTTCTCGAAGCAAGCCACAAAGGGCCGAGAGAGGTAGAGGGAATTCATAGGATTACACTCCAATGTTGACTTTTGCTCAAAAGCGCTGTAAGTCACCATGACTCACCAGTCGCTAGAGCAACCTTTCACCGACCCCTGAGCAGGTTAGCGGCGCTTGGAAGCGAGACCGAGCAATTCAGGGTTCTTGGCTCGAATCTCTCGATACTGTTGCGGAGTCAATTTCCGCACGTCGAGCTTGCCGCCTTGACCCGACGTAAGGCCGCCGGTGGCCGAACCGGAACCGATACCCGAGACGACGCCAGACTTGAAGAGGTTGCCATACTGCGCAGGCAACTCCTTCATCCGCTTCACCGCCTCTTCAGGGCTGCGCACCGTCGGTTCCAGTTCATTAGTTTTCGGATTGACATCCATCATCTCGATCTTGACTTCATAGCTTCCGTTAGGTCGCTTCGTCACCGGATCAACGCCCTCAACCAGCTTTGTCAGAGGCTTCAAAATCGTGACGATCTGACTTGCGCTGAAAGCGTCATTCGTCACAGCCGCATCTTGCAGCGCTCGCTGAACCGTGGAGTCACGATACATCACCTCCCAGGTGGTTGCCCTCTTTTCCACGTCGGCCAGCCGAGCTTGGTACGAATGCTCCAACTCCTGTTTTTCCCTGGCGGCCTGGGCCTCCGCCGACCGCAACTGACCTTGGACAGACCCGAGGTTTTCCTGCAACGCCTTCCGATCCTGTTCGGTCAACTGGCTGCTCTTGAGCACCACTTCCAGCTTTTCGGCCTGCTCCTTGAGTTGCGTCTGGTGCTTGCGGCGATCCTCCGCAAGAATATGATTCAGTTCCTCCTGACTAAACACTTTAGTCAGGTTGCCGGCGTTAGCAACGGCCTCGGCAGCAGCCTTCGCGGCAACAGCGGCAACAGCCTTCGCGGCCTCATCATCACCCTCGAAACACGCCGACCACGGACGGGACAGATAAACAGAATTGAACATTCGCACACTCCTCAACCACGATGAACAATAACAGAGTCCCGCTTATCGTGTCTTCGCGGAGTCTGACCCGGACAGTCGCCGGTAAAGTTGGCCACGCACCTAGCTCAGTCGTGACAGCTTCAGGGCATCCGAGTCGCGCAAGAACGGCTTGAGCAAGCGCCATGCAACAGAACTCGGCACCAGATTGATGATGTGTTCGACAGGCAGTTGCGACCGTTCATAAGCCGTCTTCACCGCCCCGTACCCCATCGAACTGACGGCCAGGTTCTCCAGTTCCAATTCCGGGTCCTTGCCGTCCAGTAGTGCATAGGCGATCTCATATCCCGCAATGCGAATGGCCTCGGGCACTACCGTGTCTGCCCCGCGCGGAAACTCCAACGCCTGGGTCGCCTCGGCGGCCCGAATCTGCTCTTGAGTGGCGGATGGGTTCGCCGCCAAGAGCATATACACGCTGTGTTTGTTGCCCTTATAGTTAAGGGTGTCGATCACGCCCCGCGCCGCGATCAGTGCCTTTTCCCGATTCACGTCGCTAGCGTCAGTCCATGCCGTTTCATGAAGGCGCCACGCAAAATACTCGGTCGCCTCGGCGACACGCGCCGCAGGCGTTTGGCCATTTTGTTTCCCGTAATAGTCAACATTCAACATGGCACGCCCGCTAAACAGCGATCCAAGAAAACTGACTACCCGCACTCACATCCGTCTTCGTGACGGTAACAGAGAAACTGGCATCGCCGATACCTTTCTGGGTGGACAATTGCGGACATGCCGCAACTGTCTCCTTCAGCGCACCGACGTTGCCGCCGGAGGGTGTATCTACCAAAGCCCGCAGGAAAATCCCACGAGCGCCGTTGATGTCGCGGTCGTACTTTTCACAACAGTTCATCACTTTCTTTCCGCCGATCACATGTTGCTTGCCACAGACCGAGCAGGTTTTGCTGGTGTAGGCTTCCGAGACGTGGACGATGGTGCGCCCCCATTCCTCGGCCTTGTCCAGTAAGATTGTCCTGAACCGCCCGTGGGCCAGCGTAAGCATCTTCCGCGCAGTCTTGCTGTTGATCTTTCGCGCCTTGCGAATCGTCATTTCCCGCGCATCAAACTTGGGAATGACAATTGTGCGAAAGTTCTTCACCAACCAGAGCGCGGCTTTGTGATGTAGGTCGCTGATGAGGTTCTGGATGCGCTCGCGCATCCGGCGGGCTGCCCGCCACTTCGTCCGGCTCACCAACTTGTCCATCCATGCACACAAACGCTGAATCCTGTTGATGGCCAGGTCTCCGATCTTGCCAACAACGTCGGGAGAAAAGAAAGTGAGGAAGGTCCGCACGCCTGGATCGACCGCGACTTCACCCTGGGCTTGGTTCTCGCGCTTGGGCTTGTCATAAGGAACCAGAAGATAGAACTTTCCGTTGTTGTGGAGCAGCCGGCAATCATACACAGACTGCACAATAGGCTCGGCCGACTTCATGTTGCCGAGAAGTCTCGGGTAAATTCCGTTCGGACCCACGCTTTGCTTTGGGATGTAAAGGCTGTCCCGCCGCATTTTCTTCGAGCGAAACGACAGGTGAAACGCTTGCGCCGTCTTTTTGGCAAACTTAAAACCGTTCTTTCGGGCAATGGTTTCATCTTCAATCGCCATCTGCTTGATCTTGTACGGCACAGACTTTGCCCACCCCGGGCAGGCAGTCAGCATTGCTACCTGCACTGATATGCGGTTGCTCACCTGCTTCTCCACCGCTTGGTTGTAGAACCAGCGGGCGGCACCGCACCACATCTTCAGCGTCCGACGCTGCTCCGATGTTGGGAACAGCCGGATTCGCTTGCAGCGGTGTGTACTTTCGCCGGCCGTGAAGACGGCAGGAGAAGACGTGGACAATGGAGAGCAAGTCTTCAACCATTTCCTGCTGGGGTGAACACTTATCTGCGTGGAGAACCACGAGTTTGCAACCGTGTCGTGTGCAAAGCCACTCCACAAGCTCGAAGCCGAAGCGGCATAGTCGGTCACGGTGGGCAACCACAATCTCGCTGATCTCGCCGCAACAGACTCACTCCAATAAGGCGCGCAATCCCTTTCGCTTCCAGTTAAGTCCACTACCCACGTCTTGCACAACTTCGTGTGTGGGAAACTGGCTGCGCAAAGCAACAACCTGTCTTGCAAGATCGTCCCGCTGTTTGGCGGAACTAACCCGGCAATAGCAGACCCGCGCACGGGACTGCTCAGCAATCCAATAGCGCCAATGTCGGCTGGGAAGTTGTTTCGAGCGGATGCAACCATTGTTGGACCACCTAAGCAATGTCTTGCTACAGACTCCGAAATAGATTCTCGCCAGCTTGTTAGAAACCCACAAATGTCTGGATGTGTCCGGGTTTTAGGTTACTGGTAACGCGCCTAGTTTCGGTTTACCGGCACCGCGCACGTTCGGAGTCGTCGTATCTTGCAACGTCACGTCACGACTGGCTGTCTTCTCGTCTCCTCCAGCATTGGGATTGGCTGACAAATCCGGCACACCACGCGCCCCGGGGTCACTCCTGCCGCCTCCCCGAACCACTCCTTGCCCCTCTGCAATCCGCTTCACGCGCTCCACATGGTCGGCTCGTGCTTTGAGATGTTCATCGTTATCGAAACCCAAGGCAATCGAACCAGTCTGTTCGCCGCAAAGCCCATTGATGACCGCTTGCACAATCATCGGGGGATCGCTATTCGTGTAGTGAGCGCCGTCGATCTCCTGATTGATCTCGTCAAGATCGTCCACACTGATCTTTCCACCGAGAATCGCCTGCACGATTCCCTTCGCAAACTCGCGTTTCACCTTGCGGCCCGGAACCTGATTCATCAGTTTCGACAGGTCATTCGCCTCCTTGATCCGGTCAGCATCCGTCTTCAGGCTATAACGATCCGGGTACTTGATCGTCGGAATCTGCCGCTTCGTGACGATCCGCTCTTCGTAGACCGCCCAAAACTCGGCGATCTGCCGCTCGGCACTCTCCAAAAGCAACCCGATGTAGCTCAGGCCCGCCTCAAGACCCTGGTTGTCCATCGCCTTCGATTCCGCCGAGACACGTACCGCCAGGCTCGACACGGCAAGGTTCACCAGTTCGCGAATGTCCCGCTTGAGCCGCTCCTGAAGCTCTAAGGAAGCCCGTAAGGGGTCGGCCGAAGGATTGATGAAGGCCGGCTGCTGCATCCCTTTGTCGTAAGCCCGGCCGTGGGTCGCCCCCACCTTGATGTCCGTCTCCATCGCCCCTTGGCCGCCCGTGGTCGCCGTGCCATCTTCCGTAGCGGCGTGCTTCAAGTGGCCCCCTACCGCCCGCAAGTCCTTCTGCTCCACGTAGAAAGGAAAGTTCGACCGCAGGGCATAGCTCACATCGCTTGAACCAAGATTCAAGAGCGCGATCTGGTGCTGGGCCACGTCCTTAATCAGGCTCCCACTAATGTCCAGCAATACGAACGGGATTCGCGTTAATTCTAACGCGATAGGGCCCGCCGGTTCGCCGTATTGATCGACCGGCGTGCCTTCCAGATTATAGAATTGCAGGTAGACCTTGTTCGTGGCCGTGTCAATCCAGAGATAGCGATACCGAGTCACGGAAAGCGTCGGCAGGAGGTACGTCTGGTCGAACTGCATTACCGTGTCCCGGAGCAGCACGGCCTGAAACTCGGATGGAGCGTCAGGCTTCGAGCAGGTCCAGGATAAGATGTCCTCCACGTCGTACTTGTAGAGGTACGGAGCGACGTTCCCTACGTCCGCCAAGGTTGCCATCGGAGACACCAATGGGGCATCGACGAACACGCCAACCCGCCCCATGACCAGCAATTCAGTCAAAACCTTGACGCCAATAAAGGCATTCATGGTCGCGCCCCGACGATCCACGCCCAGATTCAAACCATGGACCGCCGACTGATAGGCCGAACTGCCGCCCTTGCGTGTGATATCTCTCATACGCTGGTAAATGGCGTTACGGATGTCATTGATCGCCGCGCCTGCAAACTTCGGGATTGGCGTCATCGCCTTACGAGTGGCAAACTCTATCGGGTCCTCGCGTGTCGAGAACTTCTCCAGGTAGGCGTCTCGAAACTCTTCCCCGCCGTCGTAGGCCAGCCGCCACTTCGTCCAATCCGTCAGCCCGGAATGATAGCCCGGGTATCTTGAATCAACAAGATTGATGACCGCATTCGGCATAACTCAACCTCGCGTCAGATGTCTTCGCTGCCGCTGCTCGTTGGTGCCAGCGCCAACCCAATGTCAGCGTAACAAAGTGAGTGGCAAAAGTGATCCGGTCCAGTATTCACGAATACGGCCGCCAGATTCTTGGTCGCATCCTTCACGTAAGTCCGCACCAAATTCTTGACGTGATTACGATACTCCAGTGAAATGTCCCGAGGCAAAAGGATTCGCGGGGGCTTCGTCTTGAACCGACCCAGGGTGCAACTGAGCCAACTTGTCCGATCCACGATGGCGAACGGGGCTCCCGTCTCCTCCTCTTGAATCGCGATTTCCTTGGCCGTCTGTCCCCGCCGGTATCGCGTGAGCCAAACGTAGCCCCGAAACTTCCGAGCAAAACGACGGGCGTCATTAATGTTCGGATCGGCGTCCACCAGGCAAGCCAGGACTTGCCACTCCCGCATCAGGTCCCCAAGGTAGTCCCAACCATCCTCTGGAAAATGACCGAACCACAGCAGTTTGCCGATGGCCGCCGCATTGATGTCGCTCCCCGGCGGCCGATCGAAAGTCCACTCCACCACCGAGATGTAACCCGTCTTGCCCTGGTCAACTCCCATCGTTATCAGACGAGTGCCGCCTACCTGCGGTCGCGGATCGTTGATCGTGTGCCCCCGGAGACAGGCTTCGATCATGTCGTCCGTGACCTGGGCACCCTCCCCGATGAAAGGCATCCCGATCTTGCTGCAATGAAACTCCGTCGCCGCCGCCTCGTCGCCCAAGCCCTGGTGGTAGGCAATCACCAACTCGCTCGGCGTCACCGTGGACGAATAAAGCTGATTGATGTAGAAGCTCCGCCTCTCGTCAGACGCCTGCAACTCCGTAGGCCGCCATACCCCACCGGCAAGAAACTCGATCTTCGCCGCGTGTTCCAGTCGATGCTGGCATTCCTTACACTTGAGGAATGATTCCTTGCACCGTGGATCGTTGACCGATTCCCCGATGATCTCGACGCAATCCGGCCAGATCAGTTCCGTCCATCGTGAGCAGTGTGGGCAACAAAAATGAAAATGTTCCTGGGTGCCCGTCAGGTACAACTTGTGGATGCCATATTTTGGCACGGTTGGTGTGGACATCGCCAAGATGTGCTTCTCGACCTGGCCGCTCAGGCGCTCCAACGCCAACCACACCGCATGAATGTCCATCTCATCCAGTTCGTCCAAGATCAACTCGGACACCGGGATGGACTTCAGGTTGCTATCCCCACGGCTCCCACGAATGTAGAGGACGTTGCGGCCGGTTGATTTCAACCCAACCGTATTCGTATCGACAAACATCTCCTTGAGAACAGGACTCAACTTCAGGGCCGGCGTGAACCTAGCCTTGGAAAAGTCGCTCGCGTTAATCATTGTCGGCAGGACGTAAAGCACATCCCGATGCAACTGGTCGAGCGTGTAGAAGGCCCGGTTGATGCCGGTCTCCGTGACGCCCAACTGGGCGGCCTTCATGGCAATGGTCCACGCCGCCTTGCTATCGTGTATCTCGCGGCACCAGGGATGCCGAAGGAAGCTGTAATTCCCCTCAAACGGTGCCCCCATCACGCGGCGATGCTCAGCCCAACGGCTGCAAGACGTGAGAGTCTGGTTCTTCAGCCCCTCAGTGATCGTCTGCTTCAAGTCCGTCAGAAGACTCATAAGGCGGCATCATAGGTTGATGAGGTTGCAAAGCTGAGGGTCGCGTGGGCAGCGGCACGACAATGGCACATGCGGCGCTGGTTGCGTCGGCGTTCACCCTAGCGCAACCTCATATCTTCTTCACCAAGCGAAGAGGTTTCGCTTCCATCACGCTCCTCGCAGGTCTTAATGATCTCATTGAGCCTGGCCGCCAACTTCCGCATTCGAGGTGTGGGATTGCCGGGCACGCCCACCATCACGTAGCCGGCCATCATCTCCAGCGTACCGTTAGCACTGTAAAAGGCTTGGTGCCACAGTTTCTCCGCCTCGGCGGCTAACACGGGCATTTCCGTGGCTTTGGGGGCCGGCTCGGGTTTGGGAGCATCCGGGCAATTGCGGCAGCGTCGCGCCATCTACAAACACCCGCGTTGCGTCATCGACAGCATCACCGAAACATCGTTAGTCCGCACCATCGGTTTCCCGCACATGAAGACGAGAAAAGTGGGGACACGCATGACATGATACTGTCTCGCCAACTCCGGCTGAGCGTCGATGTCCACAATCTGCACAGCCACCCCAGCCGCTTGCACCTGTACCAAGAAAGGCTTGGCCTTCTGGCATGGTCCGCACCATGTTGCCGTAAACGCAACCACTCTTCCGTTGCACCGGATCGGCGTAGGCGCAGGCGCAGGCGCAATGCAGCCCGCAATCAAGGCACCCAGCGCCGCCAGAAGAACAGACCACAAAAAGTTTCGGCGTCTCATCGTTTCTCCAGTTCTCGAATGGCTCACGGTACGGCCAGAAGCCATTCGAGAACCGTCCCCACGCCACGAACCGCATGGGGACGATGACTCGACGAACGAGCCGTCAGTCCAGATTTACGACGCAACCGATGCCGACTACAGCACAGCCGCCGGGGCAACTTCCACCTGGGCAGCTTCCACCTGGGTAATCTGGGCCTTGATAAAGGCCAGACCCTCGGGGGATGCCAACTTGGCCTTCAGCACGCGCTCGTAAACGGTCGCCAGTTCCTTTTCGATGGCATCGCTGCCAGACTCAACCAGCTTGGCAAGATCGTGAAGCTGCTCAAACATGGCCTGCAAATCGCCCAAGGCGAGTGCTTCGAGAAAACTAGGAATGCGCTGAAGACCACTGGCCCGCAGCTTGCCGGCAAGGACCTGCGCGGCGCGCTTCTTCTGCTGCAGCTTGGTATTCTCGCCGAAAAGCCACTTGCCGACTTCACGACCAACCAGCACGGCGACCACAACGGCCAGAATCCAGATCACAACGGTAGGGTTCATTTTTGCTTCTCCGAAAGTTCAAGAGTCAAGAGACGTGAATGCGCGAGCCGCAGCTACTTTAAGGCAGGATGCAGCTTCGCGTATAACTGGCGGCCGTAGCCAGCCGAGGAACCACCAAGAAAACCAGCCACACACAGCAAAGCAAGGACCCAGCTAGGCACACCACTTTGCGAAACCGGCACCGGGTCCACTGGGTCCACCGAAGGATCAATTGGCTGCGGGTCCGGGTCAGGGTCAGGATTCGGGTCTGGGTTGGGATTCGGGCCAGGACACCGGCGTTCCATATCCCGCCGCCACGGCAAGATTGAACCCAAGCCTTGAGCACTCTGAATACTGTTGACGATCGCGCCGGAAAGCCCTTCGGCTGTCAAAGGAATGTTCTGTCCGGCGGCATCATAGACCACTTCGCCGTTAGCCTTCTGCACTCGCACAGTCGGCAGACCTTTGACGGTCGCGGCATATCGCTCTTGGTACAGCGGATGGCCGACCGTGACCGGACAGAAGTGAACCTTGTTCTTGAGCACCTTGAGACTGGCGCTGTTATCGAACCACCCCAGCAGACGTAAGTACCCGGCGTCATTGGCAGTGCCCACGACGCTGATGTACCATTTGCCCTGGTCATTGGGCAGGTTAATGACGCGCTCTTCGACGAGCACACCGTTGACCGTGGCAATGTCCGCAAACGCGGGAGCAGCCGCCAGGGCCAAGAGACACAGACTCAGGAGGATGCGTTTCATAGGTTCCTCTCTTATTGAAGATTTTGTCCGAGATACGTTGCGGCTTGCCGGCACAAGTCTGGACTATCTTTCAGATGCCCGATGGCTTGATTACAGCAATGACATAAAAGGCCACGCATAACGCCTGTGCGATGATCGTGATCGACGCAGAAATTACGATCACCCTTACGCCCCGGCTCTGTTGCTCCGCAGATTGCACACCCGCCGCCTTGCTTGTCCAGCACTACGCGGTATTGGTCCTCGGTGAGGCCGTACCTCCTCAAATTTCTGCGACGGCCTCGTTCCCGACGCTTCAGTACATGAGATGCCTCCCTGCCGCACAACGCGATACACTGTTTACAGGCCCCAGTAGGCTTGTTATTGGTATGCCTGTAGAAATCTTCCAGAAGAAGCCGCTTGCCGCACTGAGAGCAGACTTTTCGGACACCATCTTCAGTTCGCTCATAGGGCGACTTCTGAGCCTGCCGCAAGGATGCCGAACACTGCGAACACACACACACAAGTTGAATGTTGCCCGAGCGATGATATCCACGGCAAAGGATTATAAAATGCCGCTTGCCTAAACCAGGACTATCCGAACCGCATCTCACACAGCGGCCAGCTTGTTTCCTCAAGGCATCCTCGTAGTCCTGGTCGGTCAATCCATACCTGCGTCGAAGATAATTGCGCCTCTGCGTGGCTGCAGCTAAGACCAAATCACGCTTCCGCATCACGGCGGTAGCGGCGGCGTGGGCGCGTACACTACAGTAAAGCCCCATCCGTAGCTCGCCTGCCACTCTGCCAGAAACGTCGCACGCGGAACCCACCGATAGCGCTGTACATCGTTGTTATCCAACAAGCACGCCCAATGCTCATCCAAGAAGACCAGATTAACACAATGAGCGCCACCCAGGACTGTGACCCCGGCCCCGCGACGTGTTCGCAAGCACCATTCCAAAAACCGCACATCACCGTTCGTGACGTAAGCGTAGCGGATGCCGGCCCTCTCAAGTTTCGCTACGTGATCGTCAGGCCACGATCCACCACTGTAGTTGCCGCGCACCCAGTCTGCCGTTCGGTAACGACCTTGCCACCGCAACAACGACACAGTGCTCGCCCAGACACATGACCCCTGGCGACGATTACCGAGCCAGTTGCTCTGCCGCAGTGCCAGCGGCACATTGACGGTCGGCCGCTCGATCTTGATCGGCTGGGTTCTAAAGTTCGTCGGGACCTCGCAGCCGGCCACCGCAAGCAACACAAACACAACACAGATTTGCTTCAAACTGCCCACTGCCACCGATACCTTTCTAGGTGGACAATTGCGGACACGCCGCAACTGTCTCCTTCAGCGCACCGGCGTTGCCGCCGGAGGGTGTATCTACCAAAGCCCGCAGGAAAACCTGCGGGCGCTCTGTCAGGCGCG